>LXOW01019259.1_pt1 | contig 23486 bp, 17 predicted proteins | sample 1368591 | NCBI WGS metagenome assembly LXOW01 (sample SAMN04884650, study PRJNA319009) | bovine gut metagenome | isolation source: Cow rumen | host: Bos taurus | place: Italy: Legnaro (PD) | collected 2014-07-09
CCCAATCATTTCCGTCACCGTCCGCATCAATGGTGGTCCAGCAGTCGAGATCATTCTCGAAACTTTCGTTCCATGGGAAGGTAGTAACCTCACATGTTGTTGGCGGGGCAGAGGTGCATGGGGTCGCGACGGAATAGGTACCGCTAGGATTCGAAATGGTCAACAATGCCTGTCCCGCCGCATTATTAACGACAAAGGAGCACTCATCATCCCACTGGCTGCCCGAAGTCCAAGTAAGTGTCAGGCCTGAGGAGCACACGTTGAACTGCTGTGTAGCTGCACTTCCATCACCGAACGTAGCCGTACCATATACATAGCCCGATGACGAACTCAATGTCAAGAAAGAGCCATTCCAACCATCGCCATAGCTATCAGACATTTCTATGGAAACAGTACACATATCTGATGTGCTGCATTCGCTTTGCGATACCGTTACGGTCACCGATTGGTTACCTTGGGTGATGGTAATCACTGCTGTACGCATGGAACCGGTATTATTGGCTGAAGCAATAGCGTTAACTGTGGTCACCGCTCCTGAACCCGCACCACTGCTTGGTGAAACTGTCAGCCAAGACTGGTTGGAACTTGCAGTCCATGAAGAACTGCTATTGTTGTTGCTGGTCACTGTGAAAGAAGCGCTTCCTCCCTCTTGTGGCAATGTAAGATAACTGACATTGGTACGAAGAACGCCATTAGGTTCGATACCTACCACCAGTGATTGATCCTGATTGTAGGTTCCCATGGAGCTACTGCCAGTACCGCCACCACCCGGATTGAGGGCATCATGAGCAAAATAACCGTCGTAAGCGCTACCCCAGCCCCAATTGATATGGAAAAGACCATTGTTATCGTATCCATCGCAAACGAAAGCATGACCGCCACCGCCGTGACCCGACTCTATCACCGGTCTGCCGGCATCCATCTCAGCGGTCAGAATACTCACCCAGTTGGCACTGGTAGTTTGGTCCTTATACACACTGTACAAAGTATTTTTATAGCCGAAATAATCTTTCAGTGCATTCTCGGAACAAGCCAAATCAGAATACCCGTAAGAGTTGGCATAGGCACCGCTGGAGTTGATGCCATAATCCGTTTCTATGGCTACACCCACATGGAACATCAGGGTAGCCACCGCATTCACCTGTGCAGTTGTACTCTGGGAATTCAAAGCGTTAGGCATCATGGACCAGTTATAGGTCGTAGCACCGAAATTTGCGGTCAGAGTACCGAAATTGTCATCGGTATAGGTAAAGGAACCCGTACCTGTGACCGGCCAGTTCCAATATTTCATCACCTGGGCTGTAGCCGTGGCAGTACATCCTGTAACCGCATGGATACCAGCGGAATCGGGGCACAAATCATTATAATATGGTGACTGGTTCCAGGTAGTGGTCAGCATAGGAGCCACCGAAGTGGTGTTTCTCGGGGTGTAGCTGCCACTAAGCATACTCTGCCACAACTCCGAAATCTCGCCAGTGGCACGTATGCCTGCCGACTTGTAGTAGGCGATTTCCTGCTCATACCCCTGCAAATGTGCAAACACATGTTCCGGCAAAGGGAAGGTAAAACTACTGCTCAGCGAATAGCCGATGATAGGTTGGACACAGTCGTCAGCAGCCACAATCACATATCCCTTTCCTTGAGAGTGTACAAAAATATAAAACTCCTGAAAACCGGATTGAGATGTAACATCTGTCAACGAAACCTGGCCTGACTTGCCCGCATTGACACTCCAAAAGTTCCGTGCCACTTGCAGTGCGGTGGAAGAAGACACCGGTGCCGCGTAGACAGCGGTCATGACCATACAAAGAAGACCGAAAAGAATAGCTTTGATTTTCATAATAAGTATTTTGATAAGAATAATTTGCAAAGATAACATTATTTCCATAAAATTTCACTTCATTTGTATTTTTTTATTTTTCAGACCTTCTGACTCAAAGAACTCTTCATTTTTTTTATTTTTCCCGCACCATCATTCAAATATTTTTTGTATGTTTGAAAACTGAATTTAAACCACCTTTTCTAATTGATATAAATATCTAAAAATCAATATATTAATCATTAAAAACACAGCTTATGAAAAAATTGTTACTTTTGTTGACACTGTTATGTACGACAGTTTTCGGTGTGATGGCGCAATGCGACGCACCGTATAACGTACAAGCGAATGCCACCTACAACCATGTCAACCTCAGCTGGGAATCTTCCTTGCTTGATCCCGTTGAGTACACAGACAGCGTAACGTATGGCAACACCTACTCCACAGGTATTGGCACCAACTCTGCTGCAGTTTATGACATCGTTGTAAGATTCCCCGTTGAAAGCCTTGCCGGCGTAAACGGCCAGTACCTGACTCATGTCAGCTTTACCCCTGCTTCATTGTCGGTAACATCTTTCACTGTCAAAGTATGGGTAGGCGGAAGTCATTCCGGCACCACCTACAACGAAGGAACCCTGGTTTCATCTGTTGTCCTTTCTCCTGAAGAAGTAACCCCCGGTGTACCGAATGTTATCAGACTGAGTACTCCTGTTTTGATCAACTCCTCACAAGAATTATGGTTGGGTTATGAATGTAATGCCACCGGAGACCACCCCGCCGCAGGAGGTAACGAGAACGTCATCTCTGGGACAAACGACCTTCTTCACCTGAATGGTACATGGGGAGCTCTTCCCGATTTCGGTCTTACTGGCTATGCATGGTGTATTTCGGGATACTTCTCAACACCAGCATCTATTTCATATTTCAACGTACTGCGCGACAATGTGGTATTGAACACCACCCCCATTACTTCTCATAGTTACACAGATGCCACAGTATTGCCACAGACACAATACTGCTACACCATTCAATCTATTTGTTCCTCTACCACCAGCAGTTCCTCTCCAACTTGTATCACCACTCCAATCGAGCCGAACTGCGGACCCATTGTGGGCAACGGCACTAACGCCACCTATCTCATTCCTTTCAACACCTATTACAATTATTCATACTCCCAGCAAATATTTACCGCATCGGAATTGGGAGTCTCCGCAGGCACCATCGCCGCATTGGCCTTCCATTATTTCCACAGCACTCCCATGACGCAAAACAACATCACCGTCTATATGGCCAATGTGTCCCAAAGCAACTTTACTTCCACCTCAAACTGGATTCCTGCTTCGGAGCTGACACAGGTTTTCCATGGCAATGTTTATTGCTCTAACGTCGATTCCAACCTGGTCACCATCGACTTTAACGAAGCCTTCGAATGGGATGGCCACAGCAATGTTGTGGTAGCAATCTTGAATGATCAAGGTTCTTATGAAAGCTCCGATACACGCTTCTATACTCATACTTCATCAGGCAATACAGTATTGTATGCATACAACGACAATAACCCTTACAACATTCAAGCTCCCGGAACAGGAACACTCAGTGCCGAAAGAAACAATATGAAGTTCTGCTTCGGCCCCGAACCCACCTGCTATCGTCCCACCCATCTGACCATTCTCAGCACCAGCGATGTGGCAGCCTCTTTCTCATGGCAACGACACAGCAGCACTGACAATAGCTGGGAGGTAGTTGTGGTTCCCGAAGGCACTTCCGTCAATAGTGGCACCCCGGTTCAAGTGAGCGACACCTTCTACACTGCTACCGGCTTGTCAGAAAATATGGGTTATGACTTTTATGTCCGTACAGCATGTTCTCCCGCCGACCAAAGTGCATGGATTACCACGCCGTTCAGAACCACCTGTGTTTCCACCTTTGTTGGTGTTCCCTATAGCGACAACTTCACCAGCTACGGCACCGGCACAAGTGCCTTCCCATACTGCTGGCACCGTTCCACCAATAATCCGGAAAACAACTATCCTTACATCACTTCCGTTTCAGGTAATACCGGACAGATGTTGTTCTTCTCGAATGCCTCCACTTATTCTTTGGCCACCTCACAGGCTTTGGACCTCTCAGCCTACCAGCCTGGCACTCTGGCTTTGAGCTATTGGATTGCACAGGCACAGACCTACTATGGAAGAATGGATATCGGTATTATGACCGATCCTGAGGATTTGAGCACATTTACTTTGTTGAGATCTTATTATCCAACTGATTATGTTGAAACAGGCCGTTTTCAGGAAGACTATATTCTGCTGACGGAAAGCTACCCCTCTCCAATTTACATAGCCTTCCTCGCTCCCATCAGCGGTAATAACAGCACGAATATCACTCACCTGTCGCGTGTCAAAGTAGATTTTGCCCCCAACTGTATGCCACCAGCCAATCTCGCCATTTCCGAGGTTTCCGGCACTTCGGCTGTGGTAAGCTGGAATGAAGCTGCCTTCTCAGCCAACAACTACACCCTTGCCTACGGCGCCGTGGGACAAACTCCTACAACCATTGTTGTGGACGGCACCGATTACATGCTCACCGGTCTGACCCAGGGTACCGAATATGAGGTGATGCTGTGGTCGAACTGCGACAATGGCGAGGCCGACACCCTGACCGCCAGCTTCACCACCCTGGCCCTGTCTCTTATACNNTACCCTGACCGCCAGCTTCACCACCCTGGCCTTCATCGAATGTACGGCTGGCGCCAATGCCAACACCATCACAGGCACAACAGCGGCAACCACTTATCGTTTCCCTGTCAACAATTTCTATAACTATAGCTACACTCAGCAGATTTTCACCGCTGATGAAATTGACAGTACACATACTCCGACCGTCATCACCGGAGTGGCTTTCAGCTATGCTTATAGTTCACAAAATACAGACAAGACGGATGTGAAAATCTATCTGGCTCACCGCACCAGCAGCACTTTCTCCTCCACTACTGATTGGACACCCATCAGCGGCGCTACCTTGGTTTACGAAGGACCCCTTGTATGCACACAGGGATGGAACACCTTCACTTTTGACAACGACTTCGCCTATAACGGCAGCGACAACCTGGTGCTTATTGTGGATGATAATTCAGGTGCATACGATGGCAGTGCTTACGTCTTTGATGCTCACACCATGACCAGCAACTCCTCCTTATACTACCAAAGCGACGGAACCAATCCTGATCCGGCAACCCCGCCCACAGGTACCCTTTCCACCGAGCGCAATGATGTCAAATTCCTCTGCTGCGCACAAACCGCACCCATGAGCTGTCCTCCGCCCTACTTATATGTTAGCGGAACCGAAGCCGAAAGCGCCACATTGGCATGGAACGCCAACGGCAGCGAAAACGAATGGAATCTGGAATACAGAACCGAAGGCAGCACCAACTGGACTTCCGAAGGCACCGTTTCCACATCCCCCTATACTATTTCGAACCTGACTCCCGATTCGTACTATGAATTCAGAATCCAGGCCGTTTGTACCGCTGGCGACAGCAGCGAATGGGCTTACGCATCAGCTTACGTTCCCTGCGAAAGTGTTGAACTGCCTATCGTGGACAACTTTGACAGCTACAATGCCAACGAGACTCCCTCCTGCTGGATTATGAAACACAACGGCACTACCGCAACTCCATCTATTACTGCCGCCCAGGCCTATTCCGGCACCAAATCCCTGTATTTCTATTGTCCTTCCAATGGCAATTACGCTTACGCTATCACTCCCCTTATCGATGACGGCGTAGATATGGACAGTCTGGAAATCATGTTCTATGCTTATACCGCTACCGCAGGTTACTTTATCGAAGTGGGTATCATGGAGGATCCTGATGATTTGAGCAGTTTCTCTCCAATAGGACAATTCAACCCTTCAAGCATCAACGATTGGGAACTGGCCTCCTTCCTTTCCAGAGGTTATGCTGGTGACGGCCATTATGTGGCCTTCCGTGTACCGCAGTGGTATGCTAACAATATTTATATAGATAATGTCAACATCCACTACATTCCTTCCTGTCTGAATGTAGTCAACATTCATCCTGTTGCCATCACTCCTTACACCGCTGAAATCAGCTGGACCGCCAACGGAAGCGAATCACAATGGAACTACGTTTATGGACCCGCTGGCACAGTTGATCCTGACGATGCCACGTTGATGACCGCCAATACCAACACGATTACCCTCACCGACCTTGCCGCCAACACCTTGTACGACATATACGTACAAGCCAACTGCGGCGATGGCGACCTGAGCATTTGGATGAGCGCCAGCTTCCGCACTGAATGCGCCCCCATGACACTCCTGCCCTACGAAGAGAACTTCGACAGCTACACAGGCACCTCTTCCTCTTCCACCAATGTGCTGCCCAGCTGCTGGTCACGTTATAATACCGGCACCTCCTATACCGGTCTGCCCACAGTATGGTCCAGCGCCGCACACAGCGGAACCAATAGTATGTATTTCTACACTTACAGCTCCACCGCCTATTCAGACCAGATAGCCATCCTGCCTGAAATCGATACCATTGCTATACCGATCAACACGCTGCAACTGTCATTGTTTATGCGTTCCTATAGCACTTCCTATCCTTTCAACATTGAAGTAGGTGTGATGACTGATCCTTCTGATATCAGCACCTTCCAGCTGGTACAGACCCTCACAGTCAGCGGAACCTCATACGTTGAAAAGGAAGCCTATTTCGACAGCTTCACCGGCAACGGCAACTTTATCGCTTTGAAGGTGGCCCAACCTACTTCCAACTACAACTATGGTTACATTGACGACATCGTATTGAGCGCTATTCCCAGCTGTTCACCAGTAAGCGAACTGAACGTCAGCAACATTGCCGGTTCTTCCGCTTTGATATCCTGGTCAAACGGCCATTTCGGCACAGTAAGCAGCTACACACTGGAATACTCCGAAGCCGGACAAAGCAACTGGATGACCGCTTCCAACAACATCACCTCCACCTCCTACATGCTGAGCGGTTTGGATCCCCAGAACCAATATGACGTGCGTGTAAGTGTCAACTGCGAAGACGGAGAGGAGAGCGACGCTGTTGTGGAAACCTTCTACACCAGATGCTTGGCTGGCGGCGAAGTGGCTATCGGCAACGGTACCACCACCAATACTTACCTGCCTTCTTACAGTTTCTACAAACATACTTATACTCAGCAGATTTTCACCGCCGCTGAAATGGGCGGTGCTGCCAACATCACTTCTGTTTCTTTCGAAATGGCTAACTTGAGCCAGCAGAGACACTACACCATTTACCTGATGCACACCACTGAAACCGCCATCAACGCATGGATACCCGCTGCCAGCGCACAACAGGTATTCTCTGGCGACCATGTTTTCCAAGTGGGCTGGAACACCTTTGACTTCAGCACCCCATTCGCTTACAATGGTATCGACAACCTGCTTTTGATTGTGCTTGACGATAACGATTCATACGTTAGCGGCAACTCTTTTTATACTCATGCGTCCACCACAAACTGTGCAAGATATATCTATACAGACAGTGCTCCCTATAGCATCACTACGGTTCCCTCCTCTACCGGAACTGCATTGAGTGTGAAAAACAACGTCATCTTCGGCGGCAACTGCGACTCTACCGCCACTTGCTTCGCCCCCAATATGTATGTGACCAACATCACTACCACCACAGCCGATGTAAATTGGGTTCCCGGTTATAATGAAAGCGACTGGGAGATGGAATACGCCCTCTATGGTGACACCACCAACTGGACGCCTGTCGCCAATCCGACCACNNGGTGATCTGAGTGCATGGACCATTGCTGATTTCAGAACCGAATGCGGACAGACCTCTATTCCGTTTGCTGAAAACTTCAACAGCTATGGCAGCGGCAACAGCGCATTCCCCGACTGCTGGAGCAGACACAACACCTACAGCACCACTCCTTATCCGTATATTTCCACTACCAACAACAGCGGAAGCACCGGTGGTTCTCTATACTTCTACAGCGGCACCACCAGCTACGATTTGGCCGTTACACCTGAATTCAACACGGATGTCAACACCATGGAAGTTACCTTCTACCTGCGAGTAGGTACTGCCACCAACGGCATGATAGTAGGTGTGATGACCGATCCCGAAGACTACGATAGCTTTGTACCCGTTGACACGGTATTCTGTTCTACCGCCAGCGTATTCGAGTACGTTGAAGTGGATATGGATAACTATACCGGCACAGGTAAATTCATTGCTTTCAAGAACTACATGACCACTTCCGGTGCACTCTATCTTGACGACCTCAACATCACGCTGATTCCAAGCTGCAAACGTCCTGGTGATGTTTCTGTTTCTAATATTGACATGAGCTCCGCAGTGATTGCATGGACAGAAAGAGGCAACGCCACCGCTTGGGAGATTGAATACGGTCCTGCCGGATTCTCACACGGTGCAGGTACAACTGTTCCCGCCACTTCCAATCCATTCACCTTGACAGGTCTGACCGCTGGCACCCAGTATGATGTATATGTACGTGCCAATTGCGGTGCAGGCGACCTCAGCGACTGGGCACTCAACTATGTTTCATTTGCGACATCCTTCTGCGCAAGCAACGACCAATGCGAATACCGCTTTGTATGCACCGACGGTTATGGTGACGGCTGGAATGGTGCCTATGTGAGCATCGAGCAAAACGGTGTGACCGTTGCCACCGTGGAGGCTATCGACCACGAGCTTAGCAGCACCACCACTGTAGATACTGTCCGTGTCATGTTATGCGACAATGTCAGCACAACCCTTACATGGCATTCAGGCTCTTATGATGACGAAGCCAGCTTGGCCGTATTGGCACCCAACGGAGTTGTGCTATATAACGAAGCTGACATGTCCTCCATCAGCACTACTAACCTACTGACCTTCACTACCGATTGCGATGCCGTTGCACCCACTTGCAACGCCCCCACCAACCTGAATGTGTCTAACATCACCGAAAACTCCGCCACCGTTTCTTGGACTGCTGGTGGCAGCGAAAGCTCATGGGATGTGGAATACAAGCTGCACAGCGCAAGCCAGTGGCAACAGACCACCGTGGCACAAACCAGTTTCAACATCACAGGGCTGACCGCTAACAGCAACTACGATGTACGTGTGAAGGCCCTTTGCGGCGCCAATCTCGAAAGCGAGTTTGTCAGCACTACCTTCACCACCCAAGGTGTAGGTATCGACAACATCACACTGCTGAACAGCATCAGCTTGCAGCCGAACCCGGCAGACAACTACATTGATCTGACCGTCAACAGCAATGTTGCAGTGAAAGAAGCTGTGGTTTACAATGCCTTCGGACAGCTGATTCAGACCATTGAACTGAACGACAACCACGCTCGCATCGACCTCAGCGACATGGCTGCCGGTATGTATTTCGTACGTGTGAATGGCGACAATGTGATGGCAACGAAGAAATTCATCCGCAAATAATGTGACATTTTGTAGGGGCGAATGATTATTCGCCCCTACAATGATATTATGACAAACGGGTAGGCAAATGTGTCCGCCCGTTTTTTTTTACATGCACACTCGCCATTCCGCAAACGAGCATAGCGAGTGCCGCGGAATCTAATGCGGACGCAATGCATTGCGTCTCTACTGATCACTACTGAAACATTTCTGCAACTGCGAGACGCAGTTGCCTACATTGATACTCACTAACCCCTAAAACCTAACCCCTAATCACTAAAAAAAACGGGCAAAAGCCCGTTTTTTTATTTCCTCCCAAAATCCGCAGGAATCTCTCCCCAGGTACGAGTGTCCCATTTGATGATTTTCGTGGTATAAGTATTGTTATGTAACCACAACTCCGCCCGCTGCAGCAGATCGAAAATCTTCTCGTTTTCCTCAGTTGGCAACACCACAGACTTATGTTTCTTGTGTCGCACCCAGGCAAGGGCGGTGATGCTGTCTGTGTAAATCGGAATAGAACTGTTCATTTGTTTCAGCAAAGCCAAACCATGCACAATAGCCAAGAACTCACCGATATTGTTGCTGGCACCCTGGAACGGTCCTTGGTGAAACCAAACCTTCTTGGTGGTGGTGTGCACCCCTCGGTATTCCATCTGCTTGGTCACCATGTTGCAGGCCGCGTCCACCGCCAGGCTATCCCAAATGGGCACAGGATCGTTGCTGCTGAGAAAACTCAAGCCTGCGGGCTTGGGTGCTGAAAGCTGTTGTTTTCTATACTGCTCATAGCCCTCCATAAAAGCCTTGTCCGCTTCCAGCTTCGATTCAAACGACTTATACTTGGCGCCTTCGAACTGATCTACCTGAGCCTTGCAAGTGGCCCAATCCTCGAACACACCGGTAATGCGGCCCACCCAAACCACGTAATATTTTTTCTTTCCTGCCATATTTATTTGTTGAATCGTTGAACTGTTTATTTGTTTAATCGTTTATTCGTTTATACGAGGAGACACTCGCTTTGCTCGTTCGTAGAAACGCTCACTTCGTTCGTTCGAGGAGACGAACACATAGTCTTAACGTCTTCCCGAATGCACACAGTGCATGTCTTGACGAGCGAACGCAGTGAGCGTCTCCACGCCTCCACGTCTTTGTATCATTTTATATTCACCTGTTTATCATTCAAATTTTTTGTGTAATTTTGCAAAATATATTCGCAAAAATCAAGACGGCAAAAATATAAAACTATAATGTATGAAAAGGTTCTCTCTTCCAAAACTTATCAACATTTTTTTCATGCTCACCCTGACTTGCGCTCTGCTGTTTTCCTGCCAACAGAAAAAAGGAAACGACATTGTCTATGAGCAAACAGTCTGCTTTGAGAATAGCAACTGGGACTTCACCCAGCGTACTTTGGAGTTCACCGCGAATATCACCGACACCATTTCCCCCTATCGTGTCGAAATGGAACTGAAATACGGTGACGACGATGAGCGTGTAGACCAGATGCCAGTCAGCTTTGCCGTTACCGCTCCCGACGGCGGAAAATCAGTGGTCTCCTCCGCTTTTGTTTTTGTAGAGCAAGACGATGAATCAGACCTCACCAACCAAGCCAAGCAGCTCAGCGGTTCGCAGATACAGACACTTTACAGTAAAAAATATTTCAACAGATCGGGCGAATACCACTTCCGCCTCAACCGCCATTCCGACAAGTTCGACAATTACAATATCCAGTCGCTGACGCTGAGAATTGTGAGATTACCTGAATAAAAGGAGGAGTCTCATGCTTCGCATAAGGGGAGTCTCACTTCGTTCGAGGGGAGTTTCGGACTTAGTCCTCAAGGGGAGTCTCGCACTGCGTGCTCGAGGGGAGTTTAGAACTATACGAAATGCTCCGCAATACGCTTCATCTCTGATGAGACGTTATTGCTTTCATACAGAATTCCATAGATAGTTTCCACGATAGGAATATCAGCCTTGAATTCCTTGTTTATCTCATGGATACAGCGGCAGGAGAAATAACCCTCCGCAATCATGTTCATTTCGAGGCGGGCCACACGCACCGACAGTCCGTGGCCAATCATGTTGCCGAACATACGGTTACGGCTGTAACTTGAATAAGCTGTCACAAGCAAGTCGCCGAGATATACCGAATCAGAAATATGACGTTCATCCAAAGGATAAATCTTGGACACAAAGCTTTTCATTTCCTTCAAGCAGTTGGCTATATAGGCAGCAATAAAGTTGTCGCCATAGCCCAAACCACTGTAAATACCCGCACCCAAAGCATAAATATTCTTCAATACTACTGCCATTTCTGCCCCTTTGATATCGTGTGATACCGATGCACGCACATAACGATTGGTGAAAAATTTCGCCACCGTTTCCGCCAGCTCCTGATTCTCGGAAGCCGCCGTCAGGAAGGTAAATTTCTCCTTCGCCACCTCTTCGGCATGAGAAGGACCGCTGATAATAGCTAAGTTAGAAGCGGGTATTCTGAACTCAGTTCTCAGATATTCGGTAATCACCTGCATGGTTTCCGGCACAATACCTTTCACCGCATTGATGATTTTCTTCTGGTTCAGCTTGCTTTTCTTAAGAGGTTCAAGTGTTTTGTGCAAGAAGGCCGACGGCGTGACAATGATCACATAATCCGATTTGGCCACCACCTGTCGCAGGTCGGTACTGATTTTAACATCTTTTGGGTTGATGTAAACCGAACTGAGGAACAAAGGATTGTGTCCGTAAGTGCTCACTCCTTCCACAATTTCATCCTCACGCACCCACCAATGAATGTGCTCCAGGTTTGCCGACAGAATTTTCACGATGGCGGTAGCCCAGCTTCCACCACCGATTACCGCTACTCTGTAGCGCATTCTGGTCTTCTTCTTACGTGCCGGAATCATCACTTCCGAAAACATATCCACCAATTCCATCCTCTTTCGTTTTAACATTTTTTAATTGTGCAAAAATACAAAAATTTTTCACACAAACAAGTAAAATTCACAGTTTTTAATTTCATTGGCACATTAGCACATTGTCTCATTAGCACATTGACCAATTTGCTAATTAATTCGTATCTTTGCAAAAACAAAAAAGAAAGATGACCTTCCTCCAGCAACTGGCACAAACCATTCTGCAACGTGATGATATCGCGCTGAAAGACACGCTGATAGTGCTGCCCAACAAGCGTGCCCGGAGGATGCTGCAGCAAGAGCTGGCTGCAGGCATCTCGAAACCCTGCTTCTCCCCCACCATCTTCTCTATCGACGAGTTCATCCACAAACTGTCGGATTATACCCTCTGCGATGACATCGAACTCCTGCACATCCTGTTCAAAGCCTACCAGCAGTTCGACCATGCCAAGAGCGAGAAACTGGCCTCCTTCCTGTCATGGGCCGAAACTTTCATCCACGATATCAGCGAGATAGACATGCAGTTGGCCGATGCCTCCAAGATTTTCGGAAACCTGTCGGACATTAAGGAACTGGAAACCGTTTTCGGCCGAGAAACCCTCAGTCCTAACCAACAGCGTTACCTGAAATTCTACAGCAGCCTGCACGAGCTTTACCTAGGTTTTAACAGTTTTTTAGACAAAGAAAAACTCGCTTACGAGGGCAAAATATACAAAGATGTGGCCGAACATTTGCTGGATTATGCCCCTAAATTCAAGTTCAAACGTTATATCTTCGCCGGCTTCCAGACCCTTTCGCCCTCCGAGATGGCCTTGGCACAATACTACCATCAGGAGCATCAAGCTGAATTCTATTTTGATATTGATGATTTCTATCGCAGCAACTACACGCCTTTTATCAATATCCTTCAGAATAAACTGAAATTAAAAGACCTTAACTGGATTCATCAGGATTATGCTTCCATCCCGAAAGAGATTTTCCTGGTGGGAGCCTCCAAATCGATGAACCAGATTTTCTATGCCATCGAACAACTGAACCGAATTGAGAAGGAAGAAGGCAGCCTCAACAACACCGTGCTGGTCTTTGCCGACGAGAAATTGCTCACTCCCTTCATCCATTGCTACGACTGCAGCAAGGCCAACCTCACCATGGGCTACCCTCTGGCGGCCACCCCAGCCTACGCCCTGCTCGCCAGCCTTATCAGCTGCGCCCGAAATGGACAACGCTTCCAAAGCATACAGCAGCAAGACGAGATGCTGTACTACCACCGTGATGTGTTCAGTTTCTTCAGAAATCCGCTGATTGTCAACTACCTGTTCAGCAACGCCCAACAGCACGGGGAGTTCATCAAAGACCTGCTGGCACTCAACAGCATCCTTTATCCCCGCCAAGCCTTGCGTTTCCCGACCAATGGCACCCTCGAAGCTCCGGAATTTCCCGATTTGTCAGGAACTCCAGCAAATATGCTCCAGTCGGTCACCAGTTTCTTCGAACTGCTGCAATCACAGTGCATACAGGCAGGTACTTCTTCTTTCGACCAGCACTGTCTCAGCATGATTATCGACGGACTGCAGGAGGCCATGCGCTATCTGCAACATTTCCATACCGACACCACCGACTTGGAATCCGCTGTTTTCATCATCAACCACCTCATCCAGCGCAACTCCATCCCCCTCAAGGGAAGTCCGTCAGAAGGCTTGCAGATTATGGGTTTGCTGGAAACCCGAACTCTGGATTTCAAGAACGTCATCATGCTGTCGGTCAACGAAGGCACCTTGCCGGCAGGCCGCAGCTCCAACTCGCTGATACTGCACGAGGTGAAGCGCTATTTCGACCTTCCTACCTACCAGGAGAAAGACACTGTTTACGGCTATCACTTCTTCCGTCTGCTACAGCGCGCCGAGCAGATCCACATTCTGTACAATACCGACTCGGACACCAGTCTGGCGGAAAAAAGCCGTTTCCTGAAGCAGCTTGACTTTGAAATCAACGCCCAGCACTTAAGTAACATACAACTCCATGAGCTGGTGCTGCCCACCATGGTCAGCTCAGAGCAGCAGAACAAAGAATTCAGCATTGCGAAGACCGATGCCATTGTGGAGAAACTGCTCAACATGGAATACACCTATTCCCAACTGAACAACTACCTCAACTGTCCGCTACAGTTCTACCTCAAGCACGTCGCCAAAATAGAACCTGCCGAGGACATCTCCGAAAGTGTGGAGCAGAAACTCATCGGCAACGCCATCCATGACCTGCTGGACAAGATTGGCGACCTGCTGATTGAACGGCCCACTGACTATCCACGCATTATTGGCGAAGCCTTGCAAAACATAGACGCTTCCGTGGAAAAAGCCATGCGGAAAGCCGTTCTCCAAGAACATAAAAACAGCGACGAGAACAAGATCTACATCGACCTCAGTCGGGGGAAGAGTTTTCTGGCCACCGAAGTCGTCAAGAAAGCGGTGACAAGCTACCTCAGCAAGCTTAAAGAGGATTTCGAACAGGCTGAGAAAGAGCAATACAGCTTCAAGATTCTGGCCACAGAACAAAAGCTGACTGCCACCGTCAATGTGGACGACCAAGCTATAAAACTGAAAGGCTTCGCCGACCGCATCGACCTGCGGAAAGGTCTTGTCACCCTCCTGGACTACAAAACCGGCTATGTGGACGACAAAGGACTGAAATGCGATGACCTGTCCGACATCTTCACCGGCACAGAACACAAACAACTGCTGCAACTGCTGATGTACGCCTACCTTTTTGACAGGGGTCAGGAGACAGGGGACAGGGTACAGGATACAGGATACAGTGATCAGGGGACAGCTAATGAAATCCAAAATCCAAAATCCAAAATCCAAAATCCCAGTGCCCCAAAAACTGTCAACTGTCAACTGTCAACTGTCAACTACTCCTGCGGTATTATCAGCTTCCAGCGCCTGTACAAAAAAGAGCAGCACGAGCTCTACCCCACTTTCCAGTTCTCAGGTGACAGTGATCAGGGGACAGATAGTGAAATTCAAAATTCAAAATTCAAAATTCAAAATCCCAGTCCCCAAAAAACTGTCAACTGTCAACTGTCAATTGTCAACTCGGAGAACCTTATCACCCCAAAAATACTGGAACTTTTCGAAAGCCATCTCATCAATCTGCTGCGTGACATCATCAACCCTGAACTGCCTTTTGTCCAGACCGATGATGAAAACCACTGCCGCTACTGTGACTACGCCGCCATCTGCAAAAAGAGCACCACACAGGATGAGTAGAGACGTTTCAGGAAACGTCTCTACAAGATTCGTCCACTTTTTGAATTCTTAATTTATAACAAGAAAAACGATGAAGTCTTTTTTCAGATTCACCGCTGGTGAGTGGGCTGCCTCCGCCCTCATTGGCCTATTGCTTTTGGCAGGCATTCTTTTTTATTTCCTTTACGAAAACGACGCTGTCGCCCATACCGACACTGCGGAATACCAGAAACTATCCCTAGAGTTCGAGAAAGAACAGCAACGGCTGGCGGATTCGGCAAAAGCAGCAAGACAGGCAAAATACCAAAACAGATATTCAAACAACAGCGGACAATACTCATACGACAGGCAACATCCTGTAGAGACGTTTCATGAAACGTCTCTACGACACGCAGGTGACAGCCTCAAAAAAAGGTCCCAGAAACCGCAATACGCCATTGTCAAGGTGGAACTGAACCGTGCCGACACCAGCGACATCATGCGCATTCCCCAGTTCGGCAGCAAGCGGGCACAGAAAATCGTGGAGTACCGCGACAAACTCGGCGGTTTCTACAGCCTTGCGCAGCTTCAGGAAATCTACATCCTGCAGAACATCAATTTGGAGTATGTGGAGAAATACTTCACTGCCGACCGCAAGCTGATCCGCAAAATCAACATCAACCAGTGCGACTACAAAACGTTGGTTTCACATCCCTATTTCGACAGCTACCTCACCAAGACCATCCTCAACTACCGCCAGAAGAACGGTCCCATCCGCGACATGTCACAGCTCCGCGACATCACCCACATCTACGCGGAGTTGGAGGAGAAGTTACAATGGTATATTGAATTTTAAACTTCACACTTTCCAAGGATGGAAAGTGTGCAAAGATCCTTTGCCGATTGGAATGCAACCGCACCAGCCCGTACCCCTCGCCAATCGGCTTTGCCTACGCACGCAGCATCATAGACTTATGTGAAGGAACGCATCGAATGCGTCCGCATCTGCATTATGCATGCATATCATGTAGCACCTTGTAGCGCTGTAATCCCAGCGAACCAAGTGTCGAAGACACGTCATCCTAATAACCCCGCACGTAAGTGTGGGGCAAAAGGATGTACTCACTGTCTCCAAGCCTCGAAGAGGCGCTACGCACGCAGTGCAATTAACCCCTGACAAGGCCGAAGGCCGCAGTCTGGGGTAGGCATGACAGCACCCTTCCCTTCCTCGCGGCACACGAGGCATTTGCCCTGATGATGACACCTTGCTGCCGCGAAAGGGATAATGTCGGAAAACGGTGAACTGTGAATTTCGTTTGCAAGCGATTTTTCAAGAAAGAATGGCATAAATTTCTTATCTTTGCATTTGAAAAGAAACGAGTATGACTGATTTCGCCGCTATTGATTTTGAGACCGCCAACGGGCAGCGCAGCAGCGTGTGCAGTGTGGGCATCGTGATTGTCCGCAACGGAGTCGTTGCCGACAGTTTCTATAGCCTTATCCGTCCCGAGCCCAATTATTACGCGTGGTTTTGCCAGAAGGTTCACGGTTTATCGCGGATGGACACGGACAATGCTCCCATTTTCCCGGAGGTGTGGTCCAAAATCGCGCCCAAAATCGAAGGTCTGCCTTTAGTGGCCCATAACAGCATGTTTGACGAAGGCTGCTTGAAATCTGTTTTTCAGCTGTATCAGATGGATTATCCTGATTATCAGTTCCGTTGCACCTGTATAGCCTCTCGCCGGCACTTCGGCCATAATTTGCCCAACCACCAGCTGCATACCGTAGCAGCGGCCTGCGGCTATCATCTGGAGCATCACCACCACGCCCTCGCCGATGCCGAAGCCTGCGCAAGGATTGCGATGAAGATTTTGTAGAGGTGTTTCAGGTAACGTCTATACTATTCAAGATGGTGGCCAGTATTTTGATATTTGATTGCAAAGCACAGCCGTCCAACAGTGTGCCGTAATTTTGCACACGAGTAGACTATTTTTGCTGGCGATTTACAAGATATCATAGATAGTGGGGATTATTGAGTGATGAAAGATATTTTTTTATTTTTGCATATTCAAAAAAAACATAAGTATGGATAGGAATAGGTTTAAAGAACTCGCCAGAAAACATCAGATTGATTGGAAAGAACATAATATAGGAACAGTCTTTTCCAACTATAAAACATGGCTTGATGATCCAGATGCAAAAGACGGAGGAAATTTTTTTGACCCTCGAAATGAATTGGGATTCGGAGTGTTTGAAGCAGTAAAGAGGCGTTATCCCTATTTTCGAAAATATCTGTACGTTGACATATTGAGAAGCGAGCACATCCCATTTAATTTGTTCATACCGTTCAGAAAAGATCTCGATTACTGCAAGAACGTGTTCAATGCATTTTTGGGTGGCATCATTGAAACCATCCCGTCTGAAATTCATGTGAAATATGTCAAAAAAGATTCAGGTGTTATCAAGGAGATTAAAACACCAAATATTGTTATCGAGCAGGCCCCTTACCCTAAAGAAAAGTATCTCAACGACGGAACAGCTTTTGACACATATATTGAATTTTTGGATAAAGACGGTGAAAAAGGAGTTGTTGGGATTGAGGTCAAATACACAGAGGAAGCGTATCATTTGACAAAGAAGTCTAAAAAGGAAAAAGCTGCCGTAAATGATGAAAAATCGGTGTATTATGATGTTTCTAGTAGATGTGGTGCTTTCAATATGGACGCCATAGGTAAAATGAAAGCTGACGATTATCGGCAATTGTGGCGAAACCATTTGCTGGTTGAAAGTATAAAACTGCAAGATAAGGTTAAACATGTTTTTTCCGTACTCGTGTATCCTCAAGATAATGGTCATTTTGTTGAAGCGTGCAAAAATTATCGTGAATTGCTGAAGCCAGAAGGAAAGAATAGTTTTGTGCCAATAACTTACGAAAAGTTTTTTGAGACTTGCGACCATTATTGCCCTAATGATAAATTCAGAAAGTGGTTGGAATATATGAAAAACAGATATATCATCAACAAGTAGAATGCCATGTATTACAAAGAGTTCAGACAATTTCTTATCAAAAACCATGGTGATTTGTTTGCATCCTTGCAAACGGCTTTTTTTGAAAAAGCGGTTGAGGCTGCTCAAAAAGGTTATTATGACGATGCTTTGATTTTGGGAGAAGACGCCATGACATTGGCCAAGTACTCTAATATTGGTTATCCGAATATCTATATGGCCGGCATGTTATGCCAATGCTATCTGGACAATGGGATGCCTGAAAAAGCAAATGCTATTTTCGAAAGAGTAATGCCCTATCTTGATGAAAACGATGATACCTATAATGAAGATGTGGACAGTTTTCTTGATCTGAAAATTGAAATAGAAAAGGCAATTCCCACTACACCTCCGTCNNAAGCGGTCGCTGTGGATTGGCGCCGTCGACACTATCACATAAAAATTCATACGAAAATTTATGTATATTTGAAAAATTCCGTATATTTGCCAAAAATTTCAATATGGCAATCATTGAAAGGAACCAATATCAGCAAAGCATTCACGATGCTTTTCGCTATGTGCCTATCGTGGTGCTCATCGGCGCGCGACAAGTGGGCAAAACCACCATTATGAACAGTTTCGCGGAAAAAGCCCAAGTACCTACACTGCATTTGTTCGGGCAGGATCCAGAAGTGGCTGCCCTTTTCGACAAACTGAGCACCGTGGAGGAATATCTGCGCATCTGGCTCAACCCCAACTTTGACGGCTTGCTTCTCATCGATGAATTCCAGTATGTGGAAAACATCTCCACCCTGCTCAAACTGCTGTGCGACAAGCATGAAAACCTGCGGATTTTATGCACGGGAAGTTCCAGTCTTGACATACTTCAGCGCGTGGAGGAAACAATGGCGGGACGAGTGCGCGTCATCGAGGTGCTTTCTCTCTCGTTCGCCGAATATCTGCTCTTTAAGGACCCAAAGCTTTGGCATTTGCAACAAAACGCCACTGTCGCGGACGAGACTTTGATGACCCCACTGCTGAATACCTATCGCGAATATTTGATTTTTGGAGGACTGCCGCGTGTGGCCTTGGCCGACAAAAACACCGACAAAATAGCACTCATCAACGATATATACCAAACCTATCTCCTCAATGATGTGCGCAAATACATTCGGAACGAGCATTTTGTTGGCTTTACACGCTTAATCAGACTTTTGGCAGCGCAAATCGGCAATTTGGTAAATATCAACGAACTGAGCAGAGAGTGTGGATTGAAATATGCCGTATGCGAAAACTATATCCACCTTTTGCAGCAAATGTATATTATCCGGATGATTGAACCGATGTCTGTAAATAAAAGGAAGACCATCTCACAGATGAAGAAAGTCTATTTCTATGACCTCGGACTACGCAATATGGTATATAACAGTTTCAACGAGGTGGATTTCCGGGCCGACAAAGGAGCGGTTTTTGAGAACGAAGTGATGCTTGAACTTTGGCGCAAGCGGAATGCAGGCGAAACACTACAGTTCTATCGCACGCTGAACGGTACCGAAGTGGATTTTGTGATGGATGGCCCTTCTCGTAAAGTATTGGTCGAATGTAAGTTCCAAAGCAATACAAAAAAACTGAAAATACCAGCTGTAGCCAACCTCGCCGCTGCCTTTGACAATGCCGACATCCATTGCTATGTGGCTAATCTCAACTATTTTTCCGATGAACCACCCATTCGCATGATGCCTTGCTATTGGTGCGACAGGATTCAGTAATTCATATTTCTGTTTCGCACAATTGTCAATATACCATTCCTGCGAAACAAAACGCATTAATCAACTGATAATAACCGATTTATAATGCCAACCACCCTCATCACCGACTCCTCCCACTACACCACCGTGCTTGACCTCGCGATGAAGGCCAAGCACTCGTTGTGGATCGGCACTGCCGACATTAAAGACCTGTACGTGCTGCAGGGGAAAACCGAGAAGCCGTTCCTCGGGGTGCTGGCGGAACTGCTGGGGAAGGGCGTGGAGGTGCGGCTCATCCACGCGAAGGAGCCGGGGCCGAACTTCCGTGCCGACTTCGACCGCTACCCGCGACTGGCCAAGATGCTGGAACGGGTGATGTGTCCGCGGGTACACTTCAAGATCATCGTCATCGACCAGACGGTCTGCTATGTGGGCAGCGCGAACCTCACGGGCGCGGGAATGGGAATGAAGTCGCCTCACCGCCGCAACTTCGAGGCGGGCATCCTCACCGACGAACCCTCCATCGTATCTGCCGCCATTGAGGAGTTCGACAAAGTGTGGCGCGGAAGCGAGTGCGAGAAGTGCCAGCGGAGGGGCGTCTGCCCAGATCCGATAGTATAGACATTACGCATTTTGCGTAATATAAAAACACAGGTATGCCAAAACACGGCACAGTCCATGTCGAAAAACTACCGTCTCACCTTCCCCCTATAATTCTTCGCAATCTCTTTTCCGATTCGCTCCATCTCCGAACGCAGGGAGGCAGGCTCAAGTACTTCCACGGTTTCGCCCATGGAGAGCAACTCTTGTACGAAGTCAAATGTGGGACTCAGATAATAGCTGAAAATGGTGTGCTCATCGGTGCGTTTCTCCTCTTTCTGTGAGTGATGCAGAGGAAGCGAACGAAGATAGTTTGCCTGATAGTCAGCCACTTTTAACTTGATACTCTGTGGTTCTTCATCGCCAAGGATAATTCCGAAACAGGTGGAGAAGTAGGCGTTTGCGTTGAAGTCCTGGGGCATCGTAAAGTCTTCGAATTCGATGTCGATGTTAAGGAAGCGGTCGAGCGCATAGATTTTCAGCGGAGAGTCGCCATATTTGCCCAGCAGATACCAGCGGCGTTTGAACACCTTCAAGGCGTATGGCTCCACATGGAACAAGCTCGACACTCGATCCCCTTCTACCCAGAAAGGTTTGTAGTCGAAGGTAATCATCTTTCCGTCGCGCATTGCCTCCAGTATGGTAGACAGGAATTCTCCGCCAGAAGGATTGTCCTCCAGCAAGATACGGTCGTGCAGCTGGGCACTCTCGTTAATATGGTTGTTTACGGCTAACGTCTCGAACATCCACCTGCGAAAACCCGACGAGTCGGAAATGTCCCTGCTATCCACAATATAGTAGCAATTGGAGTGCTTGTGACAGCCTATTTCAATGCCGAAGATGTCCCAAATATCTTCTTTGTGATTCATAAAAGTGCGTCTCGGATACTTCTCCTTACCAGACATTCGCCAATTGCTTTCCCATTTTTCCGAAATCTCACGGAGTGTAATTCCCGAAGAACCAGCTTGATAAATAGTATCTATCAGCCATATATACCTGTTGATCAGATTTTTACTCATATCAGCATAATTTTATGCTGCAAAGATACACAATTACTGTGAAAAAATATGGCACAGTAAAAAAAACACCCGCAACAAGGCGGGTGCTACAAAAAAATGCTCTGACTTAAGTTATTCAGAGAATAAGCATAGAAATATTAGGCCACTGTACCGTCGCGGTGGAATACCAGCGGGAAGTTGATAGTGACATTCTCGTTCTCGGCATTGGCGAACTGCAGAGTGATGGTAATGGTATCGGCATTGTCATCGTAAGTAAAAGGAATCTGATAGTTGATAGGATTGCCGTCTTCGTCAGTACCTACTGCGGTCAAAGTGCCGGTATGGGTAGCATGGTCGTATGCGTAAGCCAAATCCATCTGCTGAATTTCATCCATAGTATATTCACCTGCCACTTCAGCAACATTAATCATGCTGATGTTACCTGAGAAAGTGATGTGTGCAAATTGAGGATCGAAAGTGAGGTGATAAACCATATTGGTGTCAAAACCTTCGGGGAACTGGCAACCATAGTCGTTGAGGCTCATGCCGGTCATGGCGTAAACCAAATCACCGAGAGAGAAATTGGCGGTCCAGTTAGTACCGGTAAGGTCAGCGGTGGTCAACACACGGGTGGTATTCTGTAAAATTCCATCGTTTCCTTCAAGAACCACTTTTTCCTTCTGACATGAGAACAGAGAGAGTGCAAAAGCAACAACTGCGATCATTAAAATACTTTTCTTCATACTTTGTTTTTGATTTTTAATTTGATTATTTGATGAATTTGAATGTTTCTGTCATAAGAACGAAAAGAAAGGACAAAAAACTACAACTGCGATATTTTTTTTCTTTGTCTGTTGAATTGCAGCTGATAATAGAAGTCATTGTCGCCTACACCCAAGCCAGTTCGTGAGATAATCAGGGTGCTCATGGTTATCCAATTCACATCCCAATAACCGTTATTGGGCAGCAAATCGCTGTAAAGCTTGCCATCGTCCGTAAGAGTCCAAGTCGTGCTATCCGTGGCAACTGTCCCGTCCATGGCATTGAACGTCAGCAGCAAATACCCATTATCATAGAAAGTATAGTACATGGAGCCTCCGTTTTCCTCGGGAACATAATAATCACCTTCCATCAGATGACCATCTGAAGCTATNNGTGGAGCTGTCATAAGAAACTTTAACCGTGCGTCCTTGCTCCTCCATCTCCCTCATCCACGCTTTGATTTCGTCACGGCTGCTGGTGCTGATGCTTGTCGGACTCTTAGGAGCCTGAACTTTCTTCCCCGTATGGCAGCTTGTGGGACTCATGTTGTAGAATACCACCTCGTTGCCACTCTGGGCCTGGTCGCAAAGATGGTCCAACAGGGCATCCCATTCCGCCTCAGTGGTCACAGTCCGTTGGTTTTCACTGTGTCCCACCGTATAAATGATGGCACGTTCCACTTTATTATGATTGCCATCTCCCCCACCTCCATCAACATTAGTTTCCTGTTTTTTACATGCCGCAAGGCACAGCACCACTACCGCCATCAATGCGGTAATTCTAAATATTCCTTTTATATATGCTTGTTTTTTCATTTCTCTTTTTTCATTTTTTCAAGTTGATAATCCAGTAAAGCATCGTACTGTTCCTCGGTATTGAGGCGGTAGAACCCCACGGTGCGACGGGCATGCGAAGCGACCACACGCAACACTGTTTTCCCGTTCCACTGGGTCCGCTTGGCAGGTTGTTTCAG
>LXOW01019826.1_pt1 | contig 23486 bp, 15 predicted proteins | sample 1368591 | NCBI WGS metagenome assembly LXOW01 (sample SAMN04884650, study PRJNA319009) | bovine gut metagenome | isolation source: Cow rumen | host: Bos taurus | place: Italy: Legnaro (PD) | collected 2014-07-09
ACAGGTCTGGCAGGGGCCCAGTTACCGGGATTGCCGAACATGTGGAGCCCGCCAACGCCTGGAAGGTTGGCTGATTGGTCAAGCATACCTGAAACAAGGATTTCGGCAGATCCATCGCCATTGACATCGGCAACGATTGGGTATTCACAGCCTGTCCCAGCAGCCATCATTCGAGTGTAGATGTTGTAAGGTCTGATGGTGTCGTTACCGGTAATGTGACTCTTTCCGCTACCGTTGATGATGCGAAGGTTGTCACTGTCGCGGTAGACGAGTTCCATGATGTCATCCTGGTTGAAGTCAAAAAGTGTGATGCCTGTTTGCCCTGATAAATCGTCGTGTCGGTGTTGCCAGAGGGTAGTCAGCCCAGATTGTAACGTGTAACGCCAGCAATAAATATACATGGGTTGCCAGGACTCTTGCTTTTCAAGAAAGACGATCTCGGGATGCGGGTCATCGTCGATATTGCCGATAAGAGGATAACCGGTGCAAAGGCATCGGACGGTTTTCTGGAAAATGATTTGTCCGTTAGTAGGCTTATAGGCATAGAAATAAACCGTGCCCATGGTGTGGTCGTCGGTGTCATTACGTGTGACCAAGACCTCGCATTCGCCGTCAAGGTCGAAGTCGGCGAGGCTGACATGGCCGTCATGCGAGTATCCATTCGGTGGCGTTATGGTTTTGTTGACGGTGATGGAGTTCAACGCGGGATTGGTGCGGCTGGTGATGTTTACGTTGTAAATGGTGTTGCCGCAAATCAGTTCTTGCTTTGCATCACCTAATACGTTGCTGGCTAACGACATGGCGTAATAGCAGCGGTGGCTGTTGACTACACCTGGTGCCGAGCCTCTGTAACTCTCTCCTTTGTTTCCGTTTTCGGGACCCGAGCAGAGCCATTTCAGCGTGGCAGCATCGAAGATGTCGCTGCCGGCATATACTTCTGGGAAGCCGTCGCCATTGAAGTCGGCGAATGAGACCATGCCTTCGCAGGAAGTGGCACGGTCCGACACGTTGAGTAACGTACCCTCGATGGTGTATGAACGGATCTTTCTGTCGTAACTGTGGACAAAGATAGCACCTTGCTGCGAGCCGTCGGGCAGGGGATACCTACAGAGGGCATAGTTTCCTGTGGTGTTATAGATGGAGTCTTGGATGTTGAACCTGTATTGTAGCGAGAGGTCAATCCCACTATAAACGTCCAAGGTATTGGTGCGGTAGTTGTTGCCATTGAAGTGCGAAATCAGTATGTCGACGACGCCGTTGCTGTCGATGTCACCAGCCATTACAGGGGCGTAAGAAGCCACCACCTCAGGTGTGGAATGAATGAGCGCCACGTCCCAAGCATTGCCATCCAACGGACCGTTGCAGTCGCTTTCAATGATGTTGTCGGGGAGGGTAGGCTCTGGCGTCGGAGCTTCGCAACTCATGCTCCAAACGGGGCGTACTGAAAGCATCTCAGTTTTCGGTTTTGCCACGATGGCCCCTTCTTGGTCGACATTACCGCCAAAATTGACGGCCCAAGCCATTTCGGAATCATATTCCGTGCTAGTCCAGTAGTAGTCGGTAGAAGGCGATTGGCCTCCGTTCTGAATCAGTTTGTCTTCTATACGAGGCAAGGCGGCGATGAGTTTCGACAATTGTCCTGACGAAGGGATGTGCCAACCGTCTTCCATGTCGACATGGGTTGCTGCATATTGCGGATTTCCACCTTGTGTTTCGCGCATCGAGCGTGTGGCATCGTAACCGCAATGGATGCCGTGCAACTCATACCACACTTGCTCGTAATTCTCAAGGTCTGCGATGTCGCTGTTGTCGCCCCATGCATATTTTGCTGGCAAATCGTTGAGCGCAGTCAACCAGTACTCGTCGCTGTCGGGTGCAACATAAAAGACGACGCCTGTTTGTCCGCCCGCCGTGGTGACCACATCGCCAATCTGCTGCCTTCTGCTTTTAGCGACGCTGAAATTACGAATGCTTCTCACACCTATAATCACGGTGTTGTAGTAGTTCCATTTCATGTAGTTGGCCGTGCTGCCACGGTCGGAAACCACAAAGGCGTGCATGGCATCCTGCTCGGTCGAACTCCAGTACCAGTTGGGACTTGCGTGAACGAAAGGACTCCCATTGACCATTCGCAGCGACTCGTTGACNNGCTTCATGAGTGGCACGAATGATTTCTGTGTTCCGGTATCCGTCGAGGTCAAAGATGGCCTCCCTCGAATAGTGAAGGCTGGGCAAGTCTGGGATGTCGTAACCATCATAATAATGGTTTTGGTTGACCCAATGGGTCTCAATTGTTTCGTTGGCTAAATTGACAGCCCAGCCTTGCTGTCCCGTGTTGTCGACATAAAAGACAATGCCTTGCGCCGTCTTCCCTGACGAAGCATATTCGTCCGGCCTCACCGTGCTGCCATCGGTGCAAAGAATGTCGCCGATGTTGACGGCCTGTCCGAAACCGACAAGGCACGATAGCATAAAGACGAAAAACAACACGTTTTTTTTCATGACAAAACGTTTTAACGGTGCAAAAGTATGGGATTGGGTTGAAAAAGGCAAGGTTTTTTCCCGGTAATAAGAGTTTGGAAGCTATTTTACGACACTAAGCTTCAAGACGGCCTTGCCATGTTTGGTCAAAACCTCCACGGTGTAAATGGCTGTGGCGAGGTCTTGTAGGCTGATTTCAACCTTGCCGACAGTCGCTCCGTCTATGGCTTTCAGGAGCTGCCCCCACATGTCGTAAACCTTGACGGATAGGATGTTGTCGGCTTCAACGATGACCTTGTCGTTTGCCGGGTTGGGGTATAATGAAACTGGAATGGACAGATTGTCGTCAACGTCAAAGAAGCCTGCATGGATGATGATTTGTTGCTCGGTATAGCCGCAGTCGTTCCAAGCCTTCACCGTTAGGGTGGCGACGCCTGGGGTGGTGACGAGCAAGGTGCAATGGGTGCCCGTGGTGTCGACGATCCAGTCGGCTCCCTCGAGTGCCCATTCGTAATGCGTGGCCAAGGGGACGGAGTCGATGTGGTAGAAGTATTGTCCCAAAATGAGGTCGGTGCTCACATTGACTTCGGTCAAGCCGATGATCTCTGGGATGGCTTCAGGCTGCCCTGCAAACGAAAGGTGCAGGTGTACGATAGAGTCGCAGTTGGAGATGCTGAATACTTGGGTGTAGTCGCCTGGTTCGGTATAGGTGATTTCATTCCAAGTGAATGAGTTGCAAGCCGTTTGCCACCAGTCATAGACGGACGTGCTTCCTAAATCGACTTCGATGTGGTATAGCGTGTCGCAGCCATACGGCGACTCAACGAGTTGTTCAAAAAGACCGCTTTCGTTATATGTGACGCCATGGAAGGTATAGGCATTGCAGCCTGTACCATTAACATTGACTTCCAAATATCCGCTAGGGTTGTACGGCTCCCCTTCTGGGGTGATGTAATAGGCTTGTTGCAGGAAGTTGTTGTAAGGCCTGCGGATGGTGCCATCAGGCGTAGTGAAAACTGTCGCTTTATCGAAGCAATAAGTGGGAATGGTCAGGTCTTCGTTCACATTGGTGACATGATACATGTATTGGTTCCACACTTTGCGGGCAGCAAGCCATGGCTCAGTCGACGACTTGTAGACCTTCAGCATAGTGTTGGCCTGCATATAGCCGCCAGCCTTTCCAGTAACGACAATCTCGGCACTGCCATCGTTATCCACATCGGCCACAATGGGGACCTGCATGATGGAGATTTCGCCACAATCAATCGTTGAAAGCTCTGTGGGTGGCGTGGTGCTCAGGTCGTAAATCCTCAAATAACTATTGTCTGTGTAGACGAGTTCGTTTTTCCCGTCTGCATTGAAGTCGAAAAGTGTAGCCGTATTGGAGTAAGAGTCTTCGTCAATAGGTAATGACCAAAGGAAGCTGAAGCCGTTGGTCGAAGGGTTGAATCGATAGGCACGCAGGCCTTTGTCGTTTTCGTGGCAGCAGTCAATGAGGAGCTCCACAAAGCCGTCATGGTCAAAATCTGCTATCAGGGGAACGCTTTTCCCTGTGAAATGCGTCTCCAATTGAATCGGTAGACTTGTTCGGTTGTTGAACACGTCCCAAACATAAAATGAAACAGTGCCTGACGAGCCTTCCGTGTCACGGTTGCTGATGAGGATGTCGGGGTGACCGTCGAGGTTGAAGTCGGCCACTTGCACATGCCCATCGTTGATGATGCCATTGGGCGGAGTGATGCTTTTCGTTAGTGTGACATGGTTGCCCGTGGTGCCGTTTGGATTGGTGATGACGACGTCGTAAATCTCGTTGCCTAAAATGAGTTCTTGTCGGGCGTCGCCGCAAATGTCGTAGGCCAAAGGACACGAGAGCTTGTTGTGGTTGGTGTGGCTGTTGTGTGAATAGGAGTCGGCCTGGTTGCTGCCACCTTGGGCTGTGGCAAGCAATACGCCTGTCTCGGCATTGAAGATTTTGTTGCGCACATAAACTTCTGGGTGACCGTCGCCGTTGAAGTCGGCGAAGCCGATGCTGATGGAGAAGTCGTTGTAGCCCGTGTTATAGTTTGCATTCGAGACCCAAACAGGGATGCCAAGATTAGCAAGCGAGATGTCGTAGGCATACAATTTGGAGTCCTTGCAGGCGGTCACAATCAGCCCTTCGCGGTTGGGCAGTTTGACCAAACCGTAGGGGCCGTTGCCGTGTGCCCATACCAAGCCTTCCACGTTAATCTGTGCTTTCAAATATTTGTCTCTTCCGTCATACACATTGATGGTCTTTGCCGCAGTTTGGCTTGGGTTGTTGTCAAGCATATCGAAGCAGACGATTTCGGGGATGCCGTCGTCGTCAAGGTCGCCCACGAGGGGCATAATGCGACAATAAATGTTGCTGCTTGACGACCAATCTTCGCGTATGCCCCATTCGAAGCCTTGTAATGGAGTGTTACAGTCGCCTTCGAGGATGTTGTCGGGAAAATTTGTGATGTCGGAAGAAAGGTGTAAGGTCACAATACTGTCGCAGCCATTGATGTCTGTGAAATATTGGGTATAGTTGCCGGGTTGCGTGTAGGTGGTTCCGTTCCATTGGAATGACCCGTTAAATGTCTCAAACAAGTCGACATATTGCGGCGTGCCTTCGGTGCCCACTGGTTCGCCAGTAGGTGTGATGTAGGTGGCTTGATACAAGAAGTTGTTATAAGGTCGGCGGATGGTTTCGTCAGTGGCCGTGAAGACTGTTGCATTGTCGAAATGGTGCAGAGGAACGGTCAAGTCGTTGTTAATGTTGGTGACATTGTATGCGTATTGGTTCCATACCTGACGCGCAGAGGGCCATTCCAGATGACCAAATATGGTTAGGCTGCCATGACCATTGTTTCCGTAATATTCATCTAACAGTCCAGTGGCCAATATCTCAGCATGGCCGTCATTGTTCACGTCGGCAACTATGGGGTGCTCGCAGGCAGTGCCCGAACGCATGGGATAAGAATAAAGAGTAGCTCCATCGTTTCCGTTGATAATGTTAAGGGCGTATGCATCTCGATATACGATTTCTGGTATATCATCCTTGTTGAAATCGAAGAACGCCATTGTAGTGAGTCCCGAAGGGTCGTTGTGATGGACCTCCCAAACATGGGTTAGGCCGTTTCCTGGCGTGTAACGTAGGCAATGCATTTTCTCGTCATAGACATTTCGCAGATAATCAACATATATTATTTCAGGATGTGGATCTGAGTCGATGTTGCAGATGGCGGGGAACCCTGTGCTTCGGCAATAAATGGAAAAGTCGAAGAGTATGGCACCTGTGGAAGGCTTGTAGGCATAGAAATAAGTGTTGTCGTCAACGCAGTCGTCTGTTAGGTCTTTGGTGACTACAACATCAATTTCGCCATCCAAGTCGAGGTCGGCCAGTGATACGTGCCCATCGTGAGGAAATCCATTTGGCGGAGTGATGGTTTTGTTTGTCGTAATGGAGTTTAATGCCGGATTGGTGCGGCTGACGATGTTCACATTGTAGATGGTGTTGCCACAAACGAGTTCCAATCGTTCATCTCCAAAAATATTGTATGCGTACGACATGGCAAAATTGGCATGATGCGGGAATGCTGTGCTTGGGGAACCACGATAACTCAATCCCTTGTTGCCATTGGCAGGGCCTATGCAGAGTTGCCTTAATGTTGCAGCATCATAGATGGCATTTCCGATATATACCTCGGGATAACCATCGTTGTTGAAATCGGCGAAAGCGGGAACACCGTCACAAGCAGGGTCTATGTCGGAAGTGTGAAGTAACTGTCCATTTTTGGAGTAGGAGCGTAACTTTCCATCGTTGCACAAAACAAAGACTGCGCCTTTCATCTCACCATTTTCAGATGGGTATCTTACGATGCCGAAGGGATGATAGACGAGGTAAACTTCTTCGGGAATGGTAATGATACTTTGAAGCGATAGATCGTTGCCGTTATAGATACCTATTTCGTTTGACCACACGCGGTAGTCCTCGTTCATGGCAGTGTAATGGGGGGCCACGATATCGATTATGCCGTCATCGTCAATGTCACCACAAAGAGGGGTGGCGTAAACGTTTATGTTGCTTTGGGTTTGATACATCAACTGTCCACCTTCGAAGGGGATGGGTGTGTTATTGTTGCAGTCGCTATCAAGGATGTTGTCGGGAAGAGTAGGCGTTGGAGGCTCAACGCTACATGGCTCGCTCCAAACGGCTCTGACGCGAAGTTGTGACGTTTTGCTGAAATTCTTTAAAAAGCCTTCGGTATAGAGGTTTGCACCGAAATTGATGGCCCAAGCAGTTTCGTTAGAACATTCGGTGCTTGCCCAATAGTAGCTGCTCGATAATGTTGAGCCACCGCTGACGGCAAGTTTGGACTCAATGAATGGCAATGCTGCATAGAGTTTGGAGAGCTGCCCCACCGAAGGGATATGCCAACCATGGGCAAGGTCGACGTTTGAGGAAGCGTATTGTGAGGATGCTCCTATGGCATCGTACATGTAAAAAGTGGCATCAAAACCACAATGTACGCCGTGTAGAACCACAAATTGGTTATATGCGTTGTAATTGTTTAGACTTGCGATGTCAGTTTCTGGTCCCCATTGGTAGGTGTCGGGCAAGTCGTTCATGGCTACCAGCCAATTAGTGTTGTCTTCTGGCGATGTGTAAAACACAACGCCTCTCTGCCCATTTGGTGTGGTGACAACTTCACCAATGTGGTGGCTTTGGGGTTGAATCGAAATAGTCTTGACAGCTCTAACTCCGATTTCATATTCGCCAATGTAGTTCCATTTCGGATAGTTACCTACCGCTCCAGTTTGGCTGATGACGACGGCGTGGGCTTCAGTCCTTTCAGTTGAGGTCCAATACCATCGTGGACGGTCGAAAGTGAACATCGTGCCGTTTACAACAGCAAGGGAAGCGTTGATTTCGTTGATATAAGCCATCATCCAACGAAGTTGACCAGCAGCGGGTAGATACCAGCCATGATCGAAGTCGACACTCCAGGCGGCTGGATACCAGTCGGCACCATGCGTACTTCTAATGATGTCGGTGTTGTTATAGCCGTCAAAATCATACATGGCCTCTCTTGAATACTCGTAGTTCTCAAGTAGTGGAATGTCATACATGTCCTCATAGTGACCAGAGGAAACCCAATTCGTATTGGTTGCTTGGCATTCGAGGCTGACCACCCAACCTTGATGGTCTTCGCCATCGACAAAAAAGACTATGCCTTCAGCAGTCTTTCCCGATGAAGCAAACTGCTCCGGCTTGACGGTGCTGCCATCGGTGCAGAGAATGTCGCCGATGTTGACGGATTGAGCCCACGACAACATCGGCAGGAGGAAGAATAATATCAGTGAAAGTCGGCGTTTCATGATAAATTCATGAATCATTAATGTATGTATTCTACCATATTGTTTGCTCGTTTGTAGTCTTGTGGACTTCCAATGTCAATCCAAGTTCCATTCAGAGGGAAATGAATGACTTTTTTCCCATCTTCAATAAGCTTCTCCAAAAGTTGGGTCGAATGGAACATGATGTTTTCGGGGATATAATCAAGAACTGACTTCTTTATCAAATATATTCCAGCATTTGCATAGTAGTCGTATGTCGGCTTCTCAATAATGCCTTTCACTTCACGCGTTCCTTCCAATTGGAAAATTCCGTATGGTATTGAGACACTATAGGGTACAGCTGCCACGCTCATATCCGCATCGTGCTCTTTGAAATGAAAGTAAAAATCTTCATAATTGATGTTGGTGAATAGGTCGCTGTTCATTACCAAAATTGTATCGTTGTAAAACTCTTTCACAAGCCGCATGGAACCAATGGTGCCTAGATACATTGGCTCCCTCACCACCTGCACTTGAACATCGCCTCTCGGTTCGCGAAAATGCTCCTCTATCTGTTCCTTTAAGTAGTTTACTGTTACACTGATATGCTTCACACCAAAACTAATAAGCCGGTCTATATTATGGTCAATAATAGCCTTGTCGCCTACTGGCAAAAGCGGTTTCGGGGTTTTCTCTGTCAGAGGACGCAGTCGTTCTCCTTTACCTCCCGCCATCAATACAGCATCTATGGGAAGATAATTGCGATATTTGATTAAGTCACAGACACGTATAATATGTCCTTCTTTATCAAGCACGGGCACAAAAAAAATCTGGATTTCTCTTAATAATTTCAATCGTTTCGCATCAATCTCACCTTCACGGATAAACTTGAAATCACGGTGCATTATCATGCTTATGCTGTCTTCTAAAGCGGCTCCATGAATAAGTCCCCGACGTACATCACCGTCAGTGAGCGTGCCAACCATACGCTCATTGTCATCCAGTACAAAAAGCGTTTGCCAATCATGAGAGTTGCCGTCAAGTGCCATCAAAGCTTCACGAATGGCTGCATTCTGATTGATAGTATACTTTATTTCCATAGATTATTGGTTGTCAAGGTTTTGTTGTATCATTATTTCTGCCATTTTCCAGTCCCACATCGTGTCAAGATCAAACGATGACGAATCATTCATCACATACTTCACTCTCTTCCGCATCTTGTGCATGTGAGTTGTTCTCAGTGATGCAGCATTCATAATATAGATTGCTCCATTATATTCATAAACTTTTGGGGCATCTTGTCTTCTGAAAAAATTACCACCACCTTTGCATACATGAAGATAGCCCTCGGCGTCCTCTTCAAAAACATTATAATACGGATTGGCATAGCATTCTTTTACTGAGACCACCATGTCAACATCTGGGTTATATAGAGCGAGGGCTTCCTTCAAATGATCCGAAGTACGGAAGGGTGAAGTGTTTTGTAATAGCACTACAACATCATAGTATTGTCCTTTCTTTTCGTAAAAATCCAAAGCGTGGAGCAATACTTCATAGGTTCCTGCTGTGTCTGTGGCTAAAGCTGTAGGACGTACAAAAGGAACTTTCAATCCGTACCGTTCTACTACAGAAATAATCTCTGTATCATCAGTTGAGACACAAATGTCTGCATCTCTGCAAATTGCACGCGCACAGTCAATGGTGTAATAAATCAATGGTTTTCCATTGAGTGGCTTGATGTTTTTTCTGGGGATGCCCTTGCTGCCACCTCGGGCTGGTATAACGACCAATGTTTTCATTGAGGAATATCGTAGAATTGTTTTTGAATGAGGTTTTTTAAAGGATAGGTCTCTAAGACCTTCAATATAGCGCTACAAGTGCCTTTTTTATAATAAGGATTGTCAACATCTCTTGATTGATAAGTAATTACTTTTTCCAATCCTTTTTTGATTTCATCCGTCGAACAACCGCAATGAATAACACTCTCTGCGGCAATACGGCCTTTTTGCCGATCACCAATGTCGAGCGTTGGGATCCCGAAACTGGGCACTTCAATGATTCCGCTGGAAGAATTTCCAATTACAGCATTCACATGTTTTAAAGTCGAGAAATAACGTCTTTGTCCAAGTGAAGGGATGAACATACACCTGTCTCCATTGGAATCCACATACTCTTGGATGCGCTTGATGATTATTCTCGAATTGGTATCAGAATTACTGTAAGTGAAGATGATGTGATAGTCTTGGTAGTAATCCAATGCTTGGAGCAAGTTTGACACTTGGTCTTCAGATGATACTTGGCTGAGCGTGGCAGGATGATATGTGCAGAGTAGGCATTTATCTGTCAACTGGAAATTCAGACTCTGCTCAAGTTCCGCCTTCGTCATGAAATCGGTTTTCAAAACATTCTCCACACCCAGTGCACCGACATTGAATACTCTGTCGGGTTGTTCTCCTAGTTGGATAACCCGTTTGCGGTAGGCTTCAGTAGATGTAAAGTGCAAATGGCTCATTTTGGTAATGGCATGACGTATGGCATCATCAAAGGCACCTTCGGTTGTTTCGCCTCCGTGAATGTGAGCGATAGGGATCCTATAGATTAGTGCAGTGGAGGCAACGGCCAGCATTTCGAAACGGTCGCCAAGTATCAACAAGAGATTGGGCTTTAGCTTGTCAAAAGCATCTGCAAATCCATTTATGCCGCGACTAATGCTTTTAGCTGTGGTATTGGCATTGTCAGGAGCTTCATCATCTGCCATATATACCTTATAGTCTATGGCAAAGCCGTCACCTTCTATCTCCATATAAGTCTCGCCTTGACGTTTTGACAGGTGTTGATTGGTGGCAATGACCTGTAGCGTCAAATCCGAATCATTCTGAATGGCTTTCATCAAGCCTTTTAGAATTCCATATTCAGCTCGGCTACCCGTAACTACACAAATCTTTCTCATAACTCAATTGGTTCTTCTTCTTTGAAATCCCTGACGGCTGTCGTTCCAATCACTTCTTCCCAACGCATGGGTGAGATGCCTGTGCCGGGACGTTTCACCGTCAGATTCTCTTCTGTTAATAACTCTCCCGGTTTAATATCTTGTGCCGCAATGATACTCTTACGTGCAACGGCAATATTCTTACGCTCGCTCTCACTTACATGCTTGACCCCGTCTCCTCCAATTGCCTTTTCAATATTACGGATGGCACTAACCATCATCTTGAGTTCATCGGGTTCAAGGCTGGCTTTGTGGTCAGGCCCTTCCATGTCTCGGTTTAGGGTAAAATGTTTCTCAATGACCGTTGCGCCCATGGCTACGGCTGCAATGGGAATCTCTATGCCTATGGTATGGTCACTATACCCAACTTCGACACTAAATTCATCACGAAGCGAGACCATGGCTTTAAGGTTTACATCTTCAAAGGGGGTCGGGTATTCTGTATTGCAATGAAGTACAATTATTTGTTCTTTCTTTTTCCCAAATCTATTAAGAACGCCGATAGCTTTTTCAATATCATCATAATCGCACATTCCCGTCGACATTATCACCTTTCCTTTTTTCTGCGCTATCGCTCTAAGATATGGGAAATCTGTAATCTCTCCCGACGGGATTTTCCATATATTAAGATTCAACGAATCCAAGAACTCTATGCTTTCAAGATCAAATGCCGTTGAAAAGAATTTTACTCCTTTTTTCTTGCAATAATCTATCAGTTCCAGATGGCTTTCGTATGACAATTCGAGCTTTTTCAACATTTTCAACTGCAAATTGTTGTCCGAATTCATATTCGCTTTTTGATATTCAGCCATCAGGGCGTTTTTCGAGACCAGTTTTTCAGCTTTAAAAGTCTGGAATTTGATATAGTCGGCACCAGCTTCGGCAGCTTTATCGACCAACTTTTTGGCTAACTCAACAGAACCATTATGGTTTACTCCTGCTTCTGCTATTATCAATGTGTGACTCATGGATGATAGAATTTTACCAGATTTCCTGAAGAATAGGTTCCAGGTTCTTCAATATCCTTATAAACCACCGAGCCTGCTGCCAAAATCACATTATCCACAATGCATTTGCAGTTATGAATCTCCGAATTGCTTCCCACAAAGACATTGTTGCCGATGTGGGTGTCTCCGTTAATCATACATCCTGTCGATATATGACAGAAATCGCCAATCACCACATCATGCTCGATATTCGTCAAGGTGTTGATTATACAGTTTCTTCCTACATGACTGTCTGCATTGACAATCGCCTTATGCATCACAACGGTGCCTTCTCCAACAGACGCATATTTCGAAACATAGGCGTCGTTGGCAATCAAAGTGGCATATTTTCCGCCGGCTTTATCAATGAGTGCAGCTATTTTTCGACGCACGGTGTTTTCCTTAATTTGCCCCACTGTGATTACAAACAAAGCCTTATCGACATATTTTGGAATATCTTCGTCAGTGCCAATCACTTCGTAACTCAGCACACGTTTACCCACCTCTTCGGGTTTGTCAAGTATACCTATGATGGTATATCCTGCGTATTCAGCCACGTCAATGACTGATTTACAATGGCCACCACCACCAACAAGAATTAAACTTTTCATCATAATTTTTTATATACGGACACTACTTGGAATATTCACGACTCTATCAGCAAACCAGATGGAATTGTCCAAACTGTCATGCTGACAATCTTCAAACATCGGCAAACGATTCATGAGTTCCCAGATGGGACGGGTCATCACACCTTTGTCATTGGTCTCCTGCAAAAACTTTAACTGAGAGCTTTTATCCTTCATAATCAAAACATTCAGCCAATAGTTGCTGCGGGTATTTTCTGGCTCAACAAAAAACTCTATATCAGGCACATTCCTGAAGAACTCCTCGTAGGCCTTGGCCGTCTCTCGCTTGTTGTTCACAAATACCTCGATGTTTTCCAATTGTGCACAGCCAAGAGCAGCGTTGATGTTGGGCATACGGTAGTTGTAGCCAATATGGTCATGGCGGAATTCCCAGCGATGCGGTACTTTGGCTTGGGTGGTAAGGTGCTTGGCATAAGCACCTAATTCCTCATCGTTGAAGAGCATCATGCCGCCCCCACCCGTAGTGATGGTTTTGTTGCCGTTAAAGCTCAATGCCCCGACCTTGCCGAATGTACCCGTGTGCTTGCCTTTATAGAGCGAACCTATACTCTCGGCAGCATCCTCCACAAGCTCAATATGGTATTCTTTCAGGATGTCCACTAATTCATCAAGATGCATAGGATGACCAAAGGTGTGCATGGGCACACAGGCTTTTATTCTTCGACCGGTGCGTTTATTATAACATTCGCCGTCCTTCTGTTCTGAGTTTTTGGTCAACCATTCGCGCACTGCCATAGGAGACAACCCCATCGTGTCCTTGTCAACATCAAGGAACACTGGGTGTGCGCCTATATAACTCAATGCATTGCAGGTAGCTACGAAGGTTAATGCTTGTGTCAGCACTTCGTCGTCACGCTTTACCTCCGCAAGCATCAGTGCCATGTGCAGTGCATTCGTGCCACTTACACATACTACAGCACGTTTGCAACCTGTATAACTTGCTATGTCTTCCTCAAACCTGTCCACAAACTTGCCCACACTGCTCACATACGTGGTGTCGATACATTCCTCCATGTATTTCTTTTCATTGCCATTGAACTTGGGCGCGCTAAGAGGAACAAAGTCGGCATTGCCGTATAGTTCTTTAATAAAACCTATAACATTCTGGTACATATATCGTTTCAGTTAATTACATTTTTTGGTCTAAGTTCTTGCCTTTTTCCACATGTTCAAAGTTTGGGATAAACTCCTTAATGGCTTCAACAACTTGGGCTTTTGTGAATTCTTTGTTATCAAAGATGCTTTCCAATTTATCAAAAAACTTGTTTACTTCTACAATATCATGTCTTGTTGTCTGTTCTATCACACCAAGTGCTTGAAACCGTTGCATATCAATCTTCTCACCGGGTGTGTAAAATTCTTCGTATGCTTTTTCACCTGTCGTATCGCTCTTGAAATAGACCACCGGATATAATGTGTTTTTGTAGTTCATGTCACTGGCAAATTTCTTTGCCTCGGTATCGGAGCTGCACTCTTTTTTCTCAAAGCCCTCGGCTTTGACAAAATCCTCACAAATGGTAGAGAATGTGAGCATTTGGTTCTCACTTAGTTTAGGAAAGAAGACCTCGCCTCCGCGTCCAAGGATACAAGCGAGCATACAGATCTGACCGCTCTCCTCGGGACTTACGAAGTAACGCTTAACATCGTTAGGTGCGGTCAGAGGCTGCCGTTTTTGCATGCGATGAATCCATCCGTCGGGAAGTGAGCCATTACTAAATGCCACGTTGGCAAAACGGGCCGTCGTAACTTTAAAATATTTGTTGTAGGCCATTACCAAATCCTCCATAATGCGTTTGCTGGCACCCATAATGTTTACGGGATTGGCTGCCTTATCTGTACTTACGCAAAAAAAGTGTTTTGGTGGGTAAACTGTTAGCAGATCCATAAGCTTCTTGGCCTTGATGTCGTTGTTTTCTATCAATGCTTGCACACTATAACGGTCTTTCTCGCTACGCACATGTTTGTGGGCTGAAAAGTTGGCCACAATATCAAAACCTTTTTCTTCGCGGAAAATGCGTTCAAAAATTGGGTCAGCGAAGTTAAGTGTATAACACCGGAATTCGTCTGGTACATAGAGCCCGTAGGTGCTTCTTACATCGCGTACTAGCTCCGCTAAACCATTCTCGTTGAGATCAATCACCACCACGCTATGCGGTTCGAATTGTAGTACCGCCTTGATGAAACTGGAGCCAATAGTTCCTGCTCCACCAATTACGCAAACTTTCTTGCCCTTAATTTCATTTTTCAACACCTCTTGGTTCGCTTCAATATCTTCAGCAAACATGCTGATGGTTCTGGAGGTCACATTGTCTGATATGAATTTATCTATGTTGAACATGTTGTATATACTAACACTTTAGATATGCTATGAATTTTGAAATGACGGAGTTTCACCCGAGAGGATTTGGTAGATGAAATCAGCTATGGCTTTCCCAAGAGAGCCTTCAAGAGGCGTCCCAGTTGATGCGTTATAATATTGTAAGGTTTCAATAGAAGGAAGGACAGCTTTCGGATTATTTAGGACTTCAAATAATTGAGTCTCTGTAGCGACTAAGGTTGTAAGGCCTGTATTAATGTACGAATAGACGTCGCGAACAGGGCTGTTTGAGAAGTTGAAGACAATTGTTGGACAACGCATCATGGCGGCATCGAGATGTATTGATGATTCGTTGGAAATCATCAAATCTATTTTGTCGATAAAATCAAAAGAGGTTTCTGTTTTTGGATTGGAAAATCCTATGCCTTTTTCGGAAAGCCAATTGGTGTCCAATGTTCCATATCTAGGATGTGGACGCATTGTTAATCGATAGCCTCGTTCTAAAAGTAAGGAACACAGATTCTTAACTTTTTTAAAGTCATCAAGCATATTGATGGCAATGCCGATGGTTTCGACCCGTTCAATATGCTTGGTTTTATATCGCTGAAATATAGGATCGAAGCGGACACCACCGGATAGGAACACTTCGCCTTCGGGTTGACCTGCATACAAATACTTATCAAGGCTTTCCTGACCGTCAAGGAATGAATATGAGGAAATCAACTTTGGAAATCCCTTGGCGACAGAGGCATGCTGAACATAGATGCTCTTAACTCCCAACTCCTTTGCGTTGATTAATAGACAACGATGGAACTCTCCTTGGTCGCTTGACAGAATCAGTACCTTAACTTGATAATGTTGAAGATATTCCTTGGCGAGCTGGTAATATCCGTATGTGATCCAAAGCCGCGTGAAATACTTTTTTATTACTTTCCTTGTGTTGAGGTCTGCTTTCCGAAAAACTTTAATCAAGGAATAAATGTAGGGTAGGGAAGTCCAAATGGCTCGACGTTTATTTATATCTTTATTGTGGGTTCTGAGGTAGAGGTATTCCTCCGGATCCAATTGTTCGGCGATGGGATTAAGTGAACGTTGGTTGTTTAGTGAGACTCCAAAAAAAAGAATGCCTTTGTATTTTGAAGGTAATGGTTTGAATCTGAAGTGGATGATAAAGGTATAATAAAACAACTGGCCAAAATAAATGCATAATTGTTTGAACAAGGAAGGTTGTTTCTCATTGGAAATGAAAATGAGACTGTTGATGCCAAGAACGTCCGGTTGATTGTATTTCATTTTTCCAGTCTTTATTGTTACTAGAGCTTCATCCATTTACCAATAATCAGTGAAACTTGCCTTGTTCCTTAAGGGAATAATAATGGTCTTTGTCGCGATATTTGAATACTGTTGCCGGATTTCCACCTGCGATGGCGCAGGGAGGGATGTCTTTTACAACGACAGCTCCAGCTTGAATAATGGCTCCTTCACCGATGGTCACTCCTCCTAAAATGATGACGCGGTTACCCAACCAAACGTTATTACCAATGGTCACATCTTTGGTGATACATGTGTTGTCGTATGGGACGGCATCTCCTTCGTAATTATGATATTGCGTGATGATCATGCATTCTATTCCAGAATGAAAATTGTCACCAAACACCACTTTCCCATTCCCATACACATGCAAACCGTTAAAATTCGGATTCTTTCCCAATACGGTTTGTGGTGTCAAATGTGTCCAACCATGGATGTGTACTTCTCCTTGATGGGAGGCAACGATTCTCAGCGTCCTCTTTTCAAGGATTTTGTACCACAGGTTGGGGAAAAACAACAATATCTTTTTAAGCATGGCGGTTCGTGATTTTCTCAATTAATGCAGCATAATTCCTCGCCAAGGCCTTCCGGGAATAACGCTCTATTCCAGCGCTTGGATTGTTGGATAAATCATGCTTCAAATAGCGTTCGTACAAGTCCATGATGACTTCCTTCATCTTCTCCTTGTCGTCAAAGTCGACCGTGATGCCCGATTGGGTTTCTTTCAACAAGCGTGCCGCGTCGCCGTCTTCGGGACCGATGGCCAAGATGGGGCGAGCCGAAGCCAGGTATTCATACAACTTGCCTGTGAGGATGCCTTTGGCGTTGGGAGCATTGTTGACGAGGAGCAGCAACACTTGCGAGGCCTCTTGAAGCCGTTTCACTTCATCGTGTGGGACATGGTTGATGATTTCGGTGTTGTCTGTTAAGCCGCAAGCCCCCAAATCCTGGATGACGGATTGGTCGACTTGTCCCACCAGTTTGATTTTTAATGCCTCGCCAAATCCGTTGACTTCGTTTTTCAGTTCTTGCAAAGCCTTCCATAATACAGGCGCATTGCGGGCGGGGCCAATAACGCCAAGGTGGGTGAGGGTGAAGGCTTCCGACAAGGGAGCCCTTTCCTCGTTAGGATAGCATTCCCAGTCGTAACCGTTTTGTATCACTTGTACATTTCTGTTCCCCAACCTTCCAAGTCCTCTTGCCCAGTCCCAGCTGACGGTGACCACTTTATCGGCTTTGGTAAGTACTTGGTGTTCCAACTTGTGTTGCTTGCGGTCGGCCCAGCGGGTGAGGTGTAGCTCATCGTAAAAGTCTATCTGCGTCCATGGGTCACGGAAGTCAACAATCCACGGAAGTCCTGTCGCTTCTTTCAACTTCAGGGCAATCAGATGCATGGAGTGGGGTGGACCTGTGCTGATGATGGCATCAACGGGATGCTCCTTTAGGTACTCCTTGAGGTAGCGCACCGAGGGCTTGACCCACCAACAGCGGGCATCGGGGATGAAGCAATTGCCGCGAATCCAGACAGATAGTTTCTCTTTCCAACCGCTTTTCTTCTTTTCCGAAGCGAAACCCACTTTGATGGATTCCTCTTTCTTGATGCCGAGGAACTTCTTGTAAAGGGTATAAGGTTCGATAATCGGCCTTCTGATGACTTCTGTTTCAGGTGCGACATCTTTTTCAAGAGACGGGTCGATGATCGGATATTCAGCGTCTTCTGTGGTGTATATCACAGGTTGCCAGCCGTTTTCAGGCAGGTACTTTGACATTTTCAGCCAACGTTGTACGCCGCTACCGCCCGACGGGGGCCAATAGTACGTGATAATTAGGACGCGTTTCATTGTTGCTTTCCTTTTTTCTGTGGGAAGAAGGTGTAAATGATAGCACCGAGTATGCCGAAAGCTGCCCCACTTCCTTCCATGCTTTTCAGACGGCCAGTGTATATAAGGGCGAAAATCAGTCCTATAATCATCAGCAACGAACTGATGAAGGCGATGGTGTTGCCCACCGAATAGGCTTTTGGTGCATATTCCATCACAATTTCGTGCTCACCAGCGGGAATCATGGCGGCACGAAGGAGGTAGTCGGCACGCAGCAGTGGCCACTCCTGACCGTCGATGGTCATTTTCCAGCCTTTCTCAGTCCATATCTCGGAGAACACAACCAGATAGCTATCGGTCTCAGGTCCCTGAGCCTGTCGAAGGGCCGACTTGAAACTGTATGTTAATTTGTTAGGCTGGTATTCCACCATTTCGATTTGTGGTGCAATGCTATCATTGCATTGGTAGTTGCCAACTTTGTCCTCAAATTCCTTGTTCAGGATGGCAGTGCGTTGCACGTCGGTGGAGGCGATGGCATCAATCTCCTCGTTGGGCGTGTCGACCCATTGGATGTCATTAGCGACCCATGCAGTGCCGTAGGCGAAATCGTTGGGGAAGGGCTGTGCGTTGGGGTTGTAGATGATGTACTTGGTGTTTAGCATGTTCAGCACTTTCAGCTGTGTCAAGGTTTGCATCATGTCTTGCGCACTCTTGGCACTTCTGAGCTGGTTCAGTTCGCCACCAAGGTATTGCGTGATGACATCTTGGTAACGACGCAGCTTGGCCCCACAATATCCACCTAACGACTTGTGGAAATAACAGGTGCTGGCATCGTTGAACATGTCCTTGGTGATGTCGGCCACCCTGAATCCCAGGGTGTTATCGGCCAAAATGGCTTGGTCAGCCGTTGTAGCAGTGAAAGGCTTTTTGAATCTTGAATTGTCAATGAAATTATCGTTGTTTAGATAACGCTTGTCGATGGGGAACATGTCAACCAAGACGAGTACGGCAAGGATGGGGAAGGCAATTTGGCCTTTTAGTTTACCTTTGCCGTAAAAGAAAATCGGTATGGCGGCAAGGAGGATGAACAGCAGGCTGCGCAAAGTATCTTTGCGGAAGATGGTGATGCGGACGTTCTCGAGTTGTGTGGCGAAGGTGGCATAAACGGAGCCATCTTTGCCCGAACTCAATTGTGCGAATTGTTTGGCTTCTTCTTGACTGAGGAAACTGAAGAAAAGTTTCGGAGCGGCAAGGAACAACAGGCAGATGCCCGCAGTGATGCCCAAGGCGATGAAGAATTTCTTTTGGTTTTTCTTGAAGCTTTCAGGGCCTTTCGCGATTTCAGCCAAGCCGAGGAAGCCTAACAACGGCATCGTCACTTCCGCGATGACCAAAGTCATTGACACAGCTCGGAACTTGGCATAGCCTGGAATATAATCCAAAAAGAAGTTGGTTAAGTCCATGAAGTTCTTGCCCCAGCTGAGCAGGATGGAGAGCAAGGTGGCGACGAGTAAGGCCCATTTCAGGTTGCCTTTTACTGTCAAGGCGCCCAAAACGAAAAGGAACACAACAATGGCACCCACATACACGGGACCGCTGGTGCCGGGCTGGTCGCCCCAATAGGCATTACTTTGTGCGATACTTTCTCTGAACTGACGGTCAGCTTTGTCTAAGGCGGGATTTTGTTTCCCGATATAAGCCGAAGCACCACCTTTGGCATTGGGTATCAGCAGACTCCAAGTTTCGCCTTTGCCGTAGCTCCATTGCGTGATGTAGTCGCGGTCGAGACCTTGGGTTTGGTTGGCTTCGTTGCGGGTTAGCACGGGTTTGCCACGCGTGGTTTCCTTGCCAAATTCGTAGCTACCGTATAAGTTCGTTGAACAGGTCAGGGTTCCAAGAATGGCGGCTATGACAAGACAAATGGAGGCTTTGAAAAAAAGTTCTAACTTTTTGTCTCTAAGGTCTTTGATTAGTTCTGAAATCACCAAAATAATGATAATCAAAGCAAGATAATAGGTGATTTGTAGATGGTTGGTTTTGACTTCAAAAGCCATGGCAAAAGCGGTCAGAATGCTTCCCCAAAGGTATTTGCCTTTGTATGTAAGTAACACGCCGGCGATGACGGGTGCCATGTAGGCCATGGCCATGGCTTTGGAGTTGTGGCCCGCACCGATGACGATAAAGAGGTACGATGTGAATCCGTATGCGATGGCACCAATAAAGCTAATCCAATACCCGCAGTTGAGCACCAAAAGCAAAATAAAAAAGCCTAACATACTGATAAACACAGCACCGATTGATTGAGGGAAGCCGATTTTTAAAGCATTGAAAATAGGGCTGGTTAGGTTGCCTTTAGGGACGATGGAAATGTTCCATGCTGGCATACCTGCAAATGGAGTGTCGGTCCAAAGGGTTTGCTCTCCAGTCGCTTCGCGGTATTGGTTGATTTCTTGCGACATGCCAAGGTGCATCTCAATGTCGTGTTGCTTGATACGCTTGCCTTGCAACACAGGGTTGAAATAAATCAAGGTGATGACGGCAAAGGCGAGGATGGCTCCGACGATGCTCAAAATCTTTGGTCCCTGAGTGGCCCCTGAGCTTGTCGAAGGGTGTCGAAGGACCGATTGTGTCTTGCTTTCTTTTGAGGTATTATTCATTTTGTCTTGTTTTTCTATTCTATTTCTTCAAAATCAGTGTATTCTCCAATGTTGGGGTCGACATGGACTTTTTGTGTCTCCTCGGTAGGACTTTTGGCTTCACCTTGCGAGAATTGCTCCATCTGTTGTTGCAACTTATTCATCTTGCGCCTAAATATCATCTTGATAATCATGTTGAAAACATAGAATATCAAAATGGCGATGAGTAATATCCTGAAAAAAGCTCCCATGTCTGTTTATAATAATGCGGCGAAATTACGATTTTTCTCCTTGCGAAGGTTGTTTTTTGCCTAGAATCTCACGAAATGCGGCTCCGATGAATCCTGTGCCATAGCCGAAAAGCTGGCAATAGGCCGCAGGGACACTGAGCAAGGCCACTTTCAGGTCCTTGTTTTTGACGAGCGAGTCGACGAAAACCATCACGACATAAAGGGCGATGGGCATGAGCCACAGCCAGTGGTGGAAGATGCCCAGCATGACCAACAATAGGTTGCCAGCCACAAATGCCGCAGGCAGGAGATGGACGAGTTTGAAGGTCTCGGGATATTTTTTCTTCAGTTCTACACGTGCCTCACCACTATGTTTCACCTGACGGAAGAACGAACTGAATTTGACGCGTCTCTTGTGGTAGACGAAAGCCTCGGGGAAGAGACGACAACTGTAGCCTCCCTTGAAGATGCGGGTGCTGAGGTCAATGTCCTCGCCGTAACGCATGGGGGCGAAGCCGCCCAAAGCCTCATAAACACTTTTCTTGATGCCTAAGTTAAAACTGCGAGGATAGAATTTGTCCAGTTTTTTCTTGCCGCCACGGATGCCTCCCGTGGTGAAAAACGAAGTCATGGCGTAGTTGATGGCCTTTTGTATGGTCGTGAATGATTCGTGCGCACGGTCTGGACCACCGAAAGCGTCGCAGGGCTCACGGTCCAGCTCTTCCTCGATGGTTTCCAAATAGTTTTCGGGCACGATGACGTCGGAATCAAGGATGATGAGGTATTCGCCTTGGCTGCGTTCCGCGCCGTAGTTGCGAGAGGGACCAGGCCCGCTGTTGGGCTTGAAGTGGTAGCTCAATGCCAAGCGGTCGGCATATTTCTCACAAACCGTATCGCACTTTTCTGACGAGCCGTCCTCTACAACGACGACCTCAAAGTCCTTGAAGGTCTGCCCACAAAGGCTTTCCAGCAGTTCGTCGACTTCTTGTGGTCGGTTGTAGACGGGTATGATGATAGAAAACCGCATTTTCATTATTTTTTGCAAAGATAGGGATTCTTTGCTTATCTTTGCGCTATCAAATGCGATTATCTGAATATGAAGAAACTGATAGCCTTTTTTACCAAGATATTTCCCCGTCAGTGGCTTATCAAGCTGAGTTATCTCTTTAGCCTGTTGGTTCGTCCATTTTATATCGGCAACAAAGTGGAATGCCCCATTTGTGGCGGCCATTTCCGTAAGTTTTTGCCTTACGGCTATGGAAAAGCCATGGACAACCGTTTGTGCCCCAAGTGCTTGTCATTGGAAAGGCACCGTCTCCTGTGGCTTTATCTGAAAGAGAAGACGGATTTTTTCACGGCACCGCTAAAGGTGTTGCATTTTGCACCTGAGCAGCCTTTCCTGAAACGTTTTCGTGCCTTGAAGAACTTGGATTACACCACTGCCGACCTCGATTCTCCCATTGCCGACCTGCATCTCGATGTTACCGCTATCGACCAGCCGAGCGACACTTACGACGTGGTCATCTGCAACCATGTGCTGGAGCATGTCAACGATGCGAACAAGGCTTTCTCGGAAATCAAGCGCATACTGAAACCTGGCGGTTGGGCGATACTTCTTGTTCCTATTAACCCCGATGTCGACACCTTCGAAGACCCAAGTATCACCGACCCGAAAGAACGCGAGCGCCTCTTCGGCCAGTATGACCATGTGCGCCAGTTCGGACGTGATTATGCCGAGGTGCTACGCAAGGTGGGCTTCAAGGTGACGGAAGACAGGATTTATTACGAGATTCCTGACGAACAGCGTGAAAGGATGCGTCTGGCGCGTAGGGGAGAGGAAATCATATACCGTTGCGAAAAATGAATGTAGAGACGGTGTGACACCGTCTCTACAAAGACACAAACAACAAAAGGCGTAGCCCAAAGGACTCGCCTTCCGTTTACCTTAAATGAGAAATATAACGGCTTCCGATTCCGTTTTCACGGAATGAGATTAATACTCGTCAGAAACTGTAAGTTTTTTTCTGCCTTTGGCTCTTCTGCGNNAAAGTACAAAGATTTTCCTTTGCTCCAACATTTTTCTTGAAAAAAATGAAAAAGGCGAAACTAAAACCGTTTTCGCCTTTTTCAAATTATTGATTATGAAATTCTTATGCGATAGCTTCCTTTTCGGGGATGTTTTTCAGCGTTTCGACGATGAAATCCCAGAAAGGCTGCACGCTCTCGATGAGCAAGGCTTCGTCGGGTGAGTGCGGGTGCACCAAGGTCGGGCCGAAGCTCACCATGTCCCAATTCGGGTATTTCGAGCCGAGGATACCGCATTCCAGACCAGCGTGGATGACCATAATCTTGGCTTCCTTGCCGAACTTTTCCTGATAGACTTTCTTCATCAGGTTGAGGATGGTGGAGTTGATGTTAGGTTTCCAGCCAGGATAGTCACCAGTGGAGTAGGCCTCGGCACCATTGTCGGTGAGGTTCTTGCGGATTTGCTCTGCGAGTTTGTCCTTGGCGGCGTCGACAAGGCTACGGGTCAGTGAGACGCACTCAATCTTGCCGTTTTCCATCTTCCATGTAGCCAGGTTGCTCGAGGTCTCGGTGGTGCCTTCAAAGTCTTCCGACATGGCGATAACACCGTTAGGATAGCGGGCAATAGCGGTGAACATATTGTTTTGCGTCTTCACGTCGATGACTTCCTTCGGCATCTCGGTGGATTCGCAGAGGATGGC
>LXOW01121995.1_pt1 | contig 23439 bp, 15 predicted proteins | sample 1368591 | NCBI WGS metagenome assembly LXOW01 (sample SAMN04884650, study PRJNA319009) | bovine gut metagenome | isolation source: Cow rumen | host: Bos taurus | place: Italy: Legnaro (PD) | collected 2014-07-09
GAGGTTTAGGAAGTTTAGGAGTTTAGGAGGTTTATTGATAAAAAAAAGAGTCGAAATTCGACTCTTTTTTTAGTTCTTAGTTCTTAACTCTTAGTTCTTATTTCTTAGTCCTCGTCAAATCAAACGGCACGGTCACCACGGTCTTCATGGGAATAGCCTGGCAGTCTTGCTTGGCGGGTACCCAGTTGGGGAACGATTTGACCAAACGGACGGCTTCGTCGTCAAATTCCTTGTAGCCGGAGGTCTTGAACACTTCCACATCGGTGATGGTGCTGTCAGCGTTCACCATAAATTGTACCTGAGTCTGTCCGCTGATGCCTTTGTTCTTCAGGCTTTGGGGATACTGCTGGTTCTTGTAGATGAAGCGGTACAGAGCTTGCGAGCCTCCCTTGAATTTGGGATACGACAGTGCGGCGGTGGGGGNNCGGCGGTGGGGGTGTTGTGGTTGCCGTTATCGTCATCACGGGTCAAAGCGATACCGCCCTTTTTGGTGTTTCCGTTCTCGTCTTTGCAGTTTTGCGCAAAGCTGTTAGACATGCAGAAAACAAATGCTGTGGCTAACACTAAGGATAATAAACTTTTGATGGTTTTCATAATGTATCTTTTTTACTTTTTAATCCAATATATTCAATCTGCAAAAATAATACTTTTTTTGATACAAACGAAAAAAATTTTTCACCATTCCAACACAGTTGTAAGTCTTAGGTAACTCTCATACAACTCTCACATGGTTTCGGTATGGTTTCGGTATCCTTTCGGTATGGTCTCGGTTAAGTTTCGGTTCGGCTTAGATCTGTTTTTCCCTAATGCATGTGCTCCGAGCGCCAAAATGATGATGCAAAAATACACTTTTTTACCGGAAAAATCAAGGGCTTTTAAGTTTTTTTATGAGAAAGACGCCTCAAAAAAACTTTTTCCAAAAGTGGCTGCTATATCAAAAATAATAGTATATTTGCAAACTTATACATATTGTGGACAAATGAACCGTATAGCCAGCATGTTGTTACTCCTCTTTCTGTTTCCATACGTGGTGTGGGCGCAGAATTACAACATGTCTAACGGTACCGTGACCCTGTCGTGCTCAGGTACGCATTATTTCTACGACCCAGGTGGTCCGAACGGGAATTACAGCAGTTATTCCGACTATACACAAACATTTGTGTCGTCAACACCGGGGATGTGTCTGCAGGTGACTTTCACATCTTTTTATCTGGAGTCCGCCACTTTTGACTATTTGGAGATATACAACGGCACTTCAACCAGCTCACCGCGAATCGGGAAATACGGAGGGTCGAATTCTCCGGGGACAATCACGTCGAGCAGTGGATCTTTGACCTTTGTGTTCCATTCTGACGGTTCCTTACAATATGACGGCTGGTCGGCTATTATCAGTTGTGTTGATTGCTCATCGCCTCCAACACCTGGATGTATCCCGCAATCCACCACCAGCGGCTCGCCCTGTTCGCAGCAAACCGCAGCCAACCCTTTCTGCACCGACGAGAATCCGTATGGTATCACCTATTCTTCCGGCACAGGGTCAAATACAGCGGCCTCATTTTTCGGGGTCAACAGTGGCAGCGGCATCGGCTGTTTGGGCTCCACTCCACGTCCGGCCTGGTATTACATGCAGATAGACAACCCCGGCGACTTGCTGATCCACATCCAGCAATTTAACCAATACGGCAGCGGTATTGATGTTGATTTCGCATGCTGGGGACCGTTTCAGGCCAGCAGCCAGAGTGATTTTTTGGATCAATTGTGTTGCGGGTATTATTCTTTCACGGATAGTTATCTTAGCAGCCATCACCCTACGGACGGTAATCACGACAATGGCCAGTGGGGCGGCTATCCAGATGGCACTATGATAGACTGCAGTTACAACAGTGCCTATACAGAGTGGTGCTTTATCCCCAACGCCCAATCCGGTCAATGGTATTTGTTGCTGATTACCAATTATAACGGCAGTGCGGGTACCATCACTTTCAGTCCTGTGGCGGCTTCATCCACCGCTTCCACCAACTGCAACCTGTTGGCTCCTATCTCGTATAACAGTCCTGTGTGTGAGGGCGACACCCTGACACTCACTTGTGAGCATCCCATAACGGGTGCTACTTACAACTGGTCGGGTCCCAACGGCTGGTCGGCGATTACCCAGACGCCTACAGTCAGCATCCCCAATGTCACCGTGGCGTATTCGGGTCAGTTCTCCTTGCAGATCACTGGCACAAGCCAAACGGTGAATGTCTCACAGGTGGATGTGACCATTGACACCATCCCAGTGGTCAGCATAAGCGCCAACCACGACACCCTCTGCAGCGGTTCTTCGGTGACCTTTACAGCTACGGGTGCGGGCAATTCCAACCAAAATTATCATTGGACTCCGGGTAACGCCACGGGACGCGTCAGGACGATAACCCCTTCCACAACTGTTGACACCACTTATACCTACACGGTCACGGCGGGTCCAAGCGGATGTGCCGGTACAGCCTCCTATACTATAGCGGTATTCCCGAAACCCGATGTGGCCATCACTTCGATTCCAGCCAATGCCACCATCTGTAAGGGAGATACGGCTGTGTTGTATGCCACAGGCGGAGACACTTACGAGTGGCGGCAGGGTAGTGCCACCACTGCCATCTCTTGGGACGATTCACTGGCGGTGAGCCCCCAATCGAACACCACTTATCGGGTGATTGCCACCAGTGCGGCAGGTTGTACCAAATCGGTGACCAAGACTATTGTGGTCCGTCCCCTGCCCAACGCCTCTGTCACGGGTGCTGATCAGGTGTGTGCTGGCGATAGCGTGCAGCTGACCGCAACGCCCAGTGGCTCCAGCTACACCTACCAATGGAATACAGGCGACTCGGTGCGGGTTGTATGGGTCCGTCCGACAGAAACCACCGAATACGAGGTGATGGTGACCAACAATTACGGCTGCACCGCATCTGCGGTCAAACATGTGTCGCTGTTTATGACAGACACTTTGATTTATAGGGACACAATTTGCTGGAACTCCTTGTTTGAGGATGCCAACTTCACGTTAGACGAGCCTCTTCCTCCAGGTGAATACCAATATGAACGCATGTACTCGTCTGCCGCCTCATGCGACAGTATGGTGAAACTACTGCTGACTGTGTTGCCCAAGCCTTTTGTGGTGGAATATGACACCAATTGCGTATCTTACCAATGGAGAGGTCGCACCTATACCCAAAGCGGTGTCTATTTGGATTCCCTGACCGATGAGCACGGCTGTCTGCAGGTGGACACCCTGCACCTTGTGGTCAACCAGTCGGTGACCGCTGATGAGTATCTCACCCTTTGCGGAAGTGATTTGCCCTATACTTACAGGGATACAGTATTTGAAGTAGGAATACCCCAACTTTCAACTTTCAGTTTCCAACTTTCAACTCCGGAGGGTTGCGACAGTATCGTCACTTTGCATCTTACTGTCCATTATGTGGAACCAGAGGTGATATATAAAGACACCTGCACGCAATATCAGTGGCATGGAACCAGCTATACCTCCGACGGGATATATACTTTCCCGACTATGGATGGGCACAACTGTCCGCAAACAGACACTTTGCATCTCACAGTTCACCATGCTTCCCCCGCATCGATGAGTGCACACAGCTGCGATTCCTACCAATGGAACGGCACCACCTATCACGAGTCGGGAGTATATACATACGGCCATTCGGATGCGAATGCTTGCTGGCAGGTGGATACCCTGCACCTGACTATCACTCCTCCGGTTCACCTTTCGGAAACCCATACTGCCTGCGAATCGTACGAGTGGCACGAAACCACCTATACCCAAAACGGCACATACTTTTATGCCCATACTGACGCAAACGGCTGCGCCCAGGTCGATACCTTGCATCTTACCATATATAACCCTGTACCCGTTGTGGAACATGTGATTGTATGCGAGCCATATACCTGGCACGGTTTCACTCACAGCGAGAGCGGAGTGCATACCTACGGCTATATTGACCAGAACAACTGTCATTGCGTGGATACACTATACTTGACGGTAACCTCCGAACCTGAATTGGAACTGTTGGCGGTGATTAACGCCACTTGCAATCAAGACAATGGAGAGGTGAAAATCTCATCATCGGGCGGAACCCTGCCTTATCGCTATGTCTATCTACCCGACAATACGGTGGCTTCTTTTGAGGGGCTGGCGGTGGGTAATTATCACTTGCAGATGATTGATTCCATCGGTTGTTCCGCTGATGTGGAGTTCAGCATCCAGAATATTATTCATAATGTGAACATCCTGGATGTGACAGACGCACATTGCGGAAGGGCTGACGGTTCGGTGCAGATTGCTGCCTCAGGAGGCTTCGGGTTGTTTACTTACCAGTGGTCTCCCTCTATAACCAGCACCACAGAGGTCGCTGACCATATACAGGCTGGCGACTATAGTGTGGCTGTTGTGGACAGCAATGGCTGTAGTGTTTCCATAGCCTTCAGAGTACATGATATCCCTGGCCCCAATGCTTGTTTTTCCTTCAGCACATCCAATGAAGAGCAGGTGGTGCTTATCAACTGCACCTCAAGCGATGTGGTTTCCTGGTACTGGGACTTTGGCGATGGACAAAACTCCACCGAGTGGCAGCCGTCTCACACTTATCCCGGACCGGGTGAGTATCCGGTAGTGTTGACGGTGGAGGATAACAACCAGTGTGTGGATTCTGTATCCCTGATGTATGTAATCCGTGAAGTCCCCACTCTGTATCTGCCATCAGCTTTTATCCCAGAGAGTGAAATAGAGGAGAATAAAGTGTTTAAGCCCATAGGAAATTCCCTTTCAGATGAGAACTATGAGATGCTGGTGTTCGACCGTTGGGGACAACTTGTCTTCGTGAGCCGCCATCTTGACTTGGGTTGGGATGGACGCATTAAGGGCTCTCTGGCTCCACAGGGAGTCTATTCTTATCAAATCAAATACCAGGATGAGAAGGGCATACCCAACTCAGTTCACGGAACCGTGCAACTCCTAAGGTAGATTATCTGATCAGGGTTATGCTCCCGTCCCGCTCAAAGTGATTGCCGTTCACATCTTTATACTTGAGGCGATAAACATACATTCCTGGAACAGCATCATGTCCGTCAAACAGGGTTCCGTCCCAGCCGATAGAGGGACTGAGGCTCATGAACACCAAACTGCCGTGACGGTCATAAATCACCCAAATGAAATCCTCTTCCAGTATTGATTTCCCAATGACGGATATTTCGTCGTTGATACCGTCTCCGTTGGGAGTGAAGGCATTGGGGATATAGACTGGACCGTTGATGATATAATCCTTACGTAATGAGTCTATGCAATTGTTCTCATCAATGACCACCATGTTCACACTGTATCTCCCTGGATCCATATATTCATGCATGGGATGGGTCTCTGAAGAGGTGACCCCGTCGCCGAAGTCCCAGAAATAGTTGTTGTTGTTACCTTGGGTGCAGTTGGTGATGGACATGTTGACATCATCGGTGCTGGTGAAGAAGAAACAGGCGGTGACACCCGGCACCGAAGGAACCTCCACAACAGTTCTCACATCACATCCCACACTGTCGGAGGCGGTAATAAGGTAGGCTCCTTCTGGAAGCATGCCTGCAATGTCGCCTGCAAAGTCAGCGTGTTTGCTGGTGTACACAAAGTTACCAGCTCCTCCTATGGCATGCATGACGATTTCCCCTGTTGGAGAACCGCAGAAAGAGGGAAGCACGTCGTATGACAGACTGATTTCCGGATAAACCACTATTTCCACGGTGGTGTCACCCTCACACATGGCATCCGTCTGAATCTCCACTGTGTAGCTCGTTGTTTGCTCTGGACTGACTAGAATGGTGTTGCTGGTGCTGCCGTTGGACCAGTGGTAGTGGGAACCACCGGATACGGTTACAAGAGAACTTCCTCCATAACAAAGATAGGGGTCGGAAACAGTGACCTTGATACCTGGGGGATAATTGACGATAACGTCAAAAGTGTCGCGACCGAGACATTCGTTGGCCTCAGCGGTCAATATATAACTATAGGATTCTGTGGGTTCAACCAAAATGGAATTCACGTAGCGGGCTATCACAGAATAGCTGACATCCGACACACGCTTGCCTGCCCAAGTGTAACTATAACCGGGATGGTTGCCACCTGCGTTCAGATGAACGCTGTCTCCCAAGCAAATGGCATCGTGGTCGCCCACAATTTCAGGAGTCGGTTTGGGGTTGATAGTCACATCAACTACAGCTTCGTTGGAGTTATGGGAAATGCCTGACATAGTCATGTGATATTCACCTGACATGTCTGGAGTGACGTTGTGAATCTGTAAGGTAGCATGTGTGGTGGATTGGGCAAAGCCGTTAGGTCCCGTCCAGTTGTAGGTGGCTCCATTCACCGGTGAGGTGACATATAATGATAACGTGCCCCCTTCGCAGACGGGGGAGTTGGAATCGCCGGAATTCAAAAGATTACAGTTAGTGGTGGCTGTGGAACTGGATGTGGCGTTGAAGTTGATGGTGCCGGGTTGGTTACTATAGTTCGTCAACAGCAACAGATACCATTGGTTGCTTTGGACGTAGCCGAAGTTGCAGTCTTCGACAGCGGCGGCACTATAGCTGCAATCAACGACAGATGAATTACTGATATTGTAGGCTCCGCAACATAATTTGGTGGTGAAATCAGTTTGGCTTACAGCCTCAAAGGGTCCCCAGCAGACAAAGTCAACATCTAATCCAGAACCGGACATAGAGTGCTGTTCAATATGGATAGTCAGTGTCCCCGGGTCGTTAATCTGAAAATAATACCAGGCGGGGTTAGGGGTTGTATAACAGCAACTCACTTGAGTGCTTCCTGTAAATGGAGCGGAACTTGGACTGTTGGTAGTGGAAGGGTAGGTGATGCCGAATGGGTTTTCATCGGTACAGAAAGGTGTTGCGGGGGTTTCCAGTGAGCAGGGGGAACCGTTTGAGGTAGATTGAGGATTGCCGGGGTAAACGGTGATTTCGACAGTGACTGTGCTGCTACACATTGCATCGCTAAAACCCTCCACCGAGTAGCTTGTGGTTTGAATAGGGGTGACTTGGGTGGCGTTGCCAGTGCTTCCCGTGGACCAAAGGTATTGTGTGCCGCCGTAAGCAGTAATAGTGGTACTTTCACCATTGCATAAGGCAGGATTTTCAACAGTGACCTCAATTTCGGGGTTGGGATTCACAATAATATTGATGGAGTCAGAGCCTGTGCATCCGTTTTCCTCCGCTGTCAGAACATATCGGAAAGATTCAACAGGATTAACCACAATGGACGACTGGTTGGTGGCGATAATGGAATAAACACCATCTTGGAGGGCTTTGGCCGACCAACGGTAAGAGTAGGTTGGATGGTTACCGCTGGCTGTTAATTGCACGTCCTCACCTATGCAAATGGCTGCATGATTTGCCACAATCTGAGGAGTGGGTGTTGGATATATGGTTACATCCACCACTGCCTCGTTGGAGTTTTGTGTGATACCAGTCATGCTCATGTGGTATTCACCTGCCATATCCTCTGTGGCATTAGGAATATATAAGATGGTGTCGGTGGTGGATCGCGAGAAACCGTTAGGTCCTGTCCAGTGGTAGGTGGCACCAGGTTGCGGGATTGATACGTATAATTCCAACGTGTCTCCTGCACAGACGGGAGAATTAGAACTGGCACTGTTCAATAAATCACAGTTGGTGGTTGCAGTGGAGTTGGCGGTGGAATTGAAGTTGACAGTTCCAGCTTGGTCGCTATAGTTTGTGATGAGCAACAGGTACCATTGACCGCTTTGAACGTCACCCAGATTGCAGTTTTCCACAGCTGCAACACTGAAGCCACAGTCAACAATAGTTTGATCGCTGACGGTGTATACACCACAACACAGGTTGTTGAGGAAGTCATTTTGGCTGGTGGCAATGAAAGGTCCCCAGCAAATAAAATCCACATCTAGTTCAGCACCTGATGTAGAGTGTTGTTCGATGTGAATGGTCAGTGAACCGGGGTTATCAATTTGAAAATAATACCATGCGGGATTGGGTGTTGTCAAACAACAGCCCACATGGCTGCTTCCCGTGAATAATGAAGTGTTTGGACCATTGACAGTGGAAGGATAGCTCACACCATTGGGGTTGATATTGGCACAAAATGAGATTGGGGTTGCCGGTGTTTGTTGAGAGCAGGGTGAACCATTACTAATGGACTGTGGCGTACACTGGGCTATTCCCGCCAAACAGAACGTTGAAAGCAAAATGCAAAAAAAAATCACTCTGTGCATATTATTGACATTTTAAGGGTTCAGAGACACTATTGTTTTTTTCTTACTTACATGACGACAAAAACGAATTTTTGTTGCATGGTGTGTCAAGAAATTTTTTCCAATACTGCTCGTAACGAAAATGCCCATAATATTCCGATGAGCCATCCTACTATTAAATCAGAAGGATAGTGTACTCCCAGATAGATGCGGCTATAGCTTACCAAGAGTACCCAAAACATCATGCTAAAGATAAGCCACTTCTGTTTTTCTCCTACATAAAATAGGACAAACAAAGCCAGAAACATGGAGTTGGCAGCATGTGAGGAGGGAAAGCCGTAGGGTCCTCCTTTGTATATTGTGCCGTCGGGCTTAGCCACCAAATGTACTTGCTCGCATAATTGGGGCTCGTGGCTGGGGCGTGGGCGCTGGACACTGTGTTTGATGAGGTTGCAACTCTGGTCGGTGAGGAAAATACCGAGTGTAATTGCAATGAAAATGGGAATGGACTTTTTCCTCCATTTTTTGATAAGAAAAAAAGCCAATAGGGCATAGAAAGGCGCCCATATAAAACGGTTGGATATCCAATAGAAAAACACATCAGCCCATGAGCTATGCAATCCGTTGAAAAACAGAAATACATATTGGTCGTATGAGAGGATGTATTCTACCATTATTCAAAATCGGGATAGAGTAAATACATTTGTCTTTTTTCCTTGAACCGTTGCAAGTCAGCCTGCCAGGAGTTGCGGATGTCTTGCTCGCTTTTGCCGGCAATAATGTCTTTGCGTAGCTGGCGTGTCCCCGCCAGCTTGTCGAAGAACAGATTGGCGTTGAAGAATTTTGCCTTATCCGGGAAATTATTATACGCATTGAGTATATAGCCGATATGAAAGCTGTTGCCCTTGTCCAACTGCTCTGAGGCTGTGGTGGTCAGGTCGTACCCACGGCATTCTAATCCCTTTTGAGGGGGATTCTCGGATACGCCTTTGATAGGCATCGGGGTAAAGAAGTAATCGCCTGCAGTCAGTTGCGGATGTCCATATATTTGAAAAGGTTTCTTTGTGCCGCGTCCTATGCTGATGGGAGTCCCCTCAAAAAGACATAAAGAGGGATAAAGGTAGATGGCCTCCGCTGTTTGCAGATTGGGAGAAGGGGCGATGGGTAACTCGTAACGCATACTATGGTCATAGTTGTCCATGGTTACTACCTGCAAGCGGCATTGCACACCATTGGCCAGCCATTTTTCTCCATTAATCATGCGTCCATATTCGCCGATGGTCATCCCATGGACCACTGGGACGGGATGCATTCCTACAAAGGAACGTAAAGCGGTGTCCAAAATGGGACCATCAACAAAATAACCGTTTGGGTTAGGGCGGTCGAGAATGATAACTTCCACATCGTTCTCAGCAGCTGCTTCCATCACATAGTGCAGGGTGGAGATGTATGTGTAAAAACGGCAACCGACATCTTGGATGTCAAATAGAATTAGATCTATACTGTTGGGTGTAAGACTGGGTTTCTTGTTTTTGCCGTATAGCGACACAATGGGGATACCAGTTTTCTCGTCAACAGAGGAGTTGATGTGTGCCCCGGCTTCAGCATCACCTCTGAATCCATGCTCGGGACAGAAGATGGTTACCACATTAAAACCAGAGGCTACCAGTGTATCCACCAGATGAGTGTTGCCTATCCTTGATGACTGGTTGCCACAAACCGCAATCTTCTTTCCCTCCAGCTGGTCGAAATATAATTCCGTACGCTCCGCACCCATGGTGATTTGGGCGTGAGAAGCTGCGATGAGGCAGAAGATGAGTAATATGGTTGAGGTGAAATTTTTCATAATGAATTATATTAGCGTCACTACCCCGGCCTGCGGCCTTGTTGAAGACTTCGTCTTCGTTTCCTCTTCGCTCGGCATAGTCAAAACCAGTTTTGCCTTTGCTCTCGCTCATTCGTCAACCCTAAGAGAAGGGGAATTACATTTTATGCTTCAGTCTTCTCTTTTTTTGATTTTTTGTTTTTCAGCAATATTAATTACCCAGAGCACTAATGACCACAACAGGCAAATGGCAGCCAGCACTACTGCAATGCGGGCCAGATAGTCCCCATGTCGGGTATAGAAAGTGATTTGGTCGTTGGGATAAACAGTCTGCCTGATGGCTAAGCGAGTGTTGTATTTTGTGGCTTGATGCACATCACCGCTTTCGTCGATGAAAGCTGAAATGCCGGGATTAGAGGAGCGAAGAACAGTACGACGGCTCTCTACAGCACGCAGACGCGAGAAGAGAAAATGCTGCTTGTAGCCTGGGGTGTCACCCCACCAGGCATCGTTGGTGATGACCGCCATTAGTTGCGCTCCGTCTTTGACAAAGTTGGAGAAGACCTCTCCGTAAGCAGATTCATAACAAATGACTGTTCCCACTTTGACAGTTCCGTTATTGATGGTGGTATTGAAGGCATGTTGTGCGGTGTCAGGACTTAAAGAGGTTCGTGGGCCTCCCAAATTAATCACCAGGTCTTCCAGAAACCAGAAAAGTTTTGGGAAGGGCATTTTTTCCACCCCTGGTACAAGACGACTCTTGTGATATAGGTCGGTTACTCCATATTTATTATAACAGGTGGCGGAGTTATGCACTGATTGGTATAAACCATCTTCACGTTTCAGATATACAATGTTGGGTTCCTCCGTGAAAGTTTCAAAAGTGGACAAGCCTAAAATGAAATTCAGTTTAGGATGGTGGGCAATGACGGAGTCCAAAACAGTAAAACCATAATACAGGTAAGATTCCACTGGGTAGCTTTTGTCTAACAGGGCATTGGCGGAGATGGTGTGCGAGATGGAGGATTCGGCAGTGACGACCAGTTGGGTGCTGTCGGTTACCATTGGGAAAGCCACTTCAAGTATGCGCAGGGTATGTTCGATATTGGACATGCGGAATTGCTCTTCGTATGCCTCAGTATTATGCTGAACGATAATGGCTTCAACGGGATTCTCGTGCTTAAGATTGTTTTTGTAATGATGATACATCATGACAGAACCTACCATTGGAATGGCCATCCATAAGACGAAAATGGAGGCAAAAACGATGGATTTCTTTCGCTGACTGCGGAAGAAACGAATGGTGTAGTAAATTAGGAAATTAGCTATCAATACCCAAAGTGTTCCACCAAAGATGCCGGTAAACTCATACCATTGCACATATTGGGTGCAGCTGTCAAAAACATTGCCAATATTCAGCCAGGGCCAGGTGAGGTCCCAGTTGAGGTGCAGAAACTCAAACGACATCCAGAAGGTGATGAGGGTGATGGGCTGCAGCCATTCGGGTAAGCCCTTGCGGCGACAGCAATGCCATAGGCCATATACAAATGCCATGAAACTGCTGTTGAGGATAAAGGTGACGATAGCACCTGGACCGGTACTGTTGAAAATCCACCAGGTAGTGCCCACGTTCCATATTAGAAATGCAATGAGCGCATAGCAGAATGCAAGACCGGAAGAGTGCTTATGTCCTTCGCCAATCAGCAAGTCGCTAATAACCAATAGCGGAACAAAAGCAAAGAAAATCAGAAACGGAAGTCCATTGGGGTTCCACGATAACCAAAGTAGCAATCCTGAAATGAGTGCTAGCAGTATTTTTCTACCTTTCATAATAGTCTATTGGTGTTTTTCTTGATATGCTTTGATACCTGATTTCAGGAAATCCATGTATTTGTTGACATCCTTTTCATAATAGGTAGGACCAGCCAAAACAGAACCATCGTGATCCACAACGAAATAGCAGGGCTGGGAGTTTTCTTTATAGATGGTGTTCTGGATAAACATATTCTTTCCTCCCAGTGTGGTGATGGGGTCGCCATCCTGATCCTTGAGTTGCTGGTCTTCGGGAAGTTCGATGTTCTTGTCGTCAACATACAAGGCCACTACAACAAATTCTTCGGCGAACAGTTTGCGGACTTGCGGGTCAATCCACACGGCATTTTCCACATTGCGACAGTTGACGCAACCATGGCCGGTGAAGTCAATGAATATAGGTTTGTTGAGTTCTTTAGCTACACGTAATGCCTGGTCGTAGTCAAAATATCCTTGTATTCCGTGAGGTAGATCTAACCGGTCTACATAAAGTGGTGTCTCTTCGTGATACCCAATGGTGGTATGTGTATGCACACCCACTCCTGACTCTTGACGTACTATGTGGTTAATGTCAAAATCTTGGGTGGTCATTGGAGGTAGCCAGCCAGAGATGGCTTTCAATGGAGCACCAAACATGCCAGGAATCATATAGACCACGAAGGCAAAAGTAATTATAGCCATCATGAAACGGAAAGGACTTTTCTGAACGGGCATATCGTCATCGAGCGGGAATTTGATCTTGCCGAGAAGGTATATGCCCATAAGGGAGAAGAGCACAATCCACAAAGCAAGATAAATTTCACGGTCGAGTATGCCCCAGTGGTAGGTCTGGTCGGGCACATTGATGAATTTCAGGGCAAAAGCTAATTCTATAAATGCCAGCACCACTTTCAGCGTATTCATCCAACCACCTGATTTGGGCATTTTCTTCAATAAGCCCGGGAAGAAAGCAAAGAGGGTGAAAGGTATGGCGATACCTAGAGAGAATCCCAACATACCGATGATGGGTTTCAGCAACGAGCCTCCCACAGAATTGAGGGCAACAGCGCCTGCAATGGGCAGAGTGCAGGAGAAGGATACCAACACGAGGGTGAGTGCCATGAAAAAGATACCAATCAAGCCACCTGTATTTTCCATTTTGGCGGATTTGTTCACCCAGCTACTGGGCAGGGTGATTTCAAAATAGCCAAAGAAGGAAAGCGCAAAAATGATAAAGATGATGGCAAACAGGATGTTGGGTATCCAGTGGGTGCTGAGAATATTGGCAAAATCAGGACCGAAAATCAAAGAGAGAATGATGCCGAAAATCACATAGATGATAACAATAGACAAGCCATAGACGAAGGCATGGAATTTGGCTCTGTCGCCTTGCTTCATGAAGAATGAAACGGTCATTGGAATCATCGGGAAAACGCAGGGCATGAGCAAGCCTACCAAACCTCCTAGGAAGGCAATCACGAAGAATGACCATAGGGATTCCTCTTTCTTTTGTTCGCTGTCTTGGTCAGTCGCTTCCGCTATGGGTGCAGTTGAATTGTTTTCAACGACAGCGTTTTCCTGTTCTTCTGTTGGTTCTTCAACTGCTGTCTGGGCTACTGCGTGGTCGAATCCCTGGATGTCGAAGCTGAATTTCTTGTCGAGGGCCACACAGCGTCCGTCGATACAAGACTGACCGGAGATTCTACCTTTAATGGTAAAGGGCTCGTTTTGCAGTATCTTCACTTTCTGCTTGAAGGTGACATTGTTGACGAAATATTTCGAGGTGTCGTTGAACATAGGGTCGTAATGCACAATGGGTGTGGGTTCGGTGACTTTCCCTATACGACTGTAGTTTTTGCTGGTATTAAAACTGAACTCGATGGGCATCTCCATACCGTTGTTATGGGTTTGGGAATATAGATGCCAATTATTCTGGATGGTTGCCAGAAATTGTAGTTCGGCAATGGAGTCATTGACTTTAATAGTTTTGAAATCCCAGTTGACGGGAGTCTCTTGACCAAAGATATTGCTTGCGAACAGCAATATGACGGAAAGAATAATGGTAAGCTTCTTCATTTGCGTATCCTGATTTTTTTGATTTAAAATACAAAAGTACAAAAAATATTTCAATGACAATGATTTTTGTCGAATATTCAAGAATATTGTTTATTTTTGTCATCTGAAAGAATGTTGAAATTTCGATTGCAAATGGCTGATGATCAGATAAAAAAAGAAAAAAAATGGTTGTTCTTCGCGATAGGACTCATGTCGGGATTTGCAATCTGTTTGCTCACTTTCGTCATTTTCTCCATGATCCAAAACAAAACGAGGTCATTTACGCAAACTATCGAGCATATTTATAAGCAGGATAACACAAAAGACACCATTGTCAAATATGTGAATGTTACACGTGCCGAAACAGCGAAAGAAAACTCAGTAAAAAAAACAGAGTATGCTGATTCTTTGATGGTTGAGGATGTGGATGAGACTTTTGATGAGGTTGATTTCAGTTATGCGGAGGAAGACGAGCCTGCAAATGATGATGTGGTTGTTGAGGATAAGATCCTTGCCCAGAAAAGGGTTAGGGTGCAATGTAAGGATGCCGATTTCAAAGATATTGCGACAATGGAAGGTGTTGATGATTTTTTTGTGGTCCAGCAATGGAACACTCCCATCAAAAATAGGATAACCTACCATCGTTTGGGAAATATGTTACAAGTTAAGGGAATAAATGTGGAAAAAGTGGAGTTAGTGTATTATGACCAACAATACTACTTGCTTTATAACGGAAACCATTATTTGCTGAAGAATAATGACACCTATGAGAAATTAGGAGCTCCATTGGCAATGGATTCCCAAAAGTAGCATCATTCCATTCCGTTTTCTTTCATGTATTCCTCGGCATAGCGCAGGAATTTTTTTTCTAACTCGTAGTTTTTCCTTTCGTGTGCGGCACGGGCAATGGCTATGTACGATTCGTAAACCCCTTGCTTGGAACGCATGATGCCATGATAATAGTCATCGTTGCAATAAGTGGAAGGAATTTCCTGACAAAAGGTCTCCAACAATTGAAATAAATTGATGGCATAGGCTCCCTTGTCGGCTTTTACCAAGGAGTCACCCAAGTTATAAATCTCGTAATAATAGGCGGACGACAGGTTGTATATTTCGTTTTCCTGTCGCTCACTCAGTTCGTTGTGGTTGAACAATTCCATGAAGAGTTTCAGGCATTCCTCATAGTCTTTTTCCTCGAATTTCAGCTTAACCTTGAGAATGAGGGCATCCACATTATGCTTGTTGAATTGCAGGGCACGGTTGAGGTAGTATTCTGCTTTGTCATTGTCAGCGAAGATATACTCAATCTTGGCTTTCTGGTAGAACAATTCATCTACTATTTTAACTTGTTCGTTAAAGATATCACTGAGAGAGTCTGCCCTAGAAAGTAATGCCAGAGTCTTTTTTTGCAGCTCTTTTTTATTTTGACAATAAAACAGCAAATCGTCGCCACCATTATTTATCTCATTGAGTTCTTTTATGCAGTCTTGCAGAAAATAATAATGAAGGGTGATTATTTCAGGGTTATTGCTGTTAAGTTGTGAAAACCTTTGCTCAATGTTTTGCAATTTTTTGGCCGTGGTGGTACATGCATCGTTTAGCTGTGCAAACGCATTGCACAGCCCCATACAACTGAGCCATAAGAACAAAGCTGTCTTCTTCAAAACCAGATGATTATTCTTCAAGAAACTGGTCGATGACTTTTTTAAGGTCTTTTTTGGGCAGAGCGCCCCTGATTGCACCAGGTTGGGCATTTCGTTTGAAGAACAACAGAGTGGNNGTCGGTGTTGATTTTATATATAATCAGTTTTCCTTTGTATTCTTTGGCTAATTCCACCAAAACGGGGTGTAAGGCACTACAGGGACGGCACCAGTCGGCATAGAAATCAACAATACAGGGGGTTGTCCCTTTGTATTGCAATCCTTTTGCGTTGTCGATGTCCGTGATTCTTGCAGCGAAACTCTCATCATCAAGCATGATGATATTGCCAGACAGGTCTTCTTCATATACTTCTTGTTTTACAGAAGGTGTTTTGTTGAAGTTGGGATTATCCATGGCCATGGAAATCACTTGCTCGGTTTCGATGGGTTGGTCGTCTTCACTTTCAGATTGTGCATTGGCACATGAAACCATCACAAACATCAGACCTATTAATAATAAAAATGGAAATTTGTTCATTGTGTAAGCTTTTTATTGTTCTGCAAATTTTAAAACCTCGTTTTTGAAACGTTTGCCTCTTTCCTCGAAATTCTTGAATTGGTCGTAGCTTGAAGCCGCAGGAGAAAGCAGGCATATTTTACCTTCGGTAGAGTTGTGTATGCAATAATCGACAATTTTGGTGAAATCATCTTCAATGATATATGCCTCAGGCAAGGTGAAAACAGTTTCCCATTCGCTTTTGATACGACGACCTGCAGGGCCAGTGAAGACCACATGGGGGATGGGGTTCTCGTGGAGATAGTTGATGAGGATATCATAACTGATACCTCGGTCAAAACCACCGATGATGAGGGTGTCCACTTTGCGGAGTGCTTTGATTGCGGCAATGGTGGCCTCGGGTATGGTGGAAATGCTGTCGTTATAAAACTTGACCCCATGAATTGTGCCAATCAGTTCGATGCGGTGTTCCAAACCTTTGAAAGTGGACAAATTCTTCAGAATTTCCTCGTCGCTGATGCCAAACTGTTTGACAGCCAGAATGGCAGCCATGATATTGTTGTAGTTGTGCCGACCAGGGAGATGGTCGTATTGATATAGGTCATACTCACCCATCACTTGTCCTTTCTCTACACGAATTACGGTATTTTCAAGACAATAGCAACCTGTGTCAATGGCATGTTGACTGCTGAATTTATACAGTTTGCGTTGGTAGTTGTGGCTTTTGATAAGGTGGGGAATATGCTCGTCTTCCGCATTATATATTAATATGTCAGACTCCGATTGGTATTTGGTGATGTTCATCTTGGCCAGTTGGTAGTCGCTAAGCGATTCAAAATGGTCGAGATGTTCCTGATACATATTGAGCAAAAGGGCAATATGTGGTGATATGGTGGTGTATTCAAGCTGATGGGCGGACAATTCGGCTACGATTATCGAATTGTCATCCAACTGGTCAATAATGTCGAAAAAGGGTATGCCAATGTTGCCGGCCAAAAAAGTGTTCCCCCTGCTGTTTGAAAGGATATGGTATATAAGCGATGAGGTGGTGCTTTTCCCTTTGGTGCCGGTCACACCGATTACTTGTTGATTGTAGCCGTATAAAAACAACTCAGTCTGAGAGGTTACCCTTTGAGGTTGCACAAAATAGTTGATGTGGCTCAAACTGACGCCTGGCGTTTTTAATATCAGATCGTAATCGTTCAGATTCTGGTCGTAGTTTTTCCCTATCACAAATCTGAGATGAGGATCGTTTTTGTATTCATCGATTTTGAGGTTCTCACTCCGGTCGGCAGCTACAATTTCCATGTTCGGGAAATGTTTTCTGAGAAATCGGTAGGAGGAAACACCCTCTCTGCCAAAACCGAGAATGATAACCTTTTTGTCTCTAATCTGATTTAAAATGAGTTCCACCATAGCAATTAGAATAAACGTGCAAAAATACTAAATATTGTTGAATTGTTGAAATGTTTATTTGTTGAATTGTTTATTGGCACATTGGCACATTGATATTTTTTGTATTTTTGCCTTTTAATTTTAACCATTATACTATGAACGTGACTTTGATAACTTTGGTATATGTGCTGGCTCCGGTGATAATTATCTTGCTGTATAACCGTTATGACTGGGTGAAAAAAGTGGGAACAGTGATTATGGCTTATGCGGTGGGTATCATCATGGCTTTATTTGGTTTGATTCCGACAGGTGATGCTGTGGGTGCCGAACAGATGGACAGTATTAGCAAAACGCTGATGAATTTAATGGTCCCTTTGGCAATCCCATTGATGCTTTTCAATTCAGATTTCAAGTTGTGGACCAAGTCGCTGCCTAAAACATTTGTGGTGTTGATAGGCGGTTTGGTGGCCATTGTAACGTCGGTGATTATCGGTTATTTTATTTTTCAGAATACGGGTATCCCGGATTTGGGCAATGTGGCGGCCATGATGACTGGTATCTATACAGGTGGAACCATGAATTTTTATGCGCTGGGAGCTGCGTTGCATGTTGACGAGTCGATTATTCTCATTGCTTATACTTTCGAGATGGTGGTAACCTTCCCGTTGATTATGTTTTTTGTGGCTGGAGGTTACAAGTTGTTCAGGAAGCTGCTTCCTTATAAAGATAAAACTCAAAGTGCTGATGCGGAATATGTAGATGTGAAAGATGAAAGTTTTGAGGAATATAAGGGTATGTTCTCCAAGGGGGTTTTTGGCAAGATGATGCTGGGAATGCTTCTTTCAGTACTTATGTTGGCAGTGGGTGCTGGTCTTTCATTGTTGATTACGGGAAAACTCAATGAGTTAGTCATTATCCTTACCATCACCACTTTGGCCATTGCGGCTTCGTTTATCCCGTGGGTTCGCAATCTTCCCAAAACTTTTGAGTTGGGTATGTTCTTTATCTTGATTTTCAGCGTGGTGGTGGCTTCTAAATTTGATATCTATAGCATTGATTCCTCTGCATTGGCTGTGATGGGCTTCATTGCTTTTATTATGCTGGCAGCTTTGGTGTTACATCTTATAATATGTCGCATTTTCAAAGTTGAGGGAGATTTGTTTGTGGTCGGTCAGGTGGGCTTGCTTTGTTCCCCTCCTTTTATTCCTCCTGTCGTTGGAGCTATGGGTAACAGAAAAGTTTTGATCAGTGGTATTGTGATAGGTCTGGTGGGTTATGCCGTCGGCACTTATCTGGGACTGTTGCTGTCGCTGCTGTTCACCGTCATCTAAAATTGAGAATGGACAGTTGATAATTGATAATTAATAGTTGTTGCGGGGAAGCCGCAGTANNAGCACATTAAATTAATAGCTCTGTTGACAATTGCATTCTTTATCTTTTCGGGTTGTACCAGAGTAAAGTATGAGTATTTTGACGATGGTAGTGTGAAATCTGCGGTGTCCTATCGTTTCGGAAAGGAAAATGGCGTTTGTAAGTACTATTTTATTAATCTGCCTCATCCTTTGAAAATCGAGGTGGAAATGAAAAATGGCAAGCGGAATGGCTCTTTTGTCAAGTATTTTATCAATGGCAAGTTGGAGTCCAGATGCACCTATCAGGACGACTTGATTGAAGGAACGGAGGAAAATTTCCATATCAAAGGTTACAAAACGTCTGTCATCAATTACCTTCATGGCAAGAAACACGGGCCATACGTGCTTTATTATCCTAATGGAGAAATTGTGGAGCAGGGTGAGTTTTATGAAGATCTCTATGATGGCGAGTGGAAATACTATGATGATAGGGGAGTGCTTATAGGAGAAGGCAAATATGACAAAGGAACCGGTGTGCAGATGGGGTATGACGCTAATGGGAATCTTATCAGAATAGTCCATTACAAAGATAATCAAAAAAATGGAGAGGATATAGAATTGGGAAGTATGGGTGATACAGTAAAAGTAACTGTGTATAAGAATGATCGGATAGTCAGTGTTAATGGTGAGGTAGTTGCTGATGAATAAGATTTGGATTGGCTTTTGGATGGTGGTTTTAATCTTGTGTGTTCAGGTGATGGGAGAGGTATGCTTTGCCCAATCGAACAAGAAAATCATCACCCGTGCCGATTTGTTGGAGTATGACGAGAATTATCTTCCTGGAGCCCAGCGTTTGTTGGGACATGTGGTCTTCCGGCATGAGAATACAGTGGGCTATTGTGATAGCGCATACTTTTATGAGAATGAAAACTATCTGATTGCCTTTGGAAGGCCTGTCCGGATTCTGATTGGCGATTCGGTTAAACTTTTTGGAAGAAAAGCCTATTACAGAGGTGATGAAAAGACTGCGTCTATATCCAGAAAGGTGGAAATGGTTCATGGCACCTCGCATCTTTATTCAGACAGTCTAGTGTATGACCTGCATAACGATGTGGGTTATTACCTGACTGGTGGTACTATGATTAATAAAGAGGACACATTGTACAGTTTGATTGGACATTATTATACCAAAGCTGATGAGGTATGGCTGACAGACAGTGTGCTGCTGCAGAGTAGTTCATATTTGATGGACTGTGATTCGTTACTATATAACACCTTTTTGGAAACAGTTTTTTTTGTTTCCCGCACCCACATGGTCTCAGACGAGAATACCATTTACACATCATCGGGCTGGTATGAGACAAAGAAAGACATGGCAACTTTGACGGGTGATGTGGAATTGTATAGTTCATCACAGGTACTTACTGCGGATAGTGTGTTTTATGACCGCAATCTTCGTTATGGTATAGGATGGAATAACGTAGTGATTTCTGATTCGGTCAAGGGCTACGTGTTGAAAGGGAATTATGTGGAACATCATGAGTTAGGCGGTTATTCCATTGCTACAGACAGTAATCAGTTGATATTGATTGACGAAAGTAAGGATTCGCTGTTCCTGCATTCGGATACGCTGAGAATCTTGTTTGACAGTCTGCAGGAACCACAAAACATGTCGGCATTTAATAAGGTGAAATTCTATCGTCGTGATATGCAAGGGGCTTGCGATTCGTTGGCTTACAATGTCAAAGATTCGCTGATTCTTATGTTTTACAATCCAGTGGTGTGGTCGGGCGACAATCAGCTGACAGCAGACACCATCACTTTTTTTATGAAAGACTCATCGAACATGGTGGTTACCTTGCATAAGTCCAGCTATATTGTCTCATCGGTGTTTGACGCAACGGAATTCAACCAGATTAAAGGTGTAAGAATTGAAGGGTTTATCAAAGACAAGCAGCTGCAGACGGTATATGTTTACAATAATGCTGAATGTGTGTATTTTATCACTGATGAGGATACTGCTTTAGTGGGCATCAATGTGTCGGCTACCAGCGAGATGAAAATACTATTCACTGACAATGAGATTGACGGTATTGTTTTTTACAATGATCCTGACGGGAAGATATATTCCGATAATGAACTGCCGGCAAAAGACCGTCAACTCAAGGATTTTCGTTGGTTGCAGTATTATCGCCCGGAGACGGTGGAAGAATTGTATGTGTGTCCAATACCGCGTGTTAAGGGCGAGGAGCAATCAGTTTTGCCACCTTCAGATACCAGTCGGTAAATACCAGAGATGAGTTGCCGTTTCTTTCGATGTGGTAAGAGGTCTTGTTGCACTCGTCAAAAATCTGTGAAACATTTTTCAGATTGAATGCTTTAGCATAGTTCTCAATGATGGTGTTTTCCAAGCTGCTGGTTTTGCTGACGGCCTCTTGTTGACTGTTTCTCATCAGCATGGCCCGCAATATGCGTATGAAAGCAGACAGAAAGTTTTTCTGGTATTCACGTCCACGGTCTATGATATTGTCAATACAGTCTCTTACCTCTAAGTAATTAACCTCGGCTTTGTTGGGAACCGCTTGCGCCAGTGCGGTCATGCTGTGAAGAATAAGCTGGATTTGCTCTAAAGTCTCCTTGTATTCGCTATCGTCATTCATCAGCTCAAGCGCACGGTTGTAGTTGCCGTCGGCCACCATGGACAGGTCTGCGGCCTCTTCATCGCTGATGCCGAAATCCTTTACCAGTTGTTGCTGGATGGTTTCCGCTGTCAGTTTGGGAATTTTGACCAATTGGGTTCTTGACAGAATGGTGGTCAGCATCTTGTCTGTATTTTCTGTGATGAGAATAAACAGTGTTTTGTTTTCGGGTTCTTCCAGGGTCTTCAGCAGTTTTGGGGCGGCATCGCGATACATGCGGTCGGCTGACCATAACACATATATTTTATATCCGCCCTCATACGATTTGATGCTGTTTTGGTTGACGATAAAGGCGCAGTCGCGGGTGTTGATATAGGCTTGCTTGTTTTCCCCGCCCAGCTCCATCAGCCAGTCGTTAATGTCTATGTGATAATTGTGGTCGAAAACAAATTGTCTGAATTTAGCGGCAAATTTGGTGAAGTCGGGGTCTTTTTTCACCTCAGTGGTGGTGCAGTTGGGGAAGATGATGTGGACATCAGGGTGCGAAAGTTTGGCAAACTTGGCACAAGAGGGGCATACCCCACAAGAGTCATCCTCACCTGGGTTCTCGCAACAAATATATTGGGCGTAGGCCATTGCCAAAGCGAAAGCATGTGAGCCTGCCGGTGCCAAAAACAGCTGTGCATGGCTGATACGGTTTTCTTTCACTAAGCTGATGAGCCTTTTTTTGAGTGATTCGTCCACTAAGACATCTTTGAATAACATGGTATTTAATTGATAATTGACAATTGGTAATTGATAATTGTTTTAGGAAGTTTAGGAAGTTTAGGAGGTTTGATTCTTAATTCTTGGTATTATCTTGACTTTTCGCAGGTCCAGCATGTTGATGGGATTGGTATCCATGCCTTCTACGTTAATGCCGACAAAACGAAGCACTTTGTCGTAGTAAAGCACTACCACAGGAGCGTCTTCCATCAGCATGGCGTCAAGTTGGGTGTAATATAGGTTGCGCAGTGAGTCGTTGAGGCAGCGTTGTGATTTTTCAAAAAGTTGGTCATATTTGGGGTTGACATAATGGGTGTAGTTAGAACCAATGGGTTGTAGGTTGCCTGAATAGAACAAAGACAGGTAATTCTCAGGGTCGGGGTAGTCGCAAATCCATGAGCCCCGGAAGAAGGGCAGTTGGTAGCTTCGCATCATCTGCCGCTGTTGGGCCGCCTGCTGCACATCCAAGGTCAGTGTGATGCCAATCTGTTCCAGTTCATGTTGGATATACTGACAGAGGTCTAAATAATTGGCTGAGGTCGAAAGAGGAATGGGGGGTAAACCTTTGCCGTTAGGATAGCCCGCTTGAGCAAGCAGTTGCAGGGCTCTTGCGGGATTGTAATCGTAGCCTTTGACCTTGGAAGTGTCGAAAGAGGACATTCCCATAGGCACAAAACCGCTGGTGCCGGGATAGCCGGTGTTGTTGCGCAGATAGCGCATCATCTTCTCACGGTCGAAGCCGTAATTGATGGCCTGACGCACTTCCTTTTTCAGCAGCGGGTTATCTTTGTCCTCGTCTTTCAGCATAAAGCCAAGATATTCGGTGTTCAGGTAGGGTCCGGTCAGCAGTTTGACACGGTCGGCATAGTCGGGATTCAATTCTCCGCTTTTGGTCAGCAAAGCATCCTTGTAGCAAGCGTCCACTCCCGACATAAAGTCCAACGAGCCTTTCATGAATTCCATGAATACCGATTGCTTATCTACAATAAAAGTGATGGCTACGGCGTCCAAGTAAGGGAGTTGTTGACCGTTTTCATCAGTCTCGAAATACTCGGGGTTCTTACGCAACACCAGTTTGACACCTTCTTCCCAGATTTGGAATTTGAAGGGACCGGTGCCTACCGGATGAGTACGGAAGTCTTTGCCGTATTTTTCCACTACTTCCTGGGGCACCACCGAGCAG
>LXOW01042447.1_pt1 | contig 23433 bp, 15 predicted proteins | sample 1368591 | NCBI WGS metagenome assembly LXOW01 (sample SAMN04884650, study PRJNA319009) | bovine gut metagenome | isolation source: Cow rumen | host: Bos taurus | place: Italy: Legnaro (PD) | collected 2014-07-09
GACGGCAAGACCTTCAACCTTTACGGCAAAGTGAAGATTGTAGAGAGTTTCCCCGACATTAAAGTCCAGATTGTGGACTCCTTTGAGGATTTGGACGTGAAGCTTGTGGAGTCCTTCCCCGACCAATGCGGAAAGTTCAAGTTGGTGGAGAGTTTCCCCGACGTGAAAGTCCAGATTGTCGAGCATTTCCCCGACATTAAGGTGAAGCTGGTGGAGTCGTTTCCTGGGGTGAGGAAATAATGTAGGGGCAGACCCACGTGTCTGCCCAAATATATTTTCAATCAAGGAATTCTAATCTCTTTCGCCGTACCACGTGTGATGTATCGTACCGTCACCATCGGCGATTTGTTTCCCTCGGTTTTTGTCTCGCAGGAGAAAGAAACTTCAGAAACGCCCTTGTTTAAGGTGGAGATGCCTTGTACCTCGATTTCTTGCAGCTTGTTGTAATTTTGGTCTGTGATGAAAGCCCTGCCGTCGAAATTGTAAATCAGGTATTGGTCGGCTTTGACGGTGCAGGGGAAGTAGCAGTCGCCATTGGGCGTGTGCAGACTCAATTCACTGATGGTGCCTCTGCCTTCCACAGCGATTTGCAGGGCGAAACGGCCTTCGTAGGGATTGTCCCATTGCCAGTTTTCGCTTTCATGATTGCAATAATAGCGCCTCGAAATATGCTGGGGATAAAGCAAACAGGTGGAATCGTTGGCTTGCTCTATATGCCAGTTGCCGTAAGGGTCTTTGAAGCCCTCTTTTTGTTCCTCGCTGAAAGCGCCAGCCAACCGTAGCGTTTCCCAAAGGCGTATGGTGTTCAGCATCTTTTCCGTCAGCCCATGGGTGCGCATGGTTTTCTCACTGAAGTCGAGACCGAAACCTCCATCGAAAGCGGCGGCTATGGAAAGGAACCATTCCAACTCCTCGAGTGTGGTGGCTTTGCGGTTTTTGTCGGCAAGGATGATTTGGAAGTCGCCAATCATCCAAGGCATCATGCAGGTATGATAAAACAACTGTTTGTCGGGAAGCGTTTCCATGACCTTGGTCCGCATCGCCTCGTTCCACAGCTGATTTTCGTTGACGCGGCTCAGTCGGTACCACGAGGCAGGGGTAAGCAGATCGGCTTGCAAGAGTTTATCGGGGTTGTATTTGCGAATCGTGTCGAGGAAATGAGCGATGGCGGTGTCGCCTTGCTCGTTGTAGGCGTAGCTTTTCAGGTCGTTGAAAATCAATAGGGGATAGTTGGTCTGGGCAAGTTCTTTGGCTACTTTTTGCGCCATTTGGTCTTGCACTTCAAGGTCGGGGAGGAGGGTGCGTTCAGGCGTGTCCCATAGTTTGTAGACAATGGCATCTTTGTTGTGTGCCTTTGCTTTTGTGCCGAAGGCACCACGCACGCAATGGTAGAAAAGGTGAATATTGCCCGACACTTCCGTGGTGCGGTAGGTGATCAGCTCGTCCTCGATTTGCAGCACGTTGATGGTAGCGGGGATGTCGAAAAGCTCGGAATGATAGACGGCGAACTCGTTTTGCTTTTCGTCCATCGGGAGCTGAAGGCGTAGGATACCTTGTTTCAACAGGTGCTCCGAAGGCTTGGGTGCAACAAGTTTGCTATCGGTGGGGATGCGGTTGGCCAGCACCGAAAGGCCCAAGTCCAATCCCGCCTGACGGCATTTTCCTTTCAAATAGGCCGTGTTTTGGTCAGTGCCATCGGTGATCAGATAGGACCTTGAACTTCTCAAAGACGTGGGAATGCGTTCCTCCTTTTCTTGCGCGAACGACAACAATCCGCACAGCAACAGCAATACTATGGCCAACAACTTTTTCATCAGTCGATACCTCTCAGGTCTTTGTAAAGTTGCACGGCGTAGAGGTCGGTCATGTTGGAGATGAAGTCGATGACGGACTGGAGCTTGGTGTAGGTGTCGTCGGTCTCCACCTTGAACTGCTCGGGGACGAGCGACAGCAGCTTTTTGTTATAAGGAGTGTCGGGGTTCAAAATGGCGTCAGTGAACTCTTCCAGCAGCATCCCGATGACGTTGAAGCCCGTCAGCTCGATTTTCACCACGGAAGGATGGCGGTAGATGTGTTTTACGGAAGCATCGCGGCAGATGTCGAGGGCGTTTTTCTCGAAATCGGGCAGATGTGAGATGAGGCTCTTCTCGAAGCGGCCTTCCATGATGGCGTCGTAGTTCTTGCAGAAGATGTCGCTGGCGCAGTTCACCAGTTTGTTGATAAGCATGGCGCGCAGGAAGGCCATGCGCTCGTTGGTGTCGCTTACCTCCTTGTAGGCCTTTTCCTTGTGGGCAAAGAACTGTTTGTCCTTTTCGGGGTCGAAGAACGACAGGAAACAGTTTTCGATAGCCTCGGTGCTGATGATGCCGCGCTTGTGGGCGTCTTCCATATCCAAAACCAGGTAGCAGATGTCGTCGGCAGCCTCCATCATGTACGACAGCGGGTGGCGGGCATAAACTAGATGCTCCGCATCAATCCGAGGAAGGCCGCATTCTTCGACCACCTCCTTAAACGCCTCGATTTCAGAATAAAAGACGTTGTATTTCTTGCGGTTGCCTTTGTTAAAGGAAGGGTAGGGGTATTTCAGCAAGGTGGCCAAGGTTGCGGAAGTCAGCGAGAAGCCGCCCGCCCGACGTCCTGTGAACTGGTGGGTCAATTGCCTAAAGGCGTTGGCGTTGCCCTCGAAGGCGATGAGGTCGCTCCACTGCTCGGGCAGGACTTTGTCTTTCAGTTCCTTGCCTTTGCCATCCATGAAGAAGCTGCTGATGGTATCCTCTCCTGAATGTCCGAAGGGCGGGTTGCCCAAATCGTGCGCCAAACAGGCTGAGGCCACAATGGTCTCGATGTCGGATTGGTGCTCTTTCAGCTCGGGGTGCTTCTTGGTGAGCTTTTCCACTGCACGGCAGGCGATGGAGCGTCCCACGCTGGCCACTTCGAGGCTGTGTGTCAGTCGGTTGTGGACCATCTGTGCGCCAGGAAGCGGAAACACCTGCGTCTTGTTTTGCAGCCTACGGAAGGGGCTGCTGAAGAGGATGCGGTCGTAATCGCGCTGGAAGCTGCTGCGGATGTCGGGGCTTTTCTGCGCCTGCGCGTAACGTTTGTTGGAGAGTAGGTCGGTCCAGTTCATGGGGATGTGCTTTGTTGGCGCAAAATTAGGAAAAAATCTTCGTTGGGTTCATGGTTCTATTTTTTTTGTAAATTTGCACATTGTAAAAATAAAAGTATCATTTAACGCAATTCTATATGAAGAAATTTCTACTAATGACAATGCTGATTTCCCTGTCCGTGATATGTTTCGGGCAGGAGGTCGAGACGGTGTCGGAGCGGTTCCACTACCGATACCTGAGGAAAGAGCAAACCAAGGAGCAAATCCAAAAGGACAATGAGGAACGCCAACGCAACTGGCAAGAGGAATTGGCGGCGATGAAAGCCAACCTTGCCGAAGGCCAAAGCGTTTCCGACAACGTGAAGATCGAGGTACAGACCAGTGTCCAAGACAATGACCTCATTATTTCGGTAGCCTACGAAACTCTCGTCATGGCTGATGCTGCCGATGACTATGCCCTCGGCAAATACACTATTCAAAGCTCCAATGCATGTATGCTAATGTGCAATTTCCTGAAAAACAAGATGGAAAATGAACTTGCCGACTATCTGAAAGAAGGCACAAAAGTGGATGTGAAAATTACAGGGGCCACCGATGGCACGCCTATCCGTTCAAAGATTGCCTACAAAGGTGAGTACGGTGACTTTAACGACAAACCCATCACTTTGAACGGTGAGCCCTACAACATGACCGTGACGCAGAAAACGGGTGTGAAGACTAACGCACAACTGGCTTTCTTGCGCACACAAGGCGTTGAAGATTTCCTGAAAACCCAAGTGGAAACGCTGAAGCATACGGAAAACAGTTTCCAAGAGTTTGCTGTGGAGAACAAAGAAAAAGGTGGTGGCTACCGTCGCGTTTCGGTGGAGATGACCATCCGTGGTGCCTTTGCCATTGTTGAACCCTCAAATACCAAGCAGCCATGAAGACAAGAAAACTATGGGTGGTAGCCCTATTAATAATCGGTGTGCAGAGCCTCATGGCACAGGAGCATGTGACCAACATTCGCGCTGTTCAGAACGACAAAATGGTTACGATCACTTACGATTTGAATGTTCGTTCCGATGTGCGCCTGCTCATTTCGATTGACGATGGAGAACACTATACCGACACGATGAAAGTGACAGGTTTTATTAATCGCTCTATTCCGCCAGGAAAAAACAGAACTATTCGTTGGAAGGCTTTTCAGGACTTGGGCTATGGTGATTATCCTTTGATTCGTTTCAAGTTCATCACCCAAGAAAGTAAGCCTGTTCAACCGACTGCACCAGTAGTGACCCGCAAGCAAGGCATGAAGACCTTTGCCACACTCAATGGTTCGTATGGTACTTCGGGCATCCCGATGGTGGGCTTTACGGTCGGACAATACGACAAGTTCGGTTGGTTCGTAACCCTGATGACGGCTTTGGATTTCGACTACATGGGTTATCAGGTGGTTGACCATTGCAAAAGAGATGGTTACATTGGCGACATTCTGCCGTTCTACAATCCCGTAAGCAAGATTAGTGCGGTTTCGGGCATGGTGGGCGGTCTAATGAGATTGAGCGATGCCATTTATGTGAAGGCGGGTGTAGGCTATGGAATGCGCTCCGTTGCATGGCAACTTTGGGAAGGCGATTATGTGACCAATGACGGTTTCTCCGCCCATGGTGTGGATGTCAGTGCTGGTTTTCTTTTCGACCTGAATCGATTTGTTCTCACGCTTGATGGCGTTACCACCAATTTCCACATTTTTGAAGGCCGATTAGGTCTTGGATTTAGATTTACGAAATAATTAAACCATTGAATAACAAATAAATAATTACCAATATGAAAAAATTAAGCTTTATTATTCTGGCGGCAATGCTCGCCTTTGTGAGTTGCGGCAAGAAAGCCGATGATGTCAATGTGGAATTGGTCACCGTTGAAAACGAGGTGAAGACCATCGGCTCGACCCAAGCGTATTTCGAATGCGAATACGAATACCTCAACACTATCACTAAAGCCTTGTTGGTCTATTGCGAAGACGACCAACTGAAGTATGCCCAGACCTCGAAACTTGAATACGTGGACGGCAAATGGATTACTCAGATGAATTATTTGGAGAAGAAGACGAAGTACTATTACAGGTACGAGTTCTACAATGGCTACAACCTGATGTGGACCGAAATTTTCAGTTTTACCACCACCGACCAACAGGACAAGCCTACAGTGGAAACAGTCGAAGCCACCAATATCACGATGACTTCTGCTAAAGTGGAAGGCAATGTGACCAACGATGGCGGCTCGTTTGTGACGGAACGCGGTATCTGCTACAGCATTTACGAGAATCCCACTTTGTCCGACTCTATCCGCTTGGCGGGTACAGGCATCGGACGCTTCTATTGCGAGATGACCAACCTCACCAATGCTACTACTTATTACATCCGCGCTTTCGCTACCAACAGCGAGGGAACGAGTTTTGGTGATGTGATTACGATTCGCACCGTTGAACATCCTATGTTGCCTACAGTCACCGTGGATGAGGTTTCAGATATTACCATCAACACGGCAGTATGTGGAGGAAATGTGTTAAGTGACGGCTTTGCTCCAGTAACAGAAAGAGGTATCTGCTATGCAACACACGAAGAACCGACAGTTTTCGACTATAAAGTGCCAGGCGGTGAAGGTTTAGGATTATTCCAATGCCGTATGTCTGGTTTAGAGCCTTTGACCACCTATTATGTGCGTTCGTATGCTAGAAACAGTGAAGGCTACGGCTATAGCGAGAACACGGTAACTTTTGTTACTGCCGACGAAACTTTCCTGCCTGAGGTCATCACCCACGAAGTGACCGACTTCAACCATTTTTATGCTATAGGTAGTGGTGAGGTCGTATCTGATGGCGGACTCGACATTCTTGAGCGAGGTATATGTTGGGGCACTTCACCCAATCCTACTATTGACGGTAACAAACTGACCGCTGGAGCAGGAATGGGTGAGTTTGAATGTCGTATCACTTATCTCTTTGGCAATACTACATATTATGTACGTGCATATGCTGCCAATGCTGCAGGCTTGAAATATGGTGAGGAATTAGTGACCTTTACCACTTCGCCACATCCGAACACAGCTCCAGAAGGTGCAATTCCATCGTTGTTCTCCGTCAGTGAATATCAACAAGTGTTCTTCTCGCAGGGCAACTTGCAATACCAAGCTTCTTCCAACACTTGGCGTTTTGCCGAGCATCAGAATGATTTTGTTGGAGGTACTTACTATAATGGAGAAGAATACGGAAATGTATATGCCAATGGAGTGAAATGTAGTAACAACAATATCTCATCCACCTATTCGGGATGGATTGACCTTTTTGGTTGGGCCACATCAGGATGGAATAACAATAACCATTATTATCATCCATATGATTACGAAACAACGGGTTGGACTGTGGATGGATATGGCTATGGCTATTGGGACGGAGAATATGCACGGTATTCCATGGTGGGAGATTATGCTAATTGTGACTGGGGTGTATATAATCCTATCAGTAATGGCGGAAATGAGGCTGGTATTTGGAGAACACTAAGTAGTTATGAATGGGATTATGTGCTTAATAATCGTATGAATGCAACTTATAAGAGGAGTAGAGCCACTGTGAATGGCTCAGAAGGTTTTGTGTTGTTGCCTGATGCTTGGATTCAGCCTGAAGGCACAGACTTTATTGCAAATGCAAGTGATTATGAAACTAATACATACAGCATGAGTCAGTGGACGATAATGGAGAGTGCTGGAGCGGTGTTCTTCCCAACTTCTGGAATGCGCTATATTCAAGGAGGTCAAGTTGTATATGATTATAGTTATTCGGATACTTGGTCTTCATCTTGCTATGAAACCTCATCGTATGGTTCAAACCAGTTTTCTGTTAGTTACTCTGTAAATGACTGTTCTTGGAGTGTAAAGGATAGGTATAACGGTTTATTTGTCCGACTTGTGCAGAACTATTAATTTTTAAACGTTAAAGCTAGGGAGGGCGAAAAGCCCTCCTTGATTTTCTTACAATAACGAAGTGAAATGAAGAAAAGACTCATTACTTTAGGAATGTGCTTGCTGCTCGTGGTATTTGCAGCTTGCAACAAAGACGATGAAAACGGAGGCGGGAATGGCAGTTCGCATCAAACTGAAGGCAGCCTTACTGGGTTGTTTTCCGTAAGCAGCGTCAAACAAGTGCGCTTCTCGCAAGGCAACCTGCAATACCAAGCTTCTACTGACACTTGGCGTTTTGCTGCACAGCAATACGAATGCATAGGTCAAACCAACAGCAATGTCAGCCTGTTTTATCAGGGTTGGGTGGATTTGTTCGGCTGGGGCACCAGCGGTTACAATGACATCAAACCTTGGCTCATCGATTACGATATGGATGCAGCAAGCATCACTAGCACGAAATACGATTGGGGTCTAAACAATGCCATTTCCAATGGTGGTAACAAGGCTGGGTTGTGGCATTTGCTCACCATGGATCAATGGGAGTATATAGTCGGTGAGCGTTCTGGATCTCGCTTTGCCAAAGCTACTGTGGCAAATGTGAGAGGACTATTGTTACTTCCCGATGGCTGGAACGAAACGACTTACGCTTTGAATTCTGTCAACGATGCAGCTGCGGGTTACGAAAGCAATTTCATCAGTGCCACAGATTGGACTGACCAACTTGAAGCAAATGGTGCGGTGTTCCTACCTTGTGCTGGTCTTCGTGAAGGCACGACGGTGAACTATGTCAACGGCTTCGGTCGTTATTGGTCATCAACTTATGTTGAAAAAGCTCGCAGCCTGTTCTTCCATCAAGGCGATGTGCGAGCCGAAGGGGCGGATTACCATTCGGGATTTGCAGTACGACTTGTACAAGATAAATAAAGATAAATAATTCGATGAAAAGCACCGCTAAGCGGTGCTTTTCTCTTTTGCGGAGAAAAATCCAATTATTTTCCGCAAATAATGCGGAGAAAAACGCTGTTATTCTCCGCAGAAAATGCGAAAAATGTTCATTCCTTCAAACTCTGCCTCGTGTATGGCACCAAATCCTGTGAAGCAAACTCACCCTTCAGGAATTGGAAATACCTCGCCACAACAACCATCGCAGCGTTGTCAGTCGAGAAAAAAGCATAAATACGCAAAAATATCGACTGGATTCTTTGGAGCGTAATAAAAATAAGTTACTTTTGCAGCGTAAAAAAGTCGTAAAATTCGTGACCATACTCCCGGATTTTATATAAAAATCGGAAGTATACTCCCTAAATTAAAAGGTATTATGTACAAGAGAGTATTTGATATAGAACGCAAGTTAGACGAAGGAATGTTCCTGTTTGGCGCACGTCAGACTGGGAAATCCACCCTTTTGAAAGAGCGGTTCAAAGGGGCGATTTATTACGATTTGCTCAATCCGAGTGTAAGAAGAGCCTTTAAGTTGAATCCAAATTCCCTTTGGGATGCGCTTCAAGACAAACCTGCGGGCACACTTGTGATAGTGGATGAAATCCAAAAAGTCCCAGAACTGCTAGATGTGGTACATTCCCTGATGGTAGATAGAGGCTTGTTCTTCATTCTCAGTGGTTCCAGTGCAAGGAAACTCAAGCGTTCAGGAGCTAATACACTCGGAGGCCGTGCTATACCAGAAACACTTTATCCTCTTGTATGGCCTGAGGTTACGGACTTTCAGATTGACCGCGCCGTCCAGAACGGCATGATTCCACGTCATTATATGGTAGAGGATGCCACCAAGCGACTTTCGGGCTACGTGAAAGTGTATTTGGACGAAGAAATCCGCGAAGAGGGCGAGGTACGGGAACTCGATGCTTTTGAACGTTTCATGGAGGTCGCAGCTATTTCCGATGGAGAAATGCTGAACTATTCCAACATCGCTTCTGACTGCGGTGTTTCTGCAAAAACGGTCAAATCGTATTTCCAAATCCTTTATGATACGCTTGTCGGATATGAGATTCCAGCATTTCGGAAGGAAATCAAACGGAAGATTGTCCAGGCTCCTCGGTTCTATTATTTTGATGTCGGGCTTGCCAACTACCTGATGGGTCGTCATTCCCTGAGACGAGGTACCGATGACTATGGGCACGCCTTTGAGCACTTCGTGATGCAGGAAATCATCGCGTACAAAGGGTACAATGACAAACGGGAAATAGTTTCCTATTGGCACACATACGATAAAAAGGAAGTGGATGCTGTTATCGGTGACGCAAAAGTGGCTATTGAGATCAAATCTACAGAGCATGTGGAGACCAAACACAAAAAGGGTCTCAAAGCCTTTAAGGAAGAGCATCTAGATTGTCGCATGATTCTCGTTTCACTTGACCCAATTACCCGCAAATCAGGAGACACAGAACTGATTTACGTTTTGGACTTCCTTAAAATGCTATGGGAGGGTGAGGTGTTTTGAAATTAACACATTATTCCTTCAAACTCTGCCTAGCATAAGGCACCAAATCCTGCGAAGCAAACTCGCCTTTCAAGAACTTGAAATACCCCGCCACAGCAACCATAGCGGCGTTGTCAGTCGAGTAGGAGAGACGCGGGATGAAGACCTTCCAGTGGTACTTTTCGCCCAAAGCAAGCATGGCATCATGCAGGCCGCTGTTGGCGCTAACACCTCCAGCGATGGCCACAGTCTTGATGCCCGTCTGCTTGCTGGCTTTCACCAACTTGTTCATCAAGATGTCGATGATGGTCTTCTGCACCGAGGCGCAAAGGTCGGCCTTGTTCTCTTCGATGAAGTTCGGGTTGAGTTTGAGGTTGTCACGGACGGTGTATAAGATGCTGGTCTTCAGTCCGCTGAAGCTGTAGTCCAAATCGGGGATTTGGGGTTTGGCAAAGGTGAAAGCCTCGGGGTTGCCTTGCTTGGCCAGTTTGTCGATGACGGGACCGCCAGGGTAGGGCAAACCGAGGATTTTGGCTGTCTTGTCGAAGGCCTCGCCTGCCGCATCGTCGATGGTCTTGCCAATGACCTCCATGTCGAAATAGTCTTTCACCACCACGATTTGGGTGTGGCCGCCCGACACGGTGAGACACAAAAACGGGAAGTCAGGCACTTCGGTGTGGGTGTCGTCGGTGGCGAAATGCACCAAAATATGTGCGTTCATGTGGTCAATCTCCACCATGGGAATGTTCAAAGTCTGCGCGAAAGCCTTTGCAAATGAGGTTCCTACGAGCAAGGATCCCAAAAGTCCGGGGCCGCGTGTAAAAGCGATGGCGGATAACTGATTTTTTTCTATTTTTGCAGTCTTTAAGGCCGTGTCAATGACGGGGATGATATTTTGCTGGTGGGCACGTGAAGCGAGTTCGGGGACAACACCGCCGTATTGCTCGTGAACCTTCTGTCCGGCAATGACATTCGACAGTACGCGCGTGCCTTGAAGCACGGCGGCAGAGGTGTCGTCGCACGAAGATTCGATGCCTAAAATGTATTCGTTCATGGGTCTCAATTTGGAGGGTCAAAATTATTAAAAAAAAGATTATCCATAGCATACTCATTTTTATTGTGGTGATCCTTGCCATCATCACGAGCCTCTTTGTTGCCATACAAGACCCTATCGTTCAGAAGTTTGCAGTGCGTTTTGCGGGAGGGTATCTTTCCGAAAAAACAGGTGCTGACATCAAAGTGGGACGCTTGGCTGTTACGCCTGATCTGAGGGTTCTTATTGATGATGTATTGGTCAAAGACCTGAGAGGCAATACTTTGGCCGAGATTGGAGCGTTGCGGACAAAAGTTGATGTTACCGATTTGATTGATGGCAAAATCCATGTTCGCCATGTGGAACTGCGTGACGTCGAGGCCAACCTGATTACATACGCGGGTGAAGACGAGATGAATTTCGCATTCTTGGCGAATGCCTTTGCATCCGACACGCCTAAAGAAAAGGAATCGAAGCCGATGGAGATTATTGTTGACAAGATTTCACTGCAGCATGTCAACTTCATGCTGTGGGATCAAAACAAGGCTGATTCGGTAAAGACCGCCAATCATCTCATGGACTATTCCCACCTTGATCTTGACGACATTTGCTTGGAAGCCAGCGACTTTTATATGTTTGGCGATTCCATTCGTGCCAATATCGCCAACTTGAGTGCCACCGAATTGAGTGGCTTGGAGTTGAAGCATTTCGAAACCGATGCGATTGTCTCACAGAGCGGTATTCGTCTCAAAGGCTTGCTGATGGAGACCAACAACAGCCTCTTCGACATGGACCTCAACATGTTACTCAACGGCTTCGACGACTTTCAATCATTTGTGGATTCTGTCGTTTTCGATGCCACCATCCGTCCTTCCGACATCATGCTGTCGGATATCGGTGTGTTTACCGAGGTAATGTACAAAATGCCGAACCGCATTAAGTTTGAGGGCCTTTTCACCGGTCCGATTGAGCATTTCCGCGTGGACAACATGAAAGCTAAGTTGGGGAAGTCGACTTCGTTCCAAGGCAGCATCAGCATGCACCCGCTTGACTTTGAGGATGGCTACCATACCTTGAACATCAAGAATATGAGGTTCAACTATGACGACTTGGCCAATTTCTATATCCCTTCCAGCACCCAGACCATCCCGATGCCAGAATCGTTGAAGCCCATGGGCGACAGCCGACTTTCACTTAATTTCAAAGGCTCCTACAACGACTTCAAGTCGGACATCAAACTCGCCTCGGGTGTTGGCAACATCGATGCTTCCATCTCGCGCTCCAAGTCGAAGAACGGCGACAATCTCTTTGCGGGTAACATTTATGCCGAAAGGGTAAAGGCGGGCTCGATAGCTAACGCATCCAAGTTCCTCGGAGACCTTGACATGAACGCTGATTTCTCCGTCAAGTTCCCGCAAAAGGGCAACCCCGAGCTGAGTCTCGACGGCAAGGTGAGCCAAATCCAATTGCTGGGCAAGAATGTCGACGTGATTACGCTCAATGGTTCCATGGAAACGAATTTGTTCCAGGGCTATCTCAAGGTCGACGACGACGACATCGCCCTTGATTTCACGGGCTTGATTGACTTCCAAGATTCAAAATATCCCCAGGCTAACTTCGAGGCCGACATCCATTATGCTGATCTGGGTGCCCTGAAACTCATAAAAGGCGACTCCATCTCGAAAATCAGCACAAAGATTTATGCCAACACGAAGGGCTTTGACATCGACGACTTGGAGGGCTCGCTGCGCATCGACAGTATGCTGTATTGTGACAGCCGCGGCCAGTATTTCATGAAGAGCTTCAATGGCTCCATCGTCAACGATAATCTGATGATGCGGCGCATCAATTTGAATTGCGATTTCTTTAACTTCGAAATGGCCGGCAAGATGAACTTCGCCAGCCTGATGATGTCGCTCAACGAATATGCCGATTCCTTCGTGCATTTCCCGAAGTGGGAGGGCAACCGTGAAAAATTCTTGGAATATCAGAAGAACCACGATGTGGACCAAGACTTTATGGTGCAACTCAACCTGAAAGACATGAGCACAATCAGCCGCCTGCTGATGCCTTCGGTGCAGATCGCCAACAACTCGACGGTGAGTGGCACCTATACCTCACACACCAACTCATTGAACCTGACGGTACGCTCAAAGAACGTACAAGTGGGAACGGTAGAGATCAACGACATCGAGCTGAAACACTTCAACTTCAATAAGACGGCAATGACGTCGTTGTCGGTGGGCGAAGTCGTGTACGGCCAAAGCGATTCCACGTCATACGGTTTGGATAATATCTCTTTGGTCACGCGAATGACGAACGACACCATCTTCGCACGGTTCAAGTGGGACGACGTCAGCGAAGTAGACCACAACAAGGCCTTGATAGAGACCTATTTCCATCCCCATGAGCAAGGTGGAATCTTCTCCATCACGCAGGCCGACATCCTTATCAATGATAGCTTGTGGACTGCCTCGCCGCTCAATTTCATCGACATTGCTGATGGCCGCACCACATTATCGAACATCATGTTTAGCCATAACGATCAGTTTATCAGGCTAGATGGCTATGTGCCAATGGCATCGAATGACACACTGTCGGTGATGATGCGCCAATTCGACCTTTCCAACATTGACATGCTCTTAATGGCCAGTGGCATTGATCTTGACGGTTTGGCTTCCGGTGATGTGTTGATGAGCGGCATAAAAGAAGATCCCATGGTGCTGGCCAATCTGCAGGTGCAAAAGTTGGGACTGAATGGCAAAGGGGTCGGCGATGCAGTCATAGAAAGCACGTGGGACAACAACGACAAAGCTCTTAGCCTCAATGCTAAGATTATCAATGATGAGCTCAAAAGGACGCTGAACATGTACGGCTCCTATTACACGGCAAAGAAGACGGATAACCTTGACTTTATCGTAGAGCTCGATTCCCTGCAACTTAATATCCTCAGCCCCTTCCTGACGGGCGTCGTGACGAACATGAAGGGCTTTGGCAAAGGCAATGTCGCCATCAAGGGATCGCTGCAACAGCCCGACATACAGGGGCGTCTAACGTTGAAGGATGGCGGCTGCAAAATCGATTACCTGAAAACCTATTACACCTTCAGCCCCACGATTTTGGTTGACAACAAATCCATCTCGTTCGAAAACATGGTGCTGACGGATACCTTGGGCAATACGGCGCGTGTTGAAGGCGTGATACACCATAACAAGCTGAAAGACTTTAATTTGGATATGAAGCTCTATCCACGCAACTTCTTGGCTTTGGCCACGTCGAGCAACGACAACGACACTTTCTATGGCACAGCTATCGCCTCAGGTGTCGTTAGCGTGACAGGACCTTTCAACAACATCAAACTGAGTATCGGTGCGCGCACAAATTATGGCACCAACCTCACTATCCCGCTCAATAAGTCTGCCAAGGTGAAAGACAACGACTTTATCGTGTTCATCAACAATGCCGTCGAAGAAGAAGAGGAAGTCAAAAAGGAGGAAAAGAAGCAGAGCAACTTTGGCATGGAGTTGAACGTGAACGCCACCGACGATGCCAGCCTGAAAATCATCCTGCCCAGCAATCTCGGTACCATCGAGGCTACGGGTAACGGTAACGTGAAGATGGCCACCGCTACCTCGGAAGATTTTACGATGTATGGCGACTATACCATCAAGAGCGGACGTTTCCAACTGGTTCTTATGGAGGTGATTGGCAGGACATTTAGCCTGAAATCAGGTGGAACACTAAGGTGGACAGGCGACCCGACCGATGGACATATCGATGCCACAGGTTCCTATTCTGTCAGGGCTTCGTTGTCGAGTTTGGGCATTCAGGTAGACTCCACCGCGAGCAATAGCAACGTCAATGTGGAATGCTTGATTCACCTAAAAGGCAATTTGCTCAATCCTACCTTGACCTTTGGAATGAAACTGCCCAATGCATCGGAAGATATCACGCAAACGGTATTTTCGATTGTCGACACCACCAACAATGCCGTCATGGAGCAACAGGCTTTGTCTCTTTTGATATTGAATTCGTTCGCTTATGCGGGCAGTGGCCTCTCTTCTCTAAGCCTCACCAATCTTCTTGGAGGTGTGCAAATGAACATCACGGACAACATCAATTTAGGTCTCAGTTACCACGCTGGCGATGCTAACTCGTATAATGAATACCAATTGGCGTTGCGTACGCAGTTTTTTGAGAACCGCCTCATCATCGAGACCAACGTTGGTGTGATGACGAGTTATGATGCAGCTAACGCCTCCAGCATCGTGGGAGAGGTCGATTTGTATTACAAGTTGTCGAAGGACGGACGATTGCAGGCACATTTCTACAACCATTCCAACTACAACACGAATTTCAACAGTGCGGCTTTCGACCGACGATCGCCATACACACAAGGCTTGGGCTTGTCGTATAGCCGCTCGTTCAACACGCTTCGCGACCTGCTGAAGAAACAGAATGCCACTAACTCCAGCCAGCCGTTGCTTAATCCAAAGAAGAAAGAAAACAACTGATTGTTATGGGAAAAGCCGACAATTTCAAGGTTTTTCAAGCCTCGGCAGGGGCGGGAAAGACCTTCACGCTTATTAAGGAATACCTGAAGCTGTGCCTTGGTAGCGAAGGCGCGGTGGACAATTATAGGAACATCTTGGCCATCACGTTCACCAATGCCGCCGCCAATGAGATGAAGGCTAAAATCGTGAAGGCATTGCAAGAGATCATCGATAGCACCGAGCTTGACCCCAAGTCGATGGAGGCGAAGTTGATGGAGGAACTGAACATCAGCGATACGGAACTGAAACATAACGCCCAACGCCTGATGACCCGCATCATGCACGACTACAGCAGCTTCTGTGTGAGCACCATTGATGCCTTTGTGCAGAAATTGTCGCGCAGTTTTGCCCACGACTTGGGACTACCTACCCAATATACAGTCAGCATCGACACGGATGAGGTGGCTGAGACGATTACCGCCAACCTGGGCCTGAAAATCACCGACAAGGATGACTACCTGACCAGCTTGCTCATCGACTTCAGCAACAACCAATTCGACAACCAACGTTCTACCGCCATCGAGGTTCAGCTTGCCGATTTCATCAAGAAATTGATGTCGGAAAAAGCATACCAGAAGGAGGGAAGCAACACAATTCAAAATGCGCAACAGTATAAGGAAACGTTTGACTTCCTGAATCGCAAAGTCGCCATTTTTGAGCAGAGAGTGAAGGCTTTTGTCGATGAATTCAATGCGTTGGAAAGGCAGTACAACTTGGATGATGCCAGTTATTCCTACGGAAAAGCAGGCTTCATTTCCTTCATCAGAAAACTATCCAATAAGACTTTTGAACAGCCTGGAACTCGTTTCTATACCGTGCTTGAGAAGCGGAGTTGTCTTTCGAAAGAGGCTGAAAAACAGCTGGGTAAGGCGCAAGCTGATGAAATCAACGCGGCTTTGCTCGCCATCCTTGAGCCATTGAGTAAGTTTTATGGGAAGGAGTTCGGCAAGTACTTGTTCTACAAGACACAGCGCAACCTCTTGTATCTCTATGCCTTACGCGCACAGATTCGGACGGCGTTCAATGAATTGGTGGAGGCAGAGGAAGTGGTGCACATCTCGGAGTTCAACAAGTTGCTCAACACGGTGATGGGCGACTTCTCGGTGCCTTTCTTGTATGAGCGCATCGGCGAGCGCTTCAAGCATGTCTTCGTGGATGAGTTCCAAGATACTTCGGTGCTGCAATGGCAAAACCTTTTACCGTTGATTGACAACGGCTTGGCTTCGGGACAGATGAGCATGGTGGTGGGTGATGGCAAGCAGTCCATCTATCGTTTCCGCAGTGGCGAGGTGGAGCAGATTGTCAACCTGCCTGAGATTTATGCTTTGCCCAAGGATGAGCGCGAGGCGGCGTTTCGGCAGTTTGAGCAGAACCTGAAGGACAACTTTGCCTTCAAAAACCTCGACACCAACTATCGTTCCTTCGCCAATGTCGTGGACTTCAACAACGCTTTCTTCGAGGCGGCTTATAAGAACCTCTCTCCAGAATCGCAAAAGGTGTATGTGGCCGAAAAACCTGGCACTGATGAAGGCGTGAGCATCTTCCAAAAGAAAGCCAAAACAGAGGAAGGCTTGGTGCAGGTTGAACTTTATGACGCTGACAACCAGCCTGATTATTGTCTCGATAGGGTAGAAGCTATCGTTCGTGAGTTGGTGGAGCAACGAGGCTACCAATACAAAGACATCACCATCTTGACCCGCAAGTCGGACTTGGGATCTGAGATAGCGAATTACCTGAACGACAAAGGAATACCTGTCATCTCACAAGTGTCGATTTTATTGAAATCGTCCGACAAGGTGCAGCTTTTGGTCAACACGCTGCGGCATTTGATGTTTGACGATAATGAGGTCCATGTTGCCAATGTGCTGTACTACTGGATGTTGACGCAAAATCCCGATTTCAAGGGCGATGTCAGTCAGTGCTTCAATGAGGTGAAGACCATCGCCAAGGGTGAAACGGCAATCGAAACGGTGATGGGCATTGGCGAGGCTGGCTTGTTGAGAGAGACACTTTCCAAGGCGACTTGCCTCTACGACCTCTGTGCCTCGTTGATGCGGATTTTCCGTTTCGACACCATCCGCGACGCTTTCTTGAATTACTTCATGGACGAGGTCTTTAGGTGGCAGTCAGGCCCGATGGAAGGCATCGTCGGTTTCTTGGCGTTCTGGGACAAGAAGGAGAATATGCTCGCCGTGAAGTCAGTGAGTGGAAATGCAGTGAATATCATGACGATACACAAATCCAAAGGTTTGGAGTTCCCTGTGGTCATCTATCCTGAGGCCATCGTTGACTTGGATGAAAAACTGAACGCCAGCAAGTCTGCTGAGGATTGGCTGCGTCCCGAGGATTTGGGTTTTGAGGCCGTTCCCAACTTGGACAAGGTGCTGTTCAAGATGGACAAGAATGCCGAAAACATGGGCGAATTGGCAGTGCAACATATTGAAAAAGAGAAGGAAAGCAACCGTTTGGATAACCTTAACCTCTTGTATGTGGCTTTCACCCGTGCCGTGCAGCGCCTGTATGTCATCGCCAAGCAAGGCAAGGCCGATAAGCCGAATCTGCTTCGCGAGTTTTATGCCGACAGGGAAGAATGTAAGGTGCAAGGAAACGATGACGCTTTGGTGTATCGTTTTGGCAATTCCGATTTCAGGAATCCGAAGGAGAAAGCTGTTGAGGTCAAGGACGAGCCGATGGGTGATTCTGTGGTCTCAGACTGGTTTGAAAAAATCACCGTCGACCCCAATCCGACCATGGTGTGGCAGTCGAAGAGCGACAAACTGTTGCCTCGGGAATTTGGCGAGTTGGTACATCAGATTCTGTCGAAGATCCGCACGGCCAGTGAAATCGAAACGGTGTTGTCGCCTTATCTGAATGATGGCACCATTGACGAGGAGACAGCGACATGGATTCGTGAGCGTTTTAAACAGATGGTCCAACATCCACAGATTGTGTTGGCCTTTGATTCTTCCGCGAAGGTAAAGACGGAATGTGAAATCCTTCAACAAGGTAAACTCCTTCGCCTGGACCGCTACGCTGAGCTTCCCGATGCCATTTATCTGATTGACTACAAGACGGGCAAGGCCGAAGAAGAACACCAAAAACAGGTACGAAACTATGCCAATGCCTTGAGGGAAATGACCGATAAGGAGATAAGGGCGTTTTTGGTTTATCTTGCTGAGGCGGGCATCGAAGTGGTAGGCCTTTGAAACATTATTCAATACTCAATAGCTGAAATCAAGTGCTCTTTCCTGACACACCAAAGCGTGGCTTGGATGCTTCTGTTCCAAATGGCTTGTGAGGCATATTCTCTATCTCTTGTTTTCAAATTGAAAATTCTTACCCAACTGTCTTTAATCAGTTCTTGAATTTCTTTTGGCTTTTCGTTGAAGTTGGTGAAAAAATGCTCTTCGACTTTTTTCTTCAGCTTTTTGTTGATGAGAATGTCCCAACCATTGAGCGGATGATGCCATAACATGAAATCTGATAAAAGCACTTCATTGTCAGGGACTTCAATTTCCATCATCATTTCCCTTCCATCATGACCTTTGTCAATTGGTGAGAGAGGTGGTTTATTCTTCTTTCTCGAGCTGTACTGATACCAAGCCCAAACTGGCAAAGTGATTTGAGGCAAAGGTGGATCGCCAATCCTGAGTCTCATTTGGTCGGCCATCCATTGGTATGCAAAATCGTTTTCTTTTGCAAAATAGCCCAACTGATTGCAATAGGCAATGCCATTGTTCATCAAATCTTCGTAAAAGCCGATTTTTTGTGAAGTCCAACGTCTCATGCTATAATGATTCCGCTACTTTTTTGATTCGTTCCGAAAGGTCAAGCAAACCGTTCTTGAATTTGGATAATTCTTCGTCGGTTATTGTAATCTTTTTATAATGAATGGTTAATATACAAGTATTCTCCATTGAATTCGACGGAACTTTTGCCAAAATAACGCTTTGCTTTATCAGACGAAACTACTTTTTCGTTTTCCATCAAACCAACAATCCAATCCTTATAACAATAGGTTAATATCGGAAAATTTGTGTCTTCATCAATAGNNAGATGTGTATAAGAGACAGCCTTATAACAATAGGTTAATATCGGAAAATTTGTGTCTTCATCAATAGGCCAAGTCTTGTCTGGAAATTTGGATGTATCGCCATGATCATTTGTCCAAATTACAAACATTCGACCAGACACTTGTCTTTGGCTTCTAATCGGGATGAGTGGACGAAACATCCATGAAAGAGGGTCATTTACTTTCATTAGGTTTTCAAATCCATGTTTTTGAGCATGACGTTGAGAACCTTCTGATGTATGATATAATTCAACCCCTATTATTTCGTTTTTTTTCAAGTAATGTAAGGCGTTTTCAAGAAGAAGTCCTCCGATTCCTATGTTTCTCATGTCAGGACGAACTTCAGATAATTCAATAGTTGAGATGAATTTATGTCGGTCGTATGACATAAAAGCGATACAATCTTTCTGATGACGAATAACAAAGAGATGCTTTTGTTTATAACCAAAATCTGCACGTTTGTAATTATATACTTCGCACCAAGACTTAATACTTAATAAATCTTCTACTGTTGGCTTTGTAATAAAAAGACATTCTTCCATCATAGATAATCAGATTCCATTTTCTATGTAATACTAATGTCTAAAACAAAGTTGGTTCCTTAACCTCTTGTTGTTGAATTCTGATTTGTTTCATTTTTAGAGCTTTTTCTTTTTGAATTTGTTTTAGACGTTTTCGTAATTGTTCACGTTCTTCTTCGGCTATTTGTTGTTGCTTAACTTGTTCCGCTTTGATTTTGTCACACTTCGCTTTCTCTAAGGCTATGGCTTTTATGTCATCGCACCAACTTGCAAGTTCTTCTGGCGTTCCAGTCATATAACTCTCGATAGCTGGAAGGCCTGAATGGTAATAAACGATTAGTCTATTGGTTCCTTTTTCGTCTATCAGAATCTCGCAACGAGCCAATCTTCTACCTAACATCTTAGTTTCTGTAATGAATCTTTTATTTTCCATGTTCTATAGGTATTAGTTCTTTGTATAGTCTAAATAATTCAGCCACGATTTGGCTTTCTGTCATTTTCGGGTCGAAGCCGTATGCCTCCATCACGGCGCGGTCGTTAGCTTGGTGGGCTTGGCGGAGGTCGGGCAGCATAACACTGTCGTCATAAAGGTCGGCCAGGGTTTCTGTAGGATATTTTGCACGTACTTCCAGAATCTTCTTTGCAGTGCTCTCAATCTTTGTTTTTTGAACATCAGTTGGATTAGGCCATGGGAAGTTGTTGTAAACGATGTCTTTGGAATAACGAAAATCAGATTTCAGCCGTCCGCAAACTGCTTTTACCCATGCCATGTGAACAGAACTCATCAGGACACCAAATTCATATAAAGTAGAATCAGGGATGAGATTCACTTGATTACTGCAAAGATTGTCGGGGGTCATGAAACCAATTGGAATATAGGTGCGCTTTTCCGAAGAAACAACAGGAATAATCATGAAGTTGGTTGTGGGAATTACTTCAAGGCCAAAGCGCGATGGATATAGTGCTGCTTTCACCGTGGCTTCTCGTTTGCTGGAGAGACGGTATTGTTTCACTGCTTCGACAATTTCCATACATTTTTTCATCTTTCGTAATTCCGATGGCAAGCAATCACCAAGATACAAGCACCAACGTGGGCGGTTGTATAGGAACTCATCGGCACCATACCAACGGCGGAAATACTTTTCGGCAAGAGGTTCTTCTTTGACAAAAACTACTTTTTCTTCGTCAGTGAACATAAATTCGTCGTTGTCAATTCTTTGACTTCCAGTTAGTAATGGAGGAACATTGCATAAAGGTTTCGGACGGCTTTCGATAAAAACGTTGGGTGCATCTAACAGATAGCCATTGATGTTCTTTGCCACAATATGCTGTTGCTCATCAATAAACAACGTCTTTGGCTTTTCGGCATTATCCACGCTGAACCCGACAATGACGCAATGTACATGTGCTTTGCTTTCGCTTTCCGAATCCCATCGGAAAGTGCGCCATGCAAAGTCGATGTGAATGCCTTGAGCAAAAAGGTGTTTCCAAAGAATGGCAACTTGTGCACCTTGAGTAATGCTGTTTGTGGAAACCAATGCAGCTTTGGTAGGCTTGCCCAATATGTAATCTGCGGCTTTCTTATACCAACAACTCACATAATCGAGGTTGCCAACATTCTTCAAGTTGCCAAACAACATAAGTACATCATCCTTTTGTTCTTTGCTCATCATCCTCGCCCCCACGAAAGGTGGATTACCCATAATGTAATCATAAACAACAGGCTGTTGGGCTTGCTCCAATGGAAGTTGCTTGTTCTCAACTTTCTCCGTAATCACAGTCAATTCATCGTACACCTTATTATATTGTGCCGCTGGTTCATGCGCTTCTGATGGCGCAGACGCAATGTCTTCTGAAATCTTTCCAACCTCAAATACATTGAGCTTCTTTGTGTAAAGATAAGGTTGACTCGAACTCTCCTTCAGCGTGGACCAGTCCATCCGCAAAGCATTGCCCTCGCGAATGTTAGCATAGCTTTTCAGCGGCAGGAAGTCAATGTCATGCTGGATGATACGCTCGGTTTCGGCAAGCATCTGTGCTTCCGAAATCCACAAGGCAGTAGTGGCCACGGTAACGGCAAAGTCGTTGATTTCGATGCCGTAAAACTGATGGATACTCACCTTGACAGGATTCTTGAAGTCGCCCATCATCATTTGGCCGTGGTAACGCTCTCGGATGGCCTCGTTCTCCAAACGCCGCAAGGATAAGTATGTCTCTGTCAAGAAGTTGCCACTTCCACAGGCTGGGTCGAGGAAGGTGAGCGAGGCGAGTTTATCTTGGTATTCGTCGAGTTTGCGTTGTCGTGTTTTTTCCACTTTTTCTGCCAAAACAAGGTCAAGCTCTTGGCGCAATTCGTTAAGAAACAATGGGTCAATTACCTTGTGGATGTTCTCAATAGAGGTGTAGTGCATACCTCCGCTACGTCGCGTCTCGGGATTCAAGGTGCTTTCAAACACTGCGCCAAAAATGGTGGGGGAGATGTCGCTCCAATCGAAATCCAGAGAGGCATTTTGTAAAAGGGTTTGTTTCACTTCCTCTGTAAACTGCGGTATCTCGATTTCTTCTTCAAATAAGCCTCCGTTGGTGTAGGGGAATGCCATTAAGTCGTCTTTCAGATAGCGGCTCCGCTTTTCCAAGGGTGTGTTGAGCACTACGAAAAGGTCTCGCAAAGCTTGTCGCAAATCATTGGCATTGTATCCCGCGAGGAAATCATGGAATTGGTCGTGGCGGAAGATTCGAGCGTCTTCTGCATATAAACAAAACACAATGCGGACACAAAGGATATTGAGCCATCGCAAGGTCTCGTCGGTATTGTCGCCATATTGCTTCAGCAAGGCATCATAAATGCGGCCAACGATTTCGCCTGCTTGCATTGAAACACGCATCTCCTTGGTGATGTGCTCGCTCTTTGCGTCGACGAGAAACTGCAAACGGTAATACTCTTTGCCCAAGTCTTTCAGGTAGATATGCTCTGGTTCTCCGTTAGGGAACTCCATGTCGTACACATAAAACTCGGCGAAGTTGCATGTCACAACCCATCGTGGATGTTGCGAAAGCGGCATGTTGGCTATATAGCGTTTGGCCTGCTGGTAGGGCGTCAATTTCCCGCCATCGCTTTGAGGGACAGGCGCGCGCAAATCTTTGTTTATGGACTTCTGCTCAATCAAAACTCTGGTCGAAGGGATATGTCCGTCGATAAAGTTGGTCTTTTCAACCTTGACTTGCTCCTCATAACGGATGAACTCGCTCGGGTTCTCAATGCCATAGACATCGGTCAGTAATTCGGTCCAAAAGAGTTGCGATTCGCCTTTTTCATAGCCTTTGCCTTTCCATCGTTCAGCGAATTTTGCAGCGGCTGTGGATTGTTGTTTCTCGTTGTGCATGAATGTGTTTCCGTTTATGCCGCAAAAATAATGAAATTGGTTTTACTTTGCAATAAAAGCCAAAAAAAGAAAGCCTCCGTTTCCGAAGGCTTTCTGATGTTTTGAGGTCGGCATTTGACTTCGTCGAATCTTCGATTTCGACAAGCTCAATGACNNGGCCGCATTCAGCATTCATAATTCAGCATTCAGCATTCTTACTTGGCTCTCTCTTCCTCAATAGCAGCCTGAGCAGCAGCCAGACGTGCGACGGGCACGCGGAACGGCGAGCAGCTCACGTAGTTCAAGCCGGCCTTGTAGAAGAAGTGGACCGAAGCGGGGTCACCACCGTGTTCACCGCAGACGCCACACTTCAGGTTGGCGCGCTGGCTACGGCCACGCTCCACACC
>LXOW01339992.1_pt1 | contig 23429 bp, 19 predicted proteins | sample 1368591 | NCBI WGS metagenome assembly LXOW01 (sample SAMN04884650, study PRJNA319009) | bovine gut metagenome | isolation source: Cow rumen | host: Bos taurus | place: Italy: Legnaro (PD) | collected 2014-07-09
TTTGTGGTCAACTCTGTTTCCTTCCGGGACGGGCACAAATTTCGCAACAGCATTGAGCAGCACCGGGAGCTGAGGGAGATCTCCGACGCCGTCTGCAAAGAACACGGGCTGTCCGTTTTGACCAATGCGCCGTTCTACGGAGGACAATCCAAAGGGGCTTACTGGAAGGAGCAGAAGGGTCAGACCACCCACCGGCAGCAGCTGAAGGAGGATATAGAGTATTGCTTGCGGTATAGCCTGGACTGGCCTTCCTTTGCCCGGCAGTTGGAGGCTAAGGGATATGAATTTGACAGAACACGCATGTCGGTCAAAGCCCCCGGCTGGCAGCGGGCGGTGCGGCTGAATCGGCTGGGCTATACGGAGGATGTGCTGTATGAGCGCTGGGACAGGAACGAGGCTGACCCAGAGTTCGAATACCGGTACAACGACCACCGCCCCCGTGTCAGCACCGCCGGGGTACTGATGCGGGTCGTGGTGGAGATGGACCAGACGCGGAGGGCCCGACTGCCGCTGTCACAGGCATATGAGCAACAGCCTCACTCAAAGCAGGATGATCGCTCTCCCATGGAAAAGTTGCTGGATGATTTGGTCTATGAGGCCAACCACATCCACGACACGGCGACAATCCTGGCCGACGCTGTCTTTGCCATCATTCTTGCCCTGTTCGAGCTGGCGACTCACTACACCCGAGAGGTGATCCTGTCAGCAGAACTGCGGCACGAGCTCAAGAACGTGGTCCAGTTCCACTCTGACTACCGCTTTCTCAGGGACAACGGTCTCCATTCCATCGCTGATCTCGACCGAGGCATCCGGCAAACGGAAGAGAACATTTCCTCCCTGGCTGAGCAGCGCTCAAAGGTCCGCAACCGGGTACGCCATGAGACTAATCCGCAGACCCAGGCCGACAACAAGGCGGAACGGGCCGCGATCACCAGCCAGATCGTCCTCCTTCGCCAGCGCATCAAGCATCTTGAACGCATCCAAGAGGACACGCCTCGCTTACTGAATCTGCTGAAGACGGAATTGCAGGCGGAGTATGCGATCAAGCATCCGGTCAAAGAACAGCAGAAGCAGAGGGCGCGTTCAAATGAACGGGAAAGATGATTACACAAAAAACAGCAGGCAACTGTTTTGTGATCTCGTTCAAATCTTTTTTCGATGTACTCCTTCCTGTCGACCGAAGGAGACTCTTGGAATGAAAGGGATCAGGGCTGTAAGAAAACCAGAAAACAATGCCCCGTGTTCGGCAGCGAGGCATTCGGGCCAGGTCAAGCCCTTTTTCGACGCAGGATCAAGAGCACTGCCAGGGCTACGAAGGCAACCAGTCTACAGCTGTTCCATGGCTGAATACATCGTTGTAATACCTCAATCGATGTTTTTACATTTCTCATTGTAACGTTTTCAAAAGAGCTGTGTATCAACATATGAAAAACAAAATACAATATCAGGAGGGTAGATCGATGAAACTTGAGGATGTATTGCAGAATGAGGAAGCAATTGCGAAGCTGGACGCCGTAGCGGATGAGGAGGCATTTCGGAAGATTCTTACCGATGCTGGTGTAGACGAGGAGCAGGTTATTACATTTGTAGATAGAATCAAAAACAGCTCCGATGAGCTGACAGATACGGACCTAGAGGATGTAGCAGGCGGTGGATATATTCATCGAATGCTGTTCAGATTTGTCTATCGCTTCAAGCACGGTAAGATCTTTGTTAAAGCGGTTGAGGATAAAGAGAATCATACCATTACCGTCTGCAATCGTTTCGGGGAGAAAGTCTGCGAGGTTGAAACTATTTATTGAGGCTCTTTCCCAAATGCTGTGTAAACGCCTGAATGGCGTTAAACGAGGCATAATTGTTGTTCGGGTGGCGGTCTCTTTCCGCCGCCCGTTGTTGTATCGCGAAAACCACCGGCTTTGCTGGTGGATGATTATTCAAAAAGGCTCTTTCCCAAATGCTGTGTAAACGCCTGAATGGCGTAAAGCGAGGCGAAATTGTTATTGCGGGGCTGTTAAAAAAGTCTGTCATTCTGAGCCGAAGGCGAAGAATCTCTGAACGCAAGCATGCCGTTCAGAGATCCTTCGTCGCTTCGCTCCTCAGGATGACACATGAGACTTTTTTAACAGCCCCGTTGTTTCAAAAATAGCAGAAAGCCGTAGGTCTGTCAAAGGTGCTGCAGGCACGGCAGAGCCGCTTGCCCTTGACGGGCAGACGGCCTTTTTGCTGCGATCCCGAAAGTCCGTCCTGTAGGCGCAGCAAACAGCCAACTGCGCGTGGATCACTGACCAATCCTGATCCGTTTCTTCGTAAAGATCAACAAAAGCTCCGGCTGTGTTCAGCAGAGCTTGGATGATAGAAACCACAGAGCCGGGAGATTATTCATCCCGGCTCACTAAAACCCTATTTAAGCCAACGTTTACATTCTTATTTGGAGCTTTTATTCTGCTTTGTTGACAAAAAGCCGAAAGGCCTCAGCCTCGTTGGAAACAATAACCTCAGCGTTAACCTCGTCTGGAGACAGGATGAGAGAAAGCCGCTCCAAATCGAGATTATACCAACGAATCGCATCTGCAGAATCCTTGAGCCTTGCTTTATCCTGAGCTTGCAGCGTTCTAATTTGGTCAACAACTTGATTGATGCGGCCAGAAATCTCTTTCTTTGCCTTTATCGCGAATACACCTGCACCCTTCAGGTCCTGTTCCAGCGCTCCTTTTTCCTTCTCTAATTGAGAAATCTGGTCAGACAAGGCTGTGCTTTTCAGAGTCGCTTCTTCACGATCACGTTCCAAAAGGAGGCGGCTGTTCTCCTCTTTTGCCTGCGCAAAGCGAACGGGATCATTACGAATCGCTTCGTTCTCTTCCGCCTTATTCTGCAGCTGCAGCATGGCCTCTAACGTAGCTCGATTATAATCGTAAAAAACTATAGGAAAGCTCTCAGGCGGTACGTCAGCCATCATTTTGGGGGTCGCGTTGCCTTGCCAGAGCTCCAGTTGTCCACAGCAGGGACACGATCCGAGCATCCCCGATATCCACGTGGTCGCCTTGGTCCTATCGTCCACATCCGTTCGCAGTTCGATCCCCGACCACGCGTTTTGGCTTGGCGCTTGAGCCAGCATGCCCAGCCCCTTGGGTTCTCTCTTGCAGGAGACGATTTTCGCGATCAATGCATCAAGCTGCTCCCGAGCGGAGGCTTCCGCTTTCTTTGCGTTCTTTTTTTCCTGAAAGCCAGTGATGTTTGAAACCAAAAACGTATGGACCGTGCACGGACGGATGACGGGATTTTTGCACGCGGAGCATACATGGTACAGAACGATTGATTTTGTTCTTTGAATTTGAACAGAACTACCGGACATTATACTCCCTCCTTTAGATTCAATGAAGGAGACAGTAATGCATTCAAATTGTCTACTGCCTTCTTCAACTGTTCGAGATCCGTTTTTGCATAAGACGAAACGCAATACCTGGCGAGTGTTGGTATCGGACTCAAGCTCAGCGTACGGGCCGGATCGTGTGCGCCGCCATCATCAAGAGATAAAGCTATGCTGGTTTCATTCTCATAGAGCAGCGCCTGGTTCAGGAATGTTTTTCCGAGAAAAGCCGAGAACGTCTGTTCAAGTTTTAACTTAGTTGCCTGGACATCCAGCTGTCTGGAAACGTTTTGATACTCTGCCTTAGCTGCCGCAAGAGACTTTTGGCATTGTTCCAGTTCTTCCTTTAGGCTCTTCTTTTCTTTACTGAACATGGACGCAGCCTGGAGCTTCTGCTCCAATTCAGCGGATCGAGCGCTCAGCAGCGACACTTCTCGCGCCGCTGCGCCAGATTCCTTTTCTGAATTAAATTTGGCTATCTGTTTTTCTATCTCCTTGCCGCGATTCTGCGCCTGCTGCAAGACGGCGGGGTCAGAAAGAGCTTCCTGAGAAGCCTGCTTTCTGTTGCGCAGCATTTCCTGCGCCCATGAATAACCGTCCTCCAATCGGTGGAAGATATGGATCTGTTCGGCAGCATCGATTTTCCAGAGCATGTCCTGATCCTGCCAAGGTTCCAGATTGCCACAAATGGGACAGGGGGAGTTTAGTCCTTTAATTTTGTCTCGAGGAGGCGCGTCGGTCGTCTTAGGATCCTCCAGATACCGGAGAAGACGCTGGGAAAGCCGAGCGCTTTCCGCAGCTGCCTGCGCATTCAGTTCATTCTCTGTGACGCCAAACAATCGATTCATGGAGTCTGTCTGCTCGGATTGGACCGTGAGGCGGACTATTACAGGATTTGCACATTTTGAGCAGCAATAACCGGCATACATCGTGTTGGAGCTGCTTGCAGTTCCTGTGCGCTGTGAAATGTAACCCATTCTGTGTCACTTCCTTTATTTGTATTATAGCAGGCAAAGGCAAAAGCTTGTGTTTATGCTATTGTCATATTATCATGGCACTAATGGTAAGTCAACAATGATCGCCGGACGATAAAACTTTCGTTTCATATCTACCAGATGTCCCGGGATCAGTATCCTCTCCGCCCTCCGCGAGTAAGCGTCAAACGGGTATAGAAAAACAAGGCTGCGGAAGAATTCCAATACCTATTGTCTCACACGAAACATCCCGCAGCAATACGTCGACAGAGTTGATACTAGCTTCCCAAGAGTACTTTCGCCGAGCACTCTTTCTGAACAATCAACATATCGGACGGAGCGAATTTCGCCTCCGTCCGATATTAACTCTCTCAAAAAGCCGGATGTTCCTTTGCCTTTTTCAGAAAGCTCTCGTAGGGAAGGCTCTGCGCTGCCGTGACCAGGGAAAGAGTTTCCATATCCAGCTCATTCTCCTCAAGGTCAGAGACTTCCTGCACCATCATCCCGGCAGGAGAAATCTCCTCCATCGCAGCTACGATATTCAGTTGTTCTTCAAGATAATAGTCCATCCTCATAATTTGCGCTCCGCTTTTCAATCAGATCATTATAGCGATGGTATACTTTCCTATTACCCTATTCATGTCACATATATAAAATGGATAGTATTATCTGCCCAAATCTTTTTTTGCCCCATAGTAGGTTAATTGCAACGCAGCTCCAACGCCAAGAGCGATGACTGCTGGATTGCCCGTACTGATCGCCCCTACGACCATTGCTCCTGCAGCCAAAGAATACACAACTCTTCTCAACGAGAATCGGGATTTTCCACCGGCGACCAATTCCATCTCTTCCTCGGAAAGCTCTTCTCCGTTCGAAATGGAGTTCATTTTTGTAAACATGGCGTCGACCATCTCTTCTTCTGTTTCAATGCCTTTCTCCGCAAACAGCGAGGTCAACTCCTCCTTGCTCTGCGCGCCTCTGACCTTTTCAGCAAAGGCTTCCTCGTTCAAAGCATCCTCAATGCTTTTTACATACTCGTCAGAATAGTTGATCATATTCGTTCCTCCTTGTTTGATCTCATACAAATATACACAATAAAGAGTGTTGTGTTACAGTTTTTTTGAAAACATTCGATTTAGCCTTGATCTCCCGTCACCCAAGCTGCTGGTGCAGCGATAGCCCCTCATTTGAAGACAGATCGTATTGCAGAGAAGGGGTCTTCAAAGCACGTTTTTTTCAATTCGCTTGTCACCTTCAATATCCATGTGCGTGCTGAACTTTCCACTACCTCCCAGGGCAAGTTCTTTTGGTAGTTCTCCAACCGCCCACCAAGTCGATAATCATCTGCTTCTATACCCAGAAACAGGGACGCCTTATACGGATCGTAAGCTCCAAAGGCAGCCACCAGGCCAACGGCATCAGCGATCACCTCGTCCCGGATCGGGTCGATATCCTGAGGATACCAACGTCGACACACAAAATGGGTCAGTTCATGGTAGGTCCGTATCGTTAGGGATCGATCCAGCCATTCGTCCGGCGAGAGGCTCACCGTTTCCGGGGCAACCGCACTATAGTAACCGTTTCCGACAACAATCAGCGTGGCACGATAGTTGTTCGGATCTGCCGTAAAACGGTTGAACTCATCTTTCCAAGCCTCACCACCAGCCGCCTCATACTCCGCCTGATGATCCCTGATCCTTTTCCAATCGATTAGCCCACTGATAGTGGTAGCGCCCATGGAGGACGGGATGGGCCTCGGTTCGCAGCGATAGGCTAACTCACAGACACAACGCTCAAAATCCGCACGTTCTTTCAGATAAAGAACTTCCGCTGGACCGGCAGGTGTCTGCCAAAGCTTCAGCTCGTCCTCTTCCGAAAAGGAAAAGCCTGTGGGAACCAGATCGCTCTTCTGTCCTTTGAGGACCAGGTCTTTATAAAGCGCGCTGTGCCTGGCATCGGGACCAAGAGGAACTCGCAGCTGAGGAAATCGCTCCGCCAGGAGAAAGAGATTATGGCTTGCCATAAAATCATCCAGTATACCCTATCTGTAGGACAGATCTATCCTTGGGACTTCCATTTTCAAGTTCAATCTGCCATGCCTGCAGATTGCTCCCTGTAAACGCCTCCCGTAGAACTTTATTGGAACTCAGCGCGTTCCACTCCGTAACATTTCCTCGGAACCTAACATGAAGGATATTATTGCATCCGTTAAAAGCTCGCTCTCCCACCTTTTTCATGGATTTTGGGATGATGATCGTGGACAGATTCTCACATCCTTCCAACGCACGTGCACCGATTCGTTCGACGCCTTCTGCGAATTCGATCTCTTTGATGTTCGTGCAACCCAAGAACACGTTGTCCTCGAATACCAAAGGCACCGCTTCGTCTCGCGTTTCCATGGCGACTCGATATAATGCGGTGCAACCGGAAAAAGCCTCCCGATCCACAAGAGTTACGGAGTGAGGGATAGAGATCTTTGTTATGGATGTACAGTTATAGAACGCTCTCTCCCCAATGGACTCTATGGAACCCTCCAACTCGACGCTGTTCAGAGCGGTGCATCCGGAAAAGGCTCTTTCCTCAATGACCGTAGCGCCTTCCCTAATATGGACAGTTTTCAAAGAAGTACAGTTTTCAAACATTTTCTTGGGAACGCTGGATTGAGTCTTGATCGTTTCTAAATTGGAACAGCCCGAAAAGATGTTTTCTCCCACCTCTGTCAGATTTCTGCCGATCTCCACCATTTGCAGATTCTTGCAGTCTGCAAATGCGTAATCCTCAATGGACATCACGCTGTCTCCCAGCGTGATGTCCTTGAGCGCATCACATCCCTCAAAAGCCCGTTTTGAGATGGTACGGAGATTTTGACCTAATACGACATTGCTCAAAGCGGTGCAGCCGGAGAAAGCTTTTTCAGCAATACTTTCTATGCCATCGCCCAGCGTGACCGACTGAAGGCTGGTACAGCCGGAGAAGGCAGAAGCCGATATGGTTTTCACGTTGTTGCCGACAATAACCTCCTGCAGACTTGTGCAGCCAGAAAAGGCGGATGTGCCAATCTTCTGGACAGATCCTTCAATCTCGATCCGTTCTATATTTTTATAGACGGTATCGCTGAAAGCTCGATCATCGATGGTGGTCACCCCATCCTGGATAAGGATGGTCCTCACATCGGCCAATCTCTGGGTAACCCGATTATCATCCTTGATGGCTCTGGTAACATCTGCACCGCTGATCGTCATGATCTCCTTATCGATCTCTACTCTTAGCCCATTGCTCAAGATGTATTCGCGACCTTGCTTGCCCGTTCCCGCGGCACTTTCGGCCCCCGTCTGATAGCCTTCAAGTAAAGGTGTCTCAAGGTCCAGGAGGGTTGCGACGGGCGTGTTGCTCTGTCCCTTTGCACCACCGCAGCCAAACAATTCCAGCAATAGTACCGATATTGCAATCACTATGATTCTTTTTCTCATTCCCTATTCCTCCCGCAGTTTTACCACGTAATACCTAACCAGATGCGTTTTTGCGATCCCAATCTGATCGCCTGACTTCAAAATTCCCGTATGATGTCCTTCCCGGAGCTCTTTCCCATTGAAAGTCGTTCCGTTAGTGGAGCGGCCGGCAAGGAATCGATACCCATCTTTTTCCGGTTGAAAAACGCCATGCTCATGGCTGATGCTTTTTTCTGAAAATGCTCCGCTGGGCCACGGGTTTTCTCTGCCCAGAATGAAGCCTGGGTGAAGCCCCATGACCTCATTGTTCTCTGCACAGACGAGATATGCGGCGTACCCTTGCCGCAGCATATCTTTTGCGCTTTTCCCAGTCAAATACAACAGATGACGACAGTTTGACAAGGTGATTATGGAGAAATTGCCCACTGTCTGCGGTGTGTCCGCATTGATCTTGATACCATTGAGAAAGGTTCCGTTGGTGGAATCAACGTCCTTTACCATGGTTTCCCCGCTTTCATTCATAAATATCTGGGCGTGTTTCGCGCTGATCGAATCGTCCTCAAAACGATAATCATTGGACCTTGACCGCCCTAACCGAGCAACGCCTTCCCCCAGTCGAAAAACCTTTCCCAGCTTTAGATCGATCAGAACTCTATCGCTCGTTTTCCTGGGAGAAAGAGCTATTGTCGGAGGATCATCTCTGACATCTTCAATTCGCACCGTAGGCTCGTCCTCATCGACGCTCTCCAGTATCTGCAGCTCATCTTGTACAGGAGCGATCTCTTCTGGTTTATCCTCTTCCACTTTTGGGGGAGGCCCCTCTATCACCGTGTAATCGTCCAAAACAGGTTCTACAGGGATCGATGGGTTAGATTTGGGTAGATCTGAAACGGCTATACATGACAGCTGCCTTCCGTTGAAGGACGCCTGTCGACAAAGATTGCATTCCGAATGCTTTACGGCGATCTGCAAAAACGCCTCCATTCCGCTGGTGCTGGACAGAGCCGAAACAGATAATTTCACGGGTGGCTTTTGCTTCAACAATAGAGCCGTGGCGGGGGTCAGAGAAACGGTATCCAGTAAAAGCGGAATCAAAAGGACTCCACATTCCAAAGCCAGATTGATAATATTTCTGCATATATGGTCATCCACGGACGTTTTGCTGATCAATGCCATGCACACTCGGCTGTTGCTCAAACGATCTGCCAATGTTCTAAGCCACTTGTCATTCGGTATTGTATCGTCGTCGAACCAAACCCGATACCCGCTCTTGACCATGCTCTCCACGATAGGACCGGCAACGGATTCATCTCTTTGGCAGAAGCTAAAATAGATATACGGATCATTTCCCACATAGGGTTTTACAGCGCAACGCACGTTTCTCATTTCTCCTTTGAATCCTCAATTTGCAGAAGAGCGGTCAAACCAGTGGCATTCATGTTCTTCAACAGGGCAGCCGGTATTCGAATCAATCGTAAAGACCCTGTTTCATTATTGTCGATCGTCTGCTGAATGGACAGAAACGCTTTACAGCAGGAAGTCGACAGTCCATTAGCTTTTGAAAGATCCACCGACAGATCCTTCCCAAGAAGCACCAACGTTTTTAGCTCGTCCCCCAACGCATAGGCGGTATCGCTTCTTAGATAGCCTTCCAGAGCAATTTCAGCTTTATTATTTTTGATGATCTCTGTCATGCGCAGGACCATCTTCTCCCGATCCATCAAGCAGATGGAATCCTCCTTAATAATACTTAGGACACCCATAACACTCTCCTTATTCAGCAATTTGGCGGATGGCCAATTCATAGAACAAGCCTTGTTTTCTCATCAATTCCTCGTACCGGCCCTCTTCTACGATCCTTCCCTGGTCCATAACGAATATCCGGTCACAGTTTTTGATCGTACTAAGGCGATGGGCCACAACGATCCTGGTCACATCCATCTTGTCCAAACTTTCGCTCACCTTAGCCTGAGTGACGTTGTCCAGGGCGCTGGTAGCTTCATCGAAAACTAATATCTTCGGATCACTGATGATCGCCCGGGCAATCAGTATACGCTGTTTCTGGCCGCCGGAAATGGTGCCTGAATTCTCGCTAAGCATGGTATGGATGCCCATGGGCATCTGCTCAATGTCTTCCTTCAAGCCAACCTGTTCGATCACGCGTTGAACATCCTTTGCCGTGGCTTTAGGAGACGTTATCGAAATGTTCTCAAATATGCTTCCTGCAATAAGCTGCCCATTTTGCAGGACCACCCCAAGCTTCTGGCGAAGAGCGTGCTTGTTTAGTTTAACGATGTCTCGCCCATCATAGGTGATCTGCCCGGACAATGGCTTTTCAAATCCCAGCAAAAGCTTTAGCAGAGTAGATTTCCCGCACCCAGAGCTGCCTACGATACCCACATATTCCCCAGCCTTGATCTCCAAATTGATATCGTTCAAAACCAGCCGATCCCCTTTTGAATATGCGAAAGAGACGTGGTTCACAACGACGTTGCCTTTTATTTCCCCGGGAAACTCAGCATTCTCCTCATCTTCACAGGGTGTTTCAAAAATAGGCTTAAATCGGTCGACGGTTGGCTTCATCTGATAGAAGCTAAGTCCTTTTTGAATCAGCGACTCGATGGAACCGGAGAAGGCTCCAAATGCAGTATTGAACCCCATAAAAGATCCCATCGTTATGGTCGCCTTTGGATCCTTCAAAATGTTCTTCACCAGGATATACAGAACCATGGAGAAGATCACCGATGAAGCGCCTGACAACACTTGAGAAAAGCCGGCTATACGTTTTTCACGAATCTCCAAGGACTGAATAGAAGAGAAGGGGATCATATAGTCATAGATCGCCCTGTCTTCAGCGCCAGCCATTCGTATTTTGGCAATTCCGTTAAGATATTGATACAGCTTTGAGCTGGCAGAACCAGCTTTCTCCGCCTCCTCCTTTTGGAAACGCAGTGTGAGAAAGGACAATATAACCATTACACCCAAGTAAACCGTCAGCATCAGCAGGGAGATCCAGGCAAGCTTGCTTCCATATTTGAACATGCGCACCAAATATAAAAGAGAAAACGCTGTCGATACTCCGGTGATAACGACGGCACTCACGTAGTTGTTTATTATATCGCCGATGGACATGAGACGCTGTGCTAAGTCTGCGCTGTCTATCGTGTGAAAGAAGCTTTCCGGCAGTCTGAAAATGCGATGATACGCAGCATCCTGTATTCTATATCCGATCCGGCTTTGCATGCGAAATTCCGCAATGCTCTTGACCATGGAGAAGAAGAGATTGCCTACCATAAATGTGCCGATTACCAGGCAGAGCTGTGCCAATTCGCTTTGATTGCCCAAGGGGATATACTCATCGTATATTTTCTGGTTCAATGTGGGCAGCAAAATGCCGATCAGCGTCGTCACCAGACCGAGTATCAGGATGGATATAACGTCCATCGAACCCATGTCCTTTAAGCCAAATCGGAAAAGATCCTTCAGCTTCAATGCCTTGCCGGGCAAAGCACGTTCGATGGAATATGCCCTGGGCTCCAGCTTTTCCCCCAGCTTTCCAGTCAGCTTCTGTTTCTTTTCCGTTTCGATATCATAAATGACATATCCAAAGCCTTTTGGAATACAGACCACATACTTTTGGTCAATCCGGCCTATGATCACGCCGCAGTCGCCCGTAAACCATTTCGGCTCCAGCACGATCTCGCGACAGATCAGATCGGATGCGTTAGCTAAAGTAGGTATGTCGCAGCGTTTTTGGCACTTTTGACGCACTTTCTCAAAATCGATCTGTTCCGCTTTCAAAAAATGAGCTGCGTAACGAATCGCCTTCATAGCGGGATCATTCTCGTTAATCTGCACTGAATCGGTGCCTGAGAATGGGCGAATGATCAGATTCGAAAGCTTTTGAGACAGTCCTCCGTCTATTATGACGGCGCGCTGCTGAAGGACATCCGCTTTCAATTCCTCAGTTTTATAAAACTCCACGAGGCTATTTTCAAAGCCCTCGCGTTCATACTCTTCGAGGCCGACTCGCTTCGCAAAGTTTTTCCGCAGAACGCTGGTCACACAATGGGGCATGACTTCCAATTCCGCCGCAGAATTCTTTGCCTTAACCACAAAGCGCCACTCGACACGCTCCTCATCTCGATGACAAAAGGCGGGGAACACATCACCTTCTTTCGCTTCTCCAACAAACAGGGCTATTCCTCTTTTTTCCTCCTGTTTTTGCCATTTGGCTATGAAGATCAATACCTCTCCTTCACGGACGATATAGGCATCCTGATCCGAAAAGCGGACGCTGTTGGGGCAATGGGTGATGAACGCTTGCGATGCGAGTCGGACGCGATTGTTTCTCTCTTCCATGTCCTCCGCTCCCTTCCTATGCGTTCTGAACGAGATAGCGGTAGAAGCCATCCTGCGAGATAAGATCTTCGTGATTGCCGGTTTCCACTACCTGACCGTTTTTCATCACGACGATGATGTTTGCATCCCGAAATGCACTAAGCCGGTGAGCTACGATCACGCAGGTGCAGCCCCTGCGCTTCACGTTGTCAAGGACCTTCTTTTCGGTGATAGGGTCGAGAGCGCTGGTTGCCTCGTCCATGATCAGGATCGTTGGTTGCGTTACAAGCGCTCTTGCAATCTCCAATCGCTGCCGTTGGCCTCCGGACAGATTGGCAGCCCCTTCCGTCAACATATAGTCGTATCCTCCCGGAAGGGCCATAATGTCGTCATAGATGCAGGCGTCCTTGGCGGCTCTGTCGATATCTGATTCCAGAATGGCCGTGTTCCACATGGTTATATTTTCCCGAATGGTTCCGGAAAACACGGATATGCTTTGATCTACCGTAGATATGCTGGCGTGGACGGTGCTACCCGGTATCTGCTCCAGGTCCATTCCATCAAAAAGCACTCGTCCGTCCCATGGGTGGTATAAACCGCTGACGATCTTGGCAACGGTGGATTTTCCGCTTCCGGAAGCGCCCACAAAGGCAATCGTTTCGCCGCTGTTCAATTTGAAAGCAAAGTCCCGGATCAGCGGAGGCTTGAGTTTGCTGTATCCGAAAGAGACGTTTTCGAGAGTGACCTCCCCGTTCAGCTTGCCGAGCACATTGTGGCTTTTATCCGCTATCTTCTTTTTCTCGATATCATGCTTCATGATATCTTCCACCCGGCTGATGTTGGCTTTCATGGTCTGAATCTTCCGAACGAACCCCACCAACTGATTGATGGGTTCGCTGAAAGAGTCAAAGAGGGAATTGAAAGCAACCAGCATACCCATGGTAATCTTGCCTTCGATCACCAGTTTGCCGCCGATAAGAAGCAACAGTACGTCTGTGATGGCGCCAGACGCTTCCGGCACAACGCCTATGATCTGCTGGAATTGACCCATCTGCTGCTCAAGGGCGGCATTTTTCGCCTGATACCCCTGGACTCGCTCCGTGTATGCAGCTTCCGCACCCGATGCTTTGATCGTATCTACGATGTTTAGCCCCGCGCACACGGTACCAAACAGCTTGCCCCCCGTGATTTGCATTTTCATGCTCATGCTGGAAATAACCTTGTTGCTGAAAAACACGATCAGCAGCAACACCGCTGTATTGACAAGGCCGATCAACGTCATGGTCGGGCTATACAGAATCAGAATAATAAGATAGAAAATAGCGACCAATACGTTCAGCGCCGTCTCCGCAAGATCGCCTGCAAGAAATTCATTGACAGCGGTCTGGTTGTCCATGCGTTCAACAAGATCGCCCGCATAACGCTGGTCGAAGAAGCTGACTGGCAATCGGAACATATGCTTCAAAAAGCGATGCCCCGATATCAGCGTCATTTTGCTCTTCAGTTTTTGCAAAAGCAAACTCCGATAATAGGACAAGCCCGACTTCATCAGCAGCAACAGGCCCATGGCCACCAGAATCTTTACGAGCCAGTCCGTATATCCTTTAATGAGCACATCGTCCAGAAACATTTGGGATAGGATCGGAAGAACGAGTCCAGGAAAAACAAGCAGCAAGCCGATATAAAAGAGCTTGAAGAGTACGCCGTACTGTCCTTTGAGCTGCTTCCTCACGAATGGAAGCAGGCCGGATTTCTTTTTTTCTCCCTTGAAAGCAGCGGTTTTTTCAAAAGTTAGGACAACTCCGGTAAAACAGTCGTCCAACTCCTCCCAGCTCAGTTTTCGACGGCCAATAGCCGGGTCGTTGATAAAAACGCTTTTTCCGCGAATGCCTTCAAACACCACGAAATGATTGAAATTCCAATGGATGATGCAAGGTGTCTTGATGGTCTTGAGCGAATCGATCTCTTTCCGATAACCATGGCAATCCAATCCGAATCGTTTGGCAGCGCGCATGATATTAGCGGCGTTGCAGCCATCCCGGGAAACGCCGGTCTCTACGCGCATCTGTTCCAGCGGAACATACTTGCCGTAATAGGCAAAGATCATGGCTAAAGAGGCGGCACCACATTCCGTCGCCTCCATCTGAAAGACGGATGGCGTTTTGCAAAAGGTGGATCTCCCTTTCTTCAAACCTGCCGGTTTCTCTGCGGCTATTTTGGCCTGCTTCATTTTTTTCCTCTCCAAATCTCATCCAGTTTTTGGAAAAGCTTTTTGATGGGAGCAACTTCTTTAATCACTATTTGCACTTTGACCCTTTGTCCGGCGCTGATAGACTGCTTTCCTTTGCTGTTCGACCAACGTTGACCAGTCCCCGTTTCCGGATCGAATTCAAATTCACAGACGACGGCCGTGTTCGCTCCGGCATTCTTAACCTCGCTCATCAGTGAGCTACCCTTTCCCAGGACTTCTGCCCACCGTTCGGAGCTCCCATCGTCAGTTGTTCCTGCTCCGTCTAAGGTGAATACTCGAGCTTCCATATGTCCCCGTTGACTGTCCTCTTCATCCAACGTGACCCAGGCAGACACCGCGCCGCCGTTTTCTCTGACGTTCTCCACCCTTTTCCGTATCTTGGCGGCATCGGTCTCTTTCACATAACAGACGGCAACCAATTCCTTGTTCGTGACCCTAGGTGATATGCGAAGAACCTCTTCCCCTTTGATGATCCGTTTGTCCTTGGTGGCCAGCACAGAGTATACGGTCCCAGGCTGATCGGAATAGATCGTTTCCTCCGCGCCGCCGTCTGTCTCATAAATCAGAACAGGAGTACCAATATGGACCGGTTGCTCCTTATCCACGCAAACTTCAATGACTTTTCCCGATTCTTTCGCAAAAACGGAGCATACGCCCTTTGGCTCAGTGAGAACCCCCTGAGCAGTGATCGTCTCAGGTATCCTTCCCACGATGGACCAAATCACCACCACAACGACGATCAACGTGAGCCCGACCAAGGCAAGCCACGAAAAAGGGGAAGTGATTTTCAATGCTTTATCCAGCTGCTCCGGCGAAGAGATCTTATCCATCGCTGTTTTTCTATAGATTTGCGCCATGCCCCTTTTATGTCTCCTTTCGGTTATTCCATTCGTTCTTTCATTCTCTTCAATGCTCTGGAAAGCTGGGTGCGAACGTTCGCTTCAGACAGGCCTGTGCAAAAGCTAATTTCCCGGGTGTTCTTCTTTTCAAAATATCGTAAGCGCACGATCCGCGCCTGGACGGGCGAACACGCCTTCAAAGCATCCAGTATTTTGCTTCGCATTTCTTCTAACTCGATGGCATGGTCGAAATCCGTTTCATCAGGCAAAATATCGATTACTTCATCAATGTGCGTGTTCACTTTTCTATCTCGATAATAGTTCTTGATCCGGGAGTTGACGACCAGAAATATCCATGTGCCAAAGGAAGCCCGCCGCTCATCGTATTCCTCATAATGCTGGTAACAATAGATGAAAGCAGTTTGTGTCAAGTCTTCCGCATCAGCGTTGTTTTTGACCTTTTTCCAGGCATAGCGAAACACACGCATGTAGTATTCGCTATACAGCTTTTCAAAAGCTGCGTCTCGATCAGTAGTTCCCATCACGCATTCCTTCACGACATAGTCTTCTATAGTTTTCCGGTGCTGTCCGAAAACAACTATTTCTAAAAAGTCGTCTCCCAGGAAAAAGATTCATTACACAGCGGGATAAATAAAAATCTGCTTTCGTTAAGTCCGATCTCGTCACGCTCTTTGAGCAACTCTGGCATCAGAACAAGCTGCTGATTCAAATAGGTCAAACCACTGCTGTCCCCTGGCTGTAAAAAGAACTTCCTCGACTTTGGTTCATAAATGATGTGCGCATGCTGCGATCTTGATACCTGAGCATCTCCTTCAATGCGGATTCTATTTCCGGAACCGCGACCAATAGAGTTCTTCCCCGCACCGATTGTGAAGCACTCTCCATACCGTTTGCCTTGAATGCATACCAGCCAACCTACGATAGGATCGATAGGATCCGCCATTTGCTTAGGCACTTCTGCATTTGCTGAAGGTTCGCCATTGACCTCAGGTTCAGGCGCATCTTGAAAAGGCCTCGAAGCGATCCGTATGATCTCCGTCTTTTCATCGTACTCGGAGACTGCCGCCGGAACTAAAACTGGGGCATCCATATCTACGAGCTTGTTCTGGTCATTCGGCCCCTGCCCCATCGCACGAGCTGCCGATCCGGTATATGCATGCCTGCGCTCAAAAAAGCTAACTGTTTTTTCCTCGCTGCTGCCACTCACTTCTTGAGCTTGCTGGTACAGATTTTTTTCATTTTGTTGAACGAGCGGTTTATCCACAAGCCAGTTTTTCCCCTGAACGCCTTCCTGGATACGGTCCAGAACGGTCCGTTCCTTGGACTCGCTCCAACGTTTACACTGGGGGCACTCGGAAAACATGTCTGAATCGAAATAATGGCCGTTGGGGCACTGCACTTTGTTCATAACTCCTCCGTTCACTTTATCCTGATAAGTATCATCGTCACGTTATCTCTGGATCTGTTTCGTGTCTTCGCATTCTGCACCGTTTTTGCTTTCAGATCCTTTACCGCTTCCTCGGTGCTTTTAATCCTTAACACCTCTTCAGCGATCTGCCTATCCTCCAAAAGCCGATATAGACCGTCCGTCGTGAGCAATATCCTATCGCCGCTATTCAGTAAAAAAGGCGTATGATTGTAATCGATCAGCTCGATATCCCCAATGCCGATATAATTGATCAGCGCATTGGCTTTCTTTTCTTCCGTATGGTACTCTTCTTCCGTAATCGTGCCTAGGCGAAGCTGCCCATCGATCACGGTTCGATAGTTTTGATCCTGTGTCAGCTGGGTATATTCGTCCTTTCCTCGAAACAGATAGATGCGGCTGTCTCCAACAGAATTCCAAAACAGATAATGCTTGTATACCAACGCGCTGATCAGGGTCGTCCCGCCGTCGAAATGGGATCCATCTTCCGGTTCGTAACTAGAAACCAGTTCGTCTGCTTTCCTCGTCGCTTCCTGTAAAAATGCAATGGGATCTTGATCGCCAGCTTGCTCTTCATACGCATCCAGAACGGCTTTTACAGCCATGCGGCTGGCAACTCGTCCTCCCTGATAGCCGCCCATGCCATCGCAGAGAACGAAAAAGGCACTTTCGTTTTCTGTGATCAATCCATAACTGTCCTGCTGTTCGTCTCTGTCACCGACATCCGTGAGCACGGCGATTTCGTAGCGCGCCGTATCAATTCTGATTATTTCGTTATCCTTTGCCCCTTGCATGCGCTTCCCTTTATACATAGCCCAACTTTTGGAATGAAAAAATGTATTTACTGCATTTTTAGATAATATAATGATACCATCAATTATTATCAAAAACAATCGTAATATTTCCTGCGTTGCAGGGTTTTAAGGGAATAGCATATGGATACTATAAAAGGCCGCTCCCAGCCGAAACCGGAAGCGGATCAATTGCCATTCGCATTCTACGTTGAATGCTGTAAGATACAGAATCAATTCTCCTCAGGATATCGGAAAAAGCTTGTTCAAACCATATCCGATTGTATAGCCGGCGGCATACAAGGGTCCGGATTTGTTTGCCCCCTTGTGAGTTCCCATAACAGCATCATCTGCGGCATCAAAAAGGCCGTTGAAAAAGCCAAGGTTGATCTTCTTTTTTGTTTTCTTTGCACCGCCTGCGACAAAGCTAAGGGATTCTTCGTCCAGCTCACCTTCTGCGCTTTCCTTATCGCCGCGCACAACGCCGGTGGCAAACTCTGCATACTCTTCCTTAGTCATCTCAATGCCGTGCTCGGCAAGATTTGCAAGGGTCTCGTCCACATCATTGACAAAAACCTCTGCCATAAGATCAGGATCTTTGCACAGCGCTTCCAATTTGTTGAGCCTCTCGTCCATCGTTTGTCTCTCCTTTCAGATCTTTCGTCGCAAATCGCATCTTCTAAAATGCTTTTTACATTTCATTATACACGCATTTGCACGAGTTGTTACAAGATTTTTTATAACAACCGAGAAAAAACCATATTAACTCCGCTTGACGATGTTTTGTGTAACGATATAATGGTTTTTGTGTATATAAGATTGACCGGATAGAATTGGATCCGTTAAGAAAGGATATACGGCGGACAAGATGAAACGCGTTAACGCTGCCTGTGGCTGTAATAAAGGTAACATCCGAACAAACAACGAAGATAATTTCTATTTTAATGGAAAATATCTTTCGGCTGAGAATGACGGCCTTTCCCACACTCTCCTGTTTCGGGGCGAAACAAAGGAAGCCATTTGTTTCGCTGTGTTCGACGGCATGGGCGGAGAGCGGTACGGTGAGCTGGCAGCTCATGCAGTTGCATCCCGTCTTCAAGCGTTGTTGACAGCTTCCGAAAACGAGAGAGAGATCCCTGCCAGATTGAATGGACTTGTCCTCGCTCTGAATGACCAGGTCCTTGACCAGGCAAAAGAGAAACTCACGCGGCATATAGGCGCAACGCTGGCCGGTCTTTATTTTGCGAACGATGAAGTCTATGCATTCAACCTGGGCGACAGCCGGGCGTATTTGAGCAGGGATAAGAAACTGACTCAACTTTCGGTGGACCACGTGGACCGGCGTGTTCTCTTTGCCAGGCGGGCAAAACCTAGTCTTACACAGTATCTTGGTATAGACGAAGATGAATTCCTGGTGGAACCATCCATCATCCAATGCGAGCTTACGGTTGGAGACAGGTTCCTATTATGCAGCGACGGCTTGACCGATATGCTCACCGACGATGAGATCGGCTCGCTTCTGCGTTCCGCTGTTTTTCCGAAATATGCGGTGGAAGCCCTGATCGCTGCCGCTTTGGATCGGGGCGGCCGAGACAATATAACGGTCATCATATGCGAGATACAGTAAATCGTTAGAGGAGAAAAGGTATGAACGGGGAGTACAAGATCGGGGACGTGATCCTGGGAAACTGGAAATTGGTGAAACTGCTGGGTCAGGGCGCCTACGGCAAAGTCTTTGAAGCACACCGCGAGGACTTTGGCACCGTCTACAAAGCAGCCATCAAGATCATGACGATCCCCGAAAGCCAGAGCGAGATCGCCAACGCTCGGGCGGAGGGCATGGACGACGAGTCGATCACCACATATTTTCGCAGCTTCGTGGGAGATATGGTGCAGGAGTTCGCCCTTATGTCCAAGCTGAAGGGCACGGCGAACATCGTCAGCTACGAGGACCATTCCGTCACCCCACACACAAGAGGGATCGGATGGGATATGCTCATCCGCATGGAGCTGCTTACTCCCATGCTCACCTACATGGGCAGCCACGCCATGATGCGTAGCGACGTGATCAAGCTGGGCATCGATATGTGCAAGGCTTTGGAACTGTGCCAGCGATACAACATCATCCATCGGGACATCAAGCCGGAGAATATATTCATCTCCGACAGCGGAGACTATAAGCTGGGTGACTTTGGTGTGGCCAGGACGCTGGAGAAGACCCAGGGAGGCCTGTCCAAGAAGGGGACCTACACCTATATGGCACCGGAAGTTTATCGGGACGAAAAGTACGGGTCCACTGTGGATCTCTATTCCCTGGGCATCGTGCTGTATCGGCTGCTGAACAACAACCGGGCGCCCTTTTTACCATTGCCGCCTCAGCCCATCACCCACAGCGAACGGGAACGGGCCCTGGTTCGCCGGATCAGCGGCGAGCCTTTGCCACCGCCGGCCAACGCAGGCCAGCGGTTATCAGAAATCGTGCTGAAAGCATGTGCTTATGATCCTAAGGATCGGTATACCAGCCCGCTGCAGATGCGACAGGAATTAGAAGCCATCCAATATAACAGAAAGGATGACCCCGCCATTTACGGAAAGGCGAACCCGATTCGTGTAGACAGCGGCGCATACACGAAGGATCAGGGATACGATCAAAGCGAGGCCACGGTGTTCCTGCCTCAGAACGCCGGACTGGATGCTGCCCCAAAGATTGCGGGGAAATATATGATCGACGACGATACCACGGAAAAGATCACGTTCGAAAAGCCGCAAAAGCCTGTTGCCACGGCCGTGGCGGAAGAGAAATCTGCCCCAAAGGAGATGACTGCCTCCGCCGGGGAGGGGTCGACAACAAATGCAAACACAACGTCTACTCATCAAAAAAAGAAGATCAGCCTAATAGCGGGGATTGCCGCTACAGCGGTGGCATTGGTCGTCCTGCTGGCTCTCCTGCTGCCAAAGAGCAGCCGGGAAGTTTCCTCTGACCCAGCGGCCCAACAGCTCGATGCCTCCGCTATAGCGACGGAACGCCCCGTTCAGCAGCCTCCCGTGACCCCAGAGCAGCCTTTAGAAACCCCAGCGGGCACTGACATAAGTCCAGAGGCTACATCCGTTCCTACGAGACAGCGTGAAGAAACCACGCCCGCCGTTCCTTCGGAAAACCTTATCGGAAGGGGAGAATGGGATGAGGGAGACGGATATGAGTTTGGTTACTATCAGATCACCAAGCTGGACAATCGGTCGATATTTGTGGAACTGATGGACAATCGCATCCCCGACGGCTTTATTATCTCCGAGACACCGGGCGATTTGGAACCATACTGGAATCTCACGTTTTCCTTTTCCGATGAGGACAAAGCGGAGGTTAACATTTTCGGCGACGAGGGCGACAGCTTCCAAACCCTGTCCAGCTCAGTCAAATATGAGATCGGCAGCAAAACCATTTCTTCGGACGTTCGACACCTTTCTGTAGATGGAAGCACTATCACGTTCGACATGGTTTTTCCTGAGGAGGTCCCTTATTTTGTCGGTGCCATCACCAAGGTAGTTTGCACCCGAGTTATGGTCGTCAAAGACTGGATGGGCGAGGGCACGACCAGAGCATACGGTCTCTCCGAATTCTTGACACAGACAGCGTATGACGCCATGCCAGTGCTGCTGGATGAGGAGTTAAAATATGGGCATATAAAGATCCTCAGGAAGGATGAAACGACTATGATTGTAAACGTTACGGACAACCGTGTTCCAGATGGCTTTGTGATGCCCAGCACTCCTGTCGATCATACCGATCATAATGCCCCCTGTTTTAACATTGTACTGACTACGGACACGGGTGATACAGCTGCCTACAGCACCTTTTTGGGGATAGAGTTGTACGGAGAAGAGACTTCGAATTTCTCTGATGGCTTTCAGGGTACTTTGAAAGACAAGACATACACTTTCGAGATCAAAAGTGTAGAGCCCTATTCATTGGAAAGAATTCAATCAGTAGCTGTAGAAATGGTTCGCAAACAGGCGAAGTTCATCGATCATACGGAGTTTGCCCTCAATTTTAATCAGGAGGCAACGGCTGTGGATACGGAGGATACCTGGCGGCAGTTGCCGATCCAGGTCCAAGGCGAAGATCTTCAGGTGCTGAGCGTCCGATACCTGGGCGGACCTGAGATAGAAAAGATCCAGTTCTATTCCTGGGGCGGCGTCAACGGCGGATGTNNTTTTGTCGACAACACGGAGATCACCGCCATTGTGGCCGGGGCATATTTCGGTGGTCCGATCTCTGATGAAGACATTGAGATGTATCGGCCCTTTGCGCTAAAATATCTGCAGAATATGGATGTTCCTTTGGGAGCTAAGAATCCCATCGCCATGAATTATGGTCCCATCCTGGCCAGCGACATGTCGCAAAGCGACAACAGCGATTTCCTGCTTTGGTATGGCGTCAACCGCAAAAGAGAGCTGGTGTCTGTAATCATAGTTGAGGTAGGCGTTCCTGTGGAGGATTATGTTATCAGCTCCTCCGCCGTCAGTACTGAGGTGGATAAAGATAGCTTGCCTCGGCTCAAAGATTTGGTTTTGTTGACTGGAACAGTGATGTGGCAGAGCGATGTAAAACTCGACAAGTATGCGGAAATAAAGAAGGAGTATCAAGGGTATGACATTTCAGATAACACCGTCTTTGTGTTCGATGAACCTTTCAGTTTCGTGGATGACAGAGACAGAATCGTGACGATCGAGGGCGTGATCGTTCCATCTAACGACGTCGAAGGATATAGAAATGCCCATGTTTCTATTCAGGGAAAGGTTTATTATCTAAGCGACGAGAGTTTCCAAACAGGGGTATATGGTCCCTATAAGCCGGATGGGTATACCGGTCCCGGTTTGATCTCCTGGAATGAATATGGCCCATATATGCTCAGCGTATTGCTTGTTAATATAGAATGAATGTTTATTTGCTACAAGCAAATGAGAACAAATTACTTGTAACAAATACTTTCCCCGTGTGTTATAATACATAGAAACAGCGTGATAAACCTGTTGATAAAAAAATCTGAAGTTTGAAAAACCACATTTAAGGAGGTAATAAACAGAAATAATTAACTGTCCCAAATAACCAAGGAACAGAAAAGGAACTACAGAAAAGAGAAAAAGCTAGGAGGCAATTATGAAAGCAGCAGAATTGTTAAACGATGAAGCATTTGTACAGGCACTCAAAGAGAACGGAGTAACTGCCACCGAGGAGGAAGTTCAGACCTATCTTGTCGACCAGTTGAATAAAGCTGAGGTAGATGGTGAACTGAATGAGGATGACCTTGCCAATGTCGCTGGCGGCGTTAAAGTGCGTTTTCGTGCGCCTTGTGGCAATCTGATTGAAGGAAACAATCTCACCTTCACCGTAAAACTATATATCCACAATAAAACCTGTCCTTACTGCGCTCCGAAGATCCGAGCAGCCAACAAATAATTAGTAAACTATAGCCTGTCTTTTCTGCAAACTGGGCATTTCAAATTCTGCTCGAAAATGCCCAGCTTGTTTGATATAGAACGTTTTTTCTTTCCGCATATTAAGCTTTATCCTGCCTGCATTTACACTAATTCCAAGGAGAAAGAATAGTGTGTGTTGCTTTGCAAAAGAGTATTCCCTTTCAAAAGGTGCGATAGAATTGAAAAAGCAAATTCGATCAACCACATCGACTCTGATTGGAACAGCATAATAGCCGCAAGCAGGAGTAATTATTCTTTCATTTATCAACAGGTAACAATCAAGCGCACATGCACTAACTGAAAAAACTCAGATCCGACCGTTTTGGAAGCAATCCGTAACAAGCAACTTCCATGTTGATATTTGGTTAAGAACAGCAGAAATGACTATGCAAGATGCTTTTTTGAAATATCCCCTTGACAAACAGCGTCTGAAGCCGCGTTCTTCGCCCCGAAGCTGTACAAAGGTACCGCGAGAGGGCGAAAACGCGGCTA
>LXOW01420324.1_pt1 | contig 23427 bp, 18 predicted proteins | sample 1368591 | NCBI WGS metagenome assembly LXOW01 (sample SAMN04884650, study PRJNA319009) | bovine gut metagenome | isolation source: Cow rumen | host: Bos taurus | place: Italy: Legnaro (PD) | collected 2014-07-09
GCTAGGCCGATGAGCAAATAGGGCAGGACTTCCTTGAAAGTGAGCGGCACCTTGGCAATGCCCTTGATGTCACGGATGGCTGCGGTGGTGTCCACGGCCACGGTGTTCACAAAGAAGGGTAGCGCCTGGCTTTGCGCCAACAGTTGTGAGTCGGGCGACAGCACCGGAATGGACGGGAACACATAGGCTCCTGAGTCAAAAGCGGTAATGGTCCACTGCTGATGGTAGCTCACATTTTGTCCGTTAATAGTGGTGTCCACGGCACTGCTGCCCACCAGGTCGATGCCGTTGCCCGAAAGGGCTTCCTGCGTGACAGACGGAACTATAAATGCCGCATTTTGGGGCACCGTCACGGTGAAGTCCACATGAATCTGGTCGCCGATGAGGATGCGGTTGGAGTCCAGCACTGCCTTGGCCTGGAAAGTCTGGGCAGACATGTGAAGGCAAGTGCTTGACAGTAAGATGACTAATCCGAAGAGTAGGTTGCGTTTCATTTTTTTTATGAATATATCAATTATTGAAAACGGAATTCCATTCAAAAATATTGTATGGAAAGCCCAGGTCTTGTTATTCCTGAAGTCTTTCGAAAGGGTGGGGTGTAAGCGGAAATTTGGCCATCGGATGATAGTCGCCCACCAGTCCTACCGGTGTGGCATTGTTGATGTCGTGCACAATGTTGACACTGCTGCGGGCCTCCTCAATGCCAAAGCCGTTGCCGGCAAGAATCTGCCGGTAGCTTTCGGTGTGCAGGTCGGTGAAACCTTGGCTGAATTCGATCAGCTGGTCGCCCACCATGATGGAACGATAAGTGGTCTTGCCTGCGGCACGGCATTCTTCGGGCAGGTGCTTCATGTTGATACTTAAGAAGTAGCGTACTCTTGCCCGCTCCAACTCCAGATAGCCTGCCACACGGTCGTGGCTTTTCACATGGACAATATTCTGCTTCACTTCTCCGAAAATGTAAGTCAGCATGTCGTAGAAATGAATGCCGATATTGGTGGCGATGCCGCCGCTTTTCAGCTCATTGCCCTTCCAACTGGCATAGTACCAGTCGCCGCGCCCCGTGATATAGCAAAGGTCGATGTCGTAAATTTTGTCTTTGGGTCCTTCTTCCACTTGCTGTTTCAAGGCTTTGATGGCAGGGTGCAGACGCAGCTGCAGGATGTTGTAAATCCGGTGTCCTGTGCTCTTTTCCACATCTTTCAGCACATCGATATTCCAGGGCTTCAGTACCAAGGGCTTTTCGCAGATAACATCGGCTCCTAAACGGAGGTTGTAGCGTATGTGACTATCATGCAGATAGTTGGGTGTGCAAATACTGGCAATGTCAATCTGCTGGTCCGTGCCTTTCAGCTTGGAGCAGTGACGGTCGAACAACTCTAATTCTGTAAAGAATCGGGTGTCAGGAAAGTATTGGTCCAATATACCCACGCTGTCGCTTTTGTCAAAGGCGGCAGTCAGTCTGTTGCCCGTATCCTTGATGGCCCGCAGGTGACGCGGGGCAATATAACCGGCAACTCCGAACAAGGCGAAATTCTTCATATTCTTCTTCAAAAAAAAGTTTGCAAATTTACGAATAAAATAAAACGAAAAAAAATTCATTTTAGTCTGTAATCGTAGCAAATGTTTTGCTAATTTTGCAAAATAATTCTGTATGTCTCATGGAAGCTGAAATTGAAAAATGTGTTGAACTGCTATTGCAGGGCAAAGTCATTCTGTATCCGACAGATACCATCTGGGGTCTCGGTTGCGACGCCACCAACGAGGAGGCGGTGAAAAAGGTGTTCGAAATCAAACACCGTATCGAGGGCAAGTCCATGCTGGTGCTGCTCGACAAGAGTGACCGCCTGCCGATGTATGTGAAACGTATCCCCTTGATAGCCTGGGATTTGATTAATGGAACTTCCCGTCCTACCACCTACATCTATCCGCAAGGGTACAATATCGCGCCTTCCGTGATTTCATCAGACGGCACTTTGGCCATCAGAATTGTTGATAATAATTTCTGTAAGAAGTTGATTGCCAAGCTGAACCGTCCGATTGTGTCCACTTCCGCCAATATTTCCGGTACACCAGCACCCCAGTTGTTTTCCGATATCGCCCAGGAGGTGATTGACAGCGTGGATCATGTGGTGCCCGAAAAATATGCGGATTCCACGGATTACAAGCCTTCGCGACTGATCAAGTTTATCGACGATTATAATTTTGTGGTTGTAAGAGAATAAGTTATGCGTATCGCAGTCTTTCCCGGTTCATTTGACCCCTTGACGAAAGGGCATGAGGAGATTGTCAGAAAAGCAGTGCCGCTTTTCGACAAGGTTTATGTGGCTGTTGGCGAGAATGCCAACAAGAAAATGTGTTTTCCGCTGGAAAAAAGACTGCAGTGGCTGCATCAGGCTTTTGCCGATGAACCAAGTGTTGAGATTGCTGTTTATGAGGGTCTTACCATCGATTTCTGCCGTAAGGTGAACGCGCGTTTTATTGTTCGCGGTCTGCGCAATTTCCAGGATATGCAGTATGAGAAGGATATCGCCGAGGCTAACCGCCACCTGGCGCCTGAGGTGGAGACGGTCTTCCTGCTTTCTACCCCTGAGATGGCTCATGTTTCGTCTTCTCTCGTCAGAGAGCTGTACCATCATCATGCTGATTATTCCGAATATGTTTCTTACGAATTGTAATTTACTGAAAGCATGAAATCTGCCGCTACATTTTTCAAGGTGCTTTTCTTCGCTTTGTTCATGCTGGCAATGTCAGCGTGGGCCCAGAAGGTTAATCCTGTGGTCATTCGGGGCCATGCGGATTTTGCTGTCGGTGAGGAAATAAGACTGATTGCTTACGAAGATTTGATTACCTATACCCCTAAAGTGGTGTCGTCGGATATGGTGGACCGTAACGGAACTTTCGAGTTGTCGTACACCACGCCCGAGGTCCGTTTGGTCCAGCTGGAAATCCGTACTTCCCGTGCCGAGTTCCTGGTGGAACCTTCCAAAAACTATGATTTTACGATTTCGATGGATGCGGAATTGTTTAATTTTTTCCGTCCGCAGGATTACGATGGTTTTCTGCAGGTGAAAAACGAAAAGGCGGATGAGAAAGACCTGAACCACAAGGTGAATTATTTCACGGCATACTATAATTACGCTTTTAACCGCTATTATTTTCCGATTGTTTACGACCGCGATGAGGCTGCCCGTGATTCGGTGCTGGCCATGATACAGCAGCGATTCGATATCAGCTACAAACCGCTTGATTTCTATCAGTCTTATCTGTTTTATGGCATATCCCAATTAGACAGAATTTATTGGCAAAAAGAAGCTAAGAAGCTGTATCAGAAATATTTGGATAATGATTATATTCTGTATAACAACCCGAATTACATGGAGTTTTTTAACTCTTTTTATGATGATTATGTATTCTCTTCTTTGAAGATCAATCGGGAGAATGTGCTGATCAGTATCAATGATTCAGTGGATTACAGAATGCTGTTCAATGAGCTGGGACGGGATGAGTTTCTGGTGAATGAACGTATCCGTGAATTGGTGATTATCAAGAATTTGGGACAGTTGTACCTCAATCATCCGGAGTTCGACAAGGCACATATTCTGCAAATGCTGGAGAATTTGCAGCGCACGACTCATTTTGTGGAACACAAGCCTTTGGTTGCCAATATGATTAGTTTTGTAAATAAGTTTTCGGACAATCAGTTGGTGAAGAATGTGAAACTGAAAGAGGCGAATGGAAAGGATTTCTTATTGGGCAAGTTGAAAGGGAAATGGACTTATTTGCATTTCTTCCGGACGGATTGTTTGGAGTGTGTGCGCGAGCTGATGGTGATCAGAGAAATACAGGAAATGTACAAGGATTCGCTCCGATGCGTCGGGATTTGTCTGGATTTTGACAAGTATCAGTTGCAGAATTTCCTAAATAGATATCCGCAGTTTGACTGGGATTTTGTGCATTTTAACCAGCAATACCAGTGGTTGAACAATCTGGAGGTTAACTCTTTGCCGGATTATATCCTGCTTTCGCCAGAAGGTGTGATTTATGAGCGTTATCTTCCATCTCCCGCCGATGGTTTAGTGGATTACCTGAACCGCCTTCTCTCTCCAACCACTCCCGAGGACAACAACCCCATGTTCCATCAGAGGAAATAACCTTCTCACCCTGTTATCGTTAAGACGTTAAGGCGTTAAGACATGCACTGCGTGCATTCGTTAAGACGAAATCCGCCTCCACGTCTCCACGCCTTCACGTCTCCGAATTTTCTAAATTCTAATCCCTAACCCCTAAAACCTAACCCCTAACACCTATTAAATCTCCTGATTCTTATTAATCACTCTCGCTTCCAGCATCGGCACGAAATTGCAATTGCCGAATTCTTCCTCCTTGTAGTTGTTTTCGTCAATCTTGGTGATGCGTTTCATCACCTGGCTGTCGGTGCCCACAGGGATGACCATGAGACCGCCGGGTTTGAGCTGGTGAAGCAGGGCGTCGGGGATTTCCGGTGCGCCGCAGGTGACGATGATTTTGTCGTAAGGGGCGTATTTCTCAAAACCCTGGAAGCCGTCGCCGAAGCGCTGGATGATGCGGTCAATGATACGTTTGCCGCCATGCTCGTAGATGCTGTCGCTGACGATGTTCAAAGTTTTTTTCGCTTTGCTGTATAGCTCCAGATGCCGCTCTACCGTGAATACACGTGCTTCCATCGCTGCCAAAATGGCGGCTTGGAAGCCGGAACCAGTGCCGATTTCCAGCACCTTCTCGCCGGATTTCACCTGTAAGAGCATGGTTTGGAAGGCCACGGTGGAGGGTTGCGAGATGGTCTGGTCGCATAGGATGTGCAAGGCAGTGTCCTCGTAGGCTTTGTCCCCCAGGAAAGAATCCAAAAACAGATGACGCTCTACTTTGTTGAAGGCGTCAAGTACGCGTTCATCATTGAAACCTTTTTCTCGCAAGTAATTGATTAATTTTCTCTTAGCCCCTAATTGAATATAGTCCATAGCTCTTCAGGAAATTTTCGCAAAGTTACAGTTTTTTTATGGAAGAAGAAGGAGTGTCCTGTTTTTTTTATAACTGTGCAAGGTTGATTAATCACCGAAAAATTTTGTCAAAAATCAATCAGCACATTAGCACATTTACTCATTAGCACATTAAAAAAATTTGTATCTTTGCAAATCAAAATAAAATCTCAATTCAATGAAAAAAATATTAGTAATTGGAGCTTGCGGACAGATTGGTTCGGAACTCACTCCCGCACTTAGAAAAGTCTATGGCACCGACAATGTGGTGGCCGCCGATTTGATGTACCCCTTGAAAGGCGATTTGGCCGACAGCGGTCCTTCCTGCAAAATTGACGCTACCAATGCCCAAGATATCGCTGATGCGGTGAAGAAATATAACATTGATTCTATTTTCAACTTGGCCGCTATCCTTTCCGCCAAGGCCGAGGCAAACCCCATGCTGGGTTGGAACGTGGGCATCGGAGCCCTGCTCAACTGCCTAGAGGTGTCACGCGAATTCCATTGCGCCCTGTTCACCCCCAGCTCCATCGGAGCCTTCGGTGCCAGCACCCCGCACGACAAAACTCCGCAGGACACCATCCAGCGCCCGCAGACTATCTACGGTGTGACCAAGGTGACTGGCGAGTTGCTCAGCGACTACTATTTCAAACGCTTTGGCGTGGATACCCGTTCGGTGCGTTTCCCGGGTCTGATTTCCAATGTGACCCTGCCCGGCGGCGGTACCACTGACTATGCCGTTGAGATTTACTATGCCGCTATCAAGGAAGGCAAATTCACCTGCCCGTTGAAGCCCGGTACTTACATGGACATGATGTACATGCCCGACGCACTGAAGGGTGCTATGGACCTGATGGAAGCCGATCCTTCCAAACTGATCCACAGAAACTCTTTCAATATCACCGCTATGAGCTTCGAGCCCGAGCAGATTGCCGCTGCCATCAGAAAATATATGCCTGACTTCAAGATGGATTACCAGCTGGACGAACTGCGTCAGGGTATCGCCGATTCATGGCCCAACTCGATGGACGACAGCTGCGCCCGCGCTGAATGGGGCTGGAAACCGCAGTATGACCTCGATGCCATGACCCGCGATATGCTTGAGGTACTGAAAGTTAAATTAGCCAAATAAATTCCTAAATTCAAATAACATGTATAACAATTTTCAANNACCGACATTGAAAATGCCGGCTTATACAAACACGAACGTATTATCGTTTCTCCGCAGAGCGGTGAAATCACATTGCAGAACGGCAAGAAAGCGCTGAATTTCTGCGCTAACAACTACCTCGGTTTGGCCAACAATCCCAAATTGATTGCCGCTGCCAAGGAAGCTCTCGATACCCATGGTTATGGTATGGCTTCTGTCCGTTTCATCTGCGGTTGCTCCGATCTGCACAAACAGCTGGAAGCTAAAATCGCTGAGTTCTTCGGTACGGAAGACACTATTTTGTATGCCGCTTGCTTCGATGCTAACGGTGGTGTGTTCGAACCTCTGTTGTCCGAGCAGGATGCTATCATCTCCGACGCATTGAACCACGCTTCCATCATCGACGGTGTGCGTTTGTGCAAGGCTGTTCGTTATCGCTATGCCAACGCCGATATGGCTGACCTTGAGAAACAGCTGCAGGCCGCCCAGGCTCAGCGTTTCCGCTTGATCGTGACCGACGGTGTGTTCTCTATGGACGGCAACGTGGCTCCGCTGGATAAGATTTATGAATTAGCCAACAAATACGACGCTATGGTGATGGTGGACGAATCTCACTCTGCCGGTGTTGTTGGCGAGACTGGTCGTGGTGTGACCGAGCAGTACAACCTGCGTGGCAAGATCGAAATCCTGACCGGTACCCTCGGCAAGGCCTTCGGTGGTGCTATCGGTGGTTTCACTACTGGTAAGAAAGAAATTATCGACATGCTGCGTCAGCGCTCACGTCCATACTTGTTCTCCAACTCCATTCCGCCAATGGTGGCTGCCGCTGGCGTGAAGATGGTGGAGATGATGTCCGCTACCAACGAGCTGCAGGACAAACTGCACGCTAATACCAAATATTTCGTGACCAAGATGCAGGCTGCCGGTTTCGACATCAAACCGACCCAGTCCGCTATCTGCGCCGTGATGCTGTACGATGCCAAACTGTCACAGGTGATGGCTGCCAAGATGCAGGAAGAGGGTATCTTCGTTACAGGTTTCTACTATCCTGTAGTTCCGAAAGACCAGGCCCGTATCCGTGTACAGATTTCCGCCGCTCACGAAACAGAGCACCTCGACAAATGTATCGCTGCCTTCACCAAGGTTGGTAAGGAATTGGGTGTGATCAAATAAAATAGTATAAATCTCGACAAAAAAAAGGACTGCATTGCAGCCCTTTTTTTTTTATTCTTCGCCTCCGCCTTCAAACTCCATATTGCCATCGTCAGACGGCATCTCCATTCTGCGACGCTTGTAGTTGTTGATTTTGTATGTGACATTGAGGGCGATACGACAACCATTGCGGTCGCGCAGACTATATGCGTCGTAGCCGTTTCCATCGTTATACTGGTAGGAGTGTACCGAGGTCTGGTTGACCATGAACAGCAGGTCGCGGATATTCAGGCTGACCACCAGACTGTTCTTCAAGAATCCTTTCTTGACGGCGAAATCCAAAGAGTAACGGGCTGAACGGCGTCCTTGTCCCACACCGCCGGTGCCCCAGCCCATACTGCCCGTGGTCAGTGAGGGCGAGCTGTAGCGGAAATTCAGCTGGATATCCCAGTTCTTGCCGAAACTGAAAGTCTGGTTCAAACGGAAACGGAATTCCCAGTTGCGGGCAAGGTTCTCATCCAGCAGGTTATCGCTTTCAATGATATTTCTGTAGAAATTGAAGGAAGCATTGATCTTCCAGAATTTCCATATTCTCTGGCTGTAAAACAACTCCACACCGATGTTGTGGCTCTGGTTGAGGTTCTGATAGGAGGTGAGGGTGTATATGTCGCCGTTCTCCAGGGTGTCGAGGGTGGTGTAACGGGTGATGAGGTGGCTGCGGTGGCGGTAGAACGCGGTGGCCGTGAAAAATGATTTGTTGATGCTCAACTGATAGCCGAGTTCAACAGAGTTGGCCAACTCAGGATCCAGATAGGGATTGCCGCAACGCACATTCTGTTTGTCGGAAATGTCTCTGTAAGGATTCAACTGCCATACATTGGGTCGCTGCACACGGCGTGAGTAACTCAGTTTCAATGAGTGCTTGTCGTTGATTTCATACTTGATATGCACAGTAGGGAAGAGGTTGTAGTAATTTTTCTTGTATATGGTGTCAGCAGATTTCAGATTGGAAAAGGTGTTGGCGATTTCGCCGCGCAACCCCACTTGTAATTGCAGTTTCTTCCAGAATGTGTTGGAATAGATGAAATACAAGGCGTTGAGGTATTCCGTGTATTCGAAATTGTTGATTTGGGTGGAGTCCAATGCCCAAGGATTGTTATTCAATGCGTCATACAGCGAATAATCCTGGCCGATGAAGCGGTAGGAGAACTTGTAGCCGGTCTCAATTCGTCCGCCGTTGCCAACGGGGGTCACAAAGTCAACCTGGGCGTTGGCATTTCGGTTCAGCGACTTGGAAACGGTCTTTTGGAAATAGTCGTATTCATAGGGTCTGTTGAAGTTCTGGACCGACCAGTTGTTGTTGTCACCGATATTATGATTGTACGAGATGTCGGAGGTGAGTTCGCGTCCCTTCATCTCGAAGGTTTTCTTATAATTGATGGCGGCGTTGAAGTTCATGTTCTTGTTTTTTCCATTGCCGAACTGGTCATAGGCGTAAGAGGGATACAGTAAGCCGTTAATTTGGTCGGAGTTGGCGGAGGAGAGGGAGCTGGTGTCTTTGTGGGTGCCGTAACGGAAACCGAAAGAGAAACTCAGCGTGTTCATCTTGTTGATGGACCAGTCCAGACCGGTGAACACGTTATGGCCGCCACCGCTGCCTTGGCCTATATTGGTTTGGTCCAGATTGGTAGTGTCGGTGCCATACCATTGGTCACGCTCCAAATGGCCGCCGTTTCTGAATTTGTGCCCGCGGTAGCTGTAGTTGATGAAAAAGTTGATCTTGTCGTAGCTGTAGTTGAAGTTCACATTGGCGTTGTAATGGTTGATATAGGGCTTTACAATGTAATGCTTAGGGCGGGGCTCCAGGGTGTATAGCGACATGCCGCCTCCCAGGGAGACCATGCCGTTGAAGCCCGATTCTCTTTTTTTCTTGAGTATTACATTGAGAATACCCGCCATGCCGTCAGGGTCGAGACGGGCCGAGGGGTTGGTGATGACCTCGATGCTCTCAATCATGGAAGCCGGAATCTGGTCCAAAGTGAGGTTGGTGGGACGGCCATCTACCATGATGGTGACATTCTCGCTGCCTCGCAAAGTGACATTGCCTTCCATATCCACATCCACCGAGGGAATCTCCTCCAACACTTCCACTGCCGTGGCTCCGTCAGCCATGATGCTCGACTCCACATTGAAGACGGTCTTGTCGAGGTTGGTCTGCAACATGTCTTTCTGGGCTTTGATTTCCACGGTCTCCAGTGAGGTGCTTTTGTTGGAGAGGGTGAATTTAGGAATTCTGAAAGTGTTTTGCTCTTTGCTGATGGTGAAGGGCTTGGAATAGTGCTTCCGATAGCCGATGTATTGTATCTCGATGAAATATTCCCCGAAGGGGATGTCCTGGATCAGGAAGCGCCCCGTCTCGTTGGTGATGCCTGTCTGCGCAATGGTCGAGTCAGTAGTCTTTTTCACATAGATGGAGGCGTACTCGATGGGTTTGGCATTCTCATCCACAATCATACCCATGATGGTGCCCGATGTGGATGACTGGTTGGGCATGGGAGGACGCATCATTTCAGGCTGCGCGGATGCGAAAACAAATAAGGATATGAATAAGAGGCAGCTGGCAAGACGGTAGAGTTGCTTCATACTTGGTTTTTTAATGTATTATATATATGTGAATTTTAAAAAAACAAACAGCATAGACTGTGACTTTTCGCAAAAGTTTAATCTATGCTGTCGATTTTTTTATCTATGCAAGAATATTATCTTGAATAGAACATGTTTCTCTGATCCAGAATTTCGGCTTTCTTTTTCAAGCCCTGCATAATCACGGCTTCGTTGCGGCTTCTGCCGACGCAGATGTTTCTCAGTGCGCTCTTTTCACCCATGTAGTTGGGAGAAGCGGGCTGGTCAACGAAATTGTTGACTGCAACGAGATAAACATAATTCTTACCGTACACTGCCTTGCTGCTGTTGGCGGGCATGGCGAAAATCTGTGCGATAGCGATATCTTCGATATTTCTGTTCATATAGCTGTCGGCCAGATAAGTCAACGGAATGCTGTCCATCAAAGTGGTGCTGTATTTGCCAGCCAGGTCTTGCAGTGAAGCGCCCTTGGCCATTTCGTCGTTGGCATTCTGGGCAATCATTTCCACTTTCTTCTCGGCTTTCAGCTGGTTCTCGATGTCGGTCTTCACAGCGTCAAATTTCTGCATGCCTTTTTCTCTCATGTTTCTGATAGCGGCCACAGCATAAATTCTGTTATTGGACAGGTTGATCACGTCGGAAACATCATCAGTCTTGACATCTTTGTGGAATGCCCAGCTCACGATTTCGCGGCAGTTAGGCAGCTGAGAGATGACAGCGTCCATAGCTCTTACATTGGTGCCTTTCAACACTTGGATACCTTGTGCGTTGGCGTTGTCAACCAACTCGTCGGCGTTAGTGGCGGTAGCGGCCAAAGTGGTAGCGCTGCTCTTGATGTTCTTGATGGTCTTTTCTGAAGGAGTGATTTCAGTGGTGTAAATCACAAACTGACGTTTCTCCACCGGAGTGGTCTTGGACAGAATCTGGTAAACCACGTAAGCGGAACCTGATTTATGTACGTAAGTGCCACCGATGTTGGTTTTTACGAACTCATTGTATAATTCGGGAATAGTACCACGTTCGGGAACCCAGTAGGTGGTGTCGGTAGCCTGACGGCCTGCCAGATAGTTGGGCAGCAGTTCGAAAATGTTGGCACCGCTCTTCAACAGGTTGTTCAAGCTGTCAGATTCCAGACGGGCCTGTTTTTTGCTGCGGGTGCCGTTAGGATTCTGGGCTGAGGACTTGAAGTCCACAACCAAATAAGCCACGAGCACTGAGTCGGGACGCATCTGGCTGCCATAAACCTTACCATAATACCATACCATATCCTGATAGGTGAAAGGTTCAATCATAGAGCCGACAGGACGTTTGAAAATCAAGCTGTCAAGTTCGTCAATATTAATATCGTCAGCGGTATAATAGGTGCTGTCCACCATTCCTTTTTCTTCAGCCATGTTGAACTCGAGCAGTGAAGAAGCTGCCAGTAAACGCTGGTATTGGGCTCTCACGCTGTCTTCAATGGTCTTCAGGTCTTCTGCAGACGGGGTAACGGGGAAGATAGCCACGTCGATGTCACGAAGGTCTTCTGAAATGTTGAAAGCGTTCTTATGGTCATTGTACCACTGCTTCATTTCTTTGTCGCTGACACTGGGCACCACGTCGTTGAAAGCGGGAGCGTAGGGGTTCAGCACGGCGAAAGAAGCCATGGTGCTCTTGTTGGCCTTGGACAGCTGTTCAGCCATCTTGTCAGAGAAATACAGCGCACCCTGTGCCATAGCATAGTAATGCATTCTCTTGGCATCGGTGATGTTGAAGCGCTGAATGGCCTTGTAGGCATTGTACAGCTCAGCGGCATCTTCTCTGTCGCGGTAATCTTCAATATTGGAAATAAGGCTCACTGCGTTTTCCACACCAATCTGATCCGCCAGTTTGCTGACCATCTGGGCCAACAGCTGGTTGGGACGGTTGGTACGGAGACTGGCAATCATCTCGTCAGTGGCTGCCTCAATCATTTCGTTTGAGTACTGCAAGCCTAACTTGTTCAATTGCTCGTCCAATAATTTGCTTTCTACCAGATTGTTCCATGTGAGCTCGTGAATCTGATAGTTCTCAGTCTCTTCCAAAGACTGCTTGTCGTAAAGCAGTTTCCAAAGAGCGGAGTTCTCTTCATATTCTCTGCTGTACTGGTCGTTGAGTTTCTCTCCGTTGACACTCGCCATGGTGTATTTGTCGGAGAAAAGTGCTGTTAAATTGGTAAAATCGCCAACGATAAACGCAAGTAATGCGAAACCGATAATAATCATCAAAAGCACTCCATGCTTACGAATTGCGCCAATTGCTGCCATATTTTATGCGTGTTTAAGTTATAATTTTTTTTGAGGTGCAAAAATAGTGTTTTTTTTTTTACGATGATTGCTTTTTTAAAAGAAAAAAAATGTATTTTTGCAAACTTTTTTTGACCAACTATTATTAACGTAAAAATTTAAGAAAATGAAATCAGTGTCTATTAGCGGTTCTCTAAGGGAGAACGTAGGGAAACGAGATGCGAAAGCTCAGCGTGCTCAAGGCCTTGTGCCGTGCGTAATTTACGGTGGAAAACAGCAATATCAGTTTGTTGTGGACCAGCGTCAGTTCAAAGATTTGATCTATACTCCCGAAGTGAAGTATGCTCAGGTCGAATTCGATGGCAAGAAATTCAATGCTATCCTCCAAGAAGCTCAGTTCCACCCCGTAACCGACAAGTTGTTACATGTGGACTTCCTCGAAGTTGTTGAAAACAAGCCTATTACTATTGATATTCCTGTGAAGGTGACCGGTACTTCTCCTGGTGTCCTCCGTGGTGGTAAACTGGCTAAGAAAGTCAGAAAACTGAAAGTAAGAGGTCTGCTCGAAAATGTTCCTGAATATATCGAACTGTCTATCAACGGTTTGGAAATCAACGATTCTATCAGAGTTTCTGATGTGAATGTTCCCAACATCACCGTGGTTGACAATCCTGGCAAGATTCTGGTATCTGTATTGACTTCACGTAACGTGAGCGAAGCCGCTACCGAAGAAGCTGCCGAATAATCATCGGAATTTTATTTTTCCCCCCTATTGTAGAGACGTTTCATGAAACGTCTCTACTTTTTTTTCCTTAATATCACGTTTGTCAAAAAAAAATTGTATTTTTGCTGTTTGTACTTTCATATTTATATATATGGGCGCGAAACAGTTTCTTCTGACCATTCTCCTGCTGGCAATGCTCCTGCCGGCATGCCGGCGTACGGAAAAATATGCGGTGGAACCGCATATCGAATTCGTCAGCCTGGAGCCTATTGACGAGCCGGATAACGGAATGGATGTGCGCCTTATCTTCAAGTTCCAGGATGGTGACGGCGATATCGGACTGGATGACGACGATTTGCAATCCCCCTTCGACACTTCTTCCGTTTATTACTATAATTGTTTCATCACCTACTTCGAGAAACAGAACGGCGTGTTTGTAGAAGTGGAACTGCCCTCTACTTTGAATATGCGCATTCCGCGGCTGAGCGATGAAGTGCCCGAATCCATGTCTGGAGAAATCGGCATCGACCTCTATGCCAATAATCCCTTCTCTCCTTACGACACCATCCGCTACGAACTCTATATCGTTGACCGCGCCCTCCACCACAGCAACACCATCACTACTACAGAATACATCTCGAATTAATTAGCAAATTATAATAGAATTCAAAATTCAAAATACATAATCCCCTAACCCCTAATCACTAACCCCTATCCCCTAACCCCTAACCCCCATGACTGTTCACGAAACCATTATCGCCGCTTTGGCAGAAGACATCGGCAACGGAGACCACTCCTCGCTGGCTTGTATTGACCCCACTATCCAAGGACAGATGCGCCTGCTGGCGAAAGCCGACGGCATTGTCGCGGGCATTGACGTGGCACGCGAAGTGCTGCACTGCGTGGATCCCTCCATCACCATGGAGCAGTTTAAAAATGACGGAGACGAAATCCATAAAGGCGACGTGGTGTTCATCATTCGCGGCTCGTCACAGAAGATGCTCACCGCTGAACGCACCCTGCTGAATTTCATGCAGCGGATGAGTGGCATCGCTACCACCGCCAGAACCTACGCCGATGTGGTGAAGGGCACCAAAACCCGAATCCTCGATACCCGTAAGACCACCCCGAACATGCGTGTTTTCGAGAAATATGCGGTTCAGCTGGGCGGCTGCACCAACCATCGTTTCGGCTTGTTCGACATGGTGATGCTGAAAGACAATCATATCGATTTCGCCGGCGGCATCGAAAAGGCAATCGACACGACAAGAAAATATCTGAAAGACAATAATCTGGATCTGAAGATCGAAATTGAAACCCGCAACCTGGAAGAGGTGAAGCGTGTAATCGACCATGGCGGTGTGGACCGTATCATGCTCGACAATTTCACGCCGGCGTTGGTGAAAGAGGCGGTGAACTTGATACAGGGCCGATACGAGACAGAGGCTTCCGGCAATATCACCCTCGACAATCTTCGTGAATATGCCGAGGCGGGGGTTGATTTCATCTCGGTGGGGGCGTTGACCCATCATATCGCCAGCTTGGATTTGAGTCTGAAAGTTTTCTAAATGACTTAATCATAATTTTTTATAATGAAAAAGTGGCTTAAAGTATTATTGATAATCCTGCTCAGTCTGGTGCTTTTGCTGGCAGTGTTGTCGCTCTGCATCGGTCCCATTGCCAAGCCAATCTTGGAAAAGCATAGCAAAGAGCTGTGCAATAGGGTGGTGACGATGGATAAACTGCGGGTGAATCTTTTCACGGGTACCGTGGGTATCTATGGTTTGCGGGCCCTGGAAGAGGATGACAGTACCCCCTTCATGAGTTTCAGTTCCTTGAAGGTCAATATCGACATCTTGCCTTTGCTGGCCAAAAAGGTGCAGCTGAAATATATCAAGTTGGACGAACCGGTCATCAATGTGACCCAGGACGGTACCATTTTCAATTTTTCGGACATTATCGAGTTTTACCGGCCGGAACATCCTGATACCACTCCCAGCAAGTGGCTGGTTGATCTGCGGAAAATTGAATTGTCAAAGGGTAATATCTGCTATGCCGACTTGCAGCTGAACAGCAGCCTTTGCATGAAGGATATCAATATCACAATACCTCGTTTGTGCTTTGGCCGCGGTAATTCGGATGCGGCGCTGGAACTGCTCTTCGCCAACGGCGGAAAGCTTGATGTGAAAATGGCCTACGGTATGGACCAGACGGATTTTGTGATTTACCTGAATCTGGAAGATTTTAATGTGGATCCTTTGGAGCCTTACCTTCGCCAGTGGATGAATTTCAAGGATGTGGGAGGCAAATTGTCGGCCAACGTCTCTGTCGAGGGCAAGATGAAGCATATTCTTGATTTGGACGCCAGTGGTAACATAACCCTGCGCGATTTCAATGTGGATGCCGACCATTTCGACCATGTGGTGACGATGGACCGGCTGAGCGTGGATGTGGAGCGTCTCAATCTGGAAAAGAAAATATACTATGTCGAAAAAGTGGAGTTCGACGCGTTGAAGCTCAATTTCGAGATCAACAAACACGGCAGTTCGTTCTCTACCTTGTTTCCTTCTGATACGTTAGAACAACAGAAAGCTCCGGCCAAGGCCAAAAAACAGAAAGCGAAGAGACGCGGAAAGAAGTCTAAGGCAATCGAAGCTGAAATTGTGGAATCTGAGAATCTTACAACCAATAGGCCAGCGGATATTAAGCTGCAACACCTGGTACTGAACGATTGCGAGGTGAATTTCACAGACCGCACATTGAAAGAAGGGGTGATGACATTGCCGGTGACCGATATTACGGTGGACGCCCATAATCTGTCTTCTTCTACCCGCAGCAAGGCTTCCCTGTATGCCCATTTCGGCAAAACTGGCGAGTTCCATTGCAAGTGGGACGGTTATCTGGCTAACAAAGGTAGTCAGATCATCGATTTGGAAATCAAAGATTTGCAGATGCAAGAGCTGTCGCCTTACTGCCTGCACTATTTCGCTTATCCCATATCCAAGGGTGTGCTGGTGTATAAGGGCAAAACCACTATCCAGAACAGGATGCTTGACAGCAAGAATCATTTTGATATGTATAATTTGGTGGTGGAGAAGAAAAACAAGAGTATCACTCCTGAGTACAAACTGCCTCTGCAGGCTGCGGCCTACGTGCTTACCGACATGTCTGGCTGTGCCAAAATCGACCTGCCTGTCCAGGGCGATATCAGCAGTCCGAAGTTTTCTTTCAAGAAGATTATTATCAAGGCTTTCTTCAATACCATCCTCAGGGTGGCCGCTTCTCCGGTGGATATGATTATACAGGCTTGCCGTGCCAATGCCGACGCTTTCAAGGATTTGACGCTCGATTTGGACCAGGAGTCTTTCACTTCCCGCCAGTATGACCAGTTCAATGCCATCTGCGAGGTGATGAAAGATAAACCCGAGTTGACAGTTTTGGTCACACCGTCGTTCAATATGGCCAATTATTACCAGAAAGGGGATGAGAAAACAAATCAGCAGACTATGCAGAAGTATGAACAGCTGCAGTCGCTGATACATGCCCATTTCGGACAGTATGGCATCAGCAGCAACCGCATCGAATTTACCAGGAATGTGGGTAAGAAATACGCCGCCAAAGGCAAGACTTTGCTGAGTTTTGATATCCGTACGCCCGGTATGGATGACGTGGAGGGTATGGAAGCCGCCGAGGAAGCATTCGAAGAGGAGAACGCTGCCAATCAGGAATAACTTATAATTTTGTAGGACTGTCACATCGTGGCAGCCGGATATATTGAGAAATGGGAAATAAATACTGGTATCAGAAGATCCGCGACAGGGCCGAGACCTTGGTGTTGCCGGGCTTCCAACGTATGCCGTTCCTCGCTGTCATGCGCCTCTTCGGTAAGTCGTTGGTGAAAGGCATCCTCTTTCAGCGTGCCGCCGCCATGACCTATCGCTTCTTCATCACCTGTATTCCTATGGCAATGGCGTTGGTCTCCATTCTCTCGTTCATGGGTGAGTCGATGCAGGAACATGTGTTGAACGCGTTTTCCTATGTGATACCTCATTATGCAAAACCAGTTGTCAATCAAATGATTAGCGAAGTGTTGTCGCGACAAAACAATTCCTTGGTATGGATTTTTCTGGCCATGGGTTTGTATTTCGCGGTCATCGCTATCAATTCCTTCCTCAACTCCTTGCGTTCGTCTTATTACGAGGTGCCCACCAGAAATCTGTTCAAACAGCTGTTCATCAGCTTGCAGATTTTCTTCATTTTTATCGCCATGGTGTGTGTCATCATCATGATTTTTGTGTTTACCTCCAGATTGATCAGATATATTGATGAATATACCCTGCGGAATGTGGTGCTGTATTCCAACGCGGTGTCGCTACTGAGGTGGTTGCTTGTTTTCGCTGCCATCTATCTGCTGATTTCCNNCCGCTTTTTCTCGGCAGGCTCTTCTGTGGCCACCTTCCTTTTGGTGCTTTTGCTGGCGGTGGTCGATTTCTATTTTTCTGATTTTGCAGATTATAACTTTATCTATGGTTCCATGGGGGCTTTGATTACGGTGCTGTTGTGGATATACTGGGACGCCATCATCATTCTGGCGTGCTTCGACCTGAATGTGAGCGTAGCCGAGGCCAAGAAAAGTGCGAGCCTATATAATAATATTGTAAAGAGTCAAGATGAAAATTAAAGAAGTATTACAGTTTCTTGAAGGCAAATTCCCCTTGCAGTGGCAGGAGGATTTCGATAATAGCGGCATGCAGTGCGGCGATAAGGAACAGGAGATTACCGGTGCTGTAGTCTGTTTTGAGTTCTCGGATGCCGTTCTTGAAGAGGCTATCCAGTTGAAAGCTAACCTGATTGTAGCTCATCATCCTCTGATTTTCGGCAATGGACTGAAAAAAATCGAGCCGACCGACAGGGTGGGGCGGATGGTGTGCAAGGCTATCGAAAACAGACTGGTGCTCTATTCCATGCATACCAATGTGGATAGTGGAGTAGGGGGCGGCAATGACGCTTTCGCCCAGAAGCTGAAATTACAAAATGCCCGAGTTCTCGATCCCAAAACCGTTGAGGGTGAGTACAACGGCTTGGTGGGTCTCGGCAAAGTCGGTGAACTGCCTCATGCTATGAGTGTTGCTGATTTTATTGCCTATGTGAAAGACTGCCTCGGCCTGCAGGTGGTGAAGTATGCGGGTGACATCCAACGCCCTGTCAAAACAGTGGCGGTGTGCGGCGGCGCAGGTTCCTCTCTCATCCGCCAGGCCATGCGCTCGGGTGCCGATGCGTATGTGACAGGCGATGTACGTTATCATGATTTTTTTATTCCTGATAATCAGATGCTTATCGTTGATGTGGGGCATTTTGAAGGGGAACATTTTATTAAAGATATTTTGTATGCTGAGCTAAAAGAAAATTTTAGTAATTTTGCAATCCATTTTTCTAAAATGGATAAATTCGATATTTTGTACGCATAGTATTGATAATCAATATAATAAAATATACAATATGGCAACAAAGAAAGTCGTGAAAGATGCAGAAACAACAAGCGAAACTCCCGTAACCGCTAAAAAAACTGCAACGAAAAAGACCAAAAAGGAAACTCAGGTAGAAGAAACGGAAAAAGCGGAGAAAAAAACTGCCGCAAAGAAATCCGCAGTGAAGAAAACGGTGTCAAAGGCTGAAAAGGCCGCTGAGACCTCTGCTGCTGAGAAAAACAAACCCGTGATGATTGAGACCCATTCTGAGGACAGTGTTGCCGAAACTGCTGAGGATATCTCCATTGCACAGAAATTGCTGTCACTCTATAACTTGCAGCAGATTATGTCGCAGATCGACCGTATCCGCGTGATCAGAGGCGAGCTGCCTGATGAGATTCGTGACCTGGAAGATGCCCACGAAGGTATGCAGACCCGTATCAATAAGTATCAGGAGGATATTGAAAACCTGAATACGAAGATCGCTGAGGAGAACACTAAAATGCAGGATGCAGTGGTGGCTATCAAGAAGTATGAGGAACAGCAGAACAATGTCCGCAACAACCGTGAGTATGAATCTTTGGCAAAAGAGATTGAATACCAGAAACTGGAGATTCAAGTGGCCGAGAAACACAAAGGCAAACATCAGGTGGAGATTGCCACAAAGACTGAGGAAATCGCTGGATTCGAGGAGAAGCTGAAAGAGTACGAAGAAGTACTGGCTCAGAAGAAAAGCGAGTTGGATGATATTATCGCTGATACTGAGAAAGAAGAGAAAGAATTGATGGAAAAAGCCGAAATTTTGAAGGCAAAAGTCGATGAACGCCTCCTGACAGCATTCGAACGTATCCGTAAAAATGTACGTAACGGTCTGGCCATCGTGCAGATAGAGCGTAATGCTTGTGGTGGTTGCTTCAGCACCATCCCTCCTCAGCGCCAATTGGACATCCGTTTACATAAGAAAATCATTGTGTGTGAGGCATGTAGCCGTATTTTTATCGATCATCAGTTGGTAGAATCACAGGGCAAAACAGAAGAGTAATTTGCCTGCTTTTTGCTTCGCAGCTGGATATTTTTTCGCGAAGAAAAATCAACGCATGAAAAATAGTGACTTTATCATGAGAAAGAAAAACTTTGACTGCATTAATCTACAAAAAGCTCTGAAAATATTTTCGCTGTTTTTGTGCGTTATTTTGTCTGTCTATCTGACAAATGCGCAGTCAGTTTCCCCAAGGAGATACGCCCATGGCTTCAGCACTGCTACCAAGGATATGGGCAATATAAGTTATTCTCTGGGGCAGCCTTTCGCCAAACAGCTGGAGTCCCCTTCGTATTCTGTTGCCGAGGGGGTGCAGCAGGCGCAGCTCATCAAACGTGAAATCTACTTGGCGGGTCTGCAAAACGACTCTCTCGCAGTCAGCCCCACCCATGTGCAGGACACTTCCGGCTTCTTTTTGGGCTATGCCGGCATCGAGAAGATGTTTAACGGAAGAATGATCAGGGTGTTCCCCGAGGGACACTATGATTCGACCTCCACGACTACGGGTCACTATAGCTGGAAGGCGACATTCAATTACGATAGCTTGACCACCCTGGTCATGGATATCTGGTCCATATACGAGTTGTTTGATACCCTATACCTCGATTCTTTGGAGATTTTGACGGATTATGCCCACACAGTGCTGCTAATCCCCGACAGCATCAACCAGCCGCTGCATGGTGGACCAAACACCTATCATCTGAAAACGTCAGGACATTATGGCGACAGTATCCGCCATTACTTTGTGAACTTGTGCGGTGGTCTGGTGCCTGATGCCGATGGAAACTTGTACGCCTCCTTGTATGTGGGTGAACACCCCGGAAAATACTGCTGGACCAAGTCCAACCTGAAAACGACAACCTATGTCACGGGAGGCGATGTGCCTAACATGATATACAACGGGGGTGCCCACACTGACGAAGACCAAAACCTTGCCACGTATGGCCGCCTTTATAACTGGTATGCGGCTGTGAATCTGCCTACCGGTAGTCCCGACGACCCACCAACTACCATCAACGGTGGATATGTGACAGGTCTTTGCCCCTCTGGCTGGCATATCCCTGATTCGGCCAATATGCATAGCCTCAACAGTATCAACAGTTTTGATTTGATGTCCGATATCCTGTGGATAGTTCCTGGCAACGACACCGGGGCTGGTTTCTATGCCCTGCCGGCCGGTTTCTATAACGGTACCACCTACCGCTTCGAAAACATGTTGGGCGAAACTCACTTCTGGAGCTGCGTCCGCCATGGTGTTGACTTGGGCTGGGTGTGCTCCATAGTGTTCGGATGTAATTTCCTTGTCGAAAATGAGTTGTATGTGGAAAATGGCCTAAGTGTGCGCTGCGTGAAAAACCAAAGGTACGATGCCAACGGCTTTGAACTGAACGACTAATAATCCTTCTCCCGGAATTCGGTAGGGGATATTCCTGTCTCGCGGCGAAAATATCGGCTGAAAGCGGCTTGCTCATCGAAGCCAAGCATGTTGGCGACGGCTTGTACGGAGAGGTCCGGACGAATGTGCAATAGCATCTTGGCTTCCTTAACAACGTGGCTGTGAATCCAATAGGCGGCACTTTGCCCTGTCTCCTGCTTGATAACTTTGCTGAAATGTTTGCTGGTTAGGCTCGCTAGTTCGGCATAGAAGTCCACATCCCTATGCTCGCGGAAATGTTCTGTGAGGTTGTTGTAAAAGTTAATGCTGACCCGCTTGTCGGTATTGTTTTCATTGAATTTTCTGTGACGGTAGTAACTGAGGATTCGTAACAAAAACTCCAGCTGGCGTACCATCAATTTGTGCTTGTCGATGATGTCAATGCTTGATGTCTCTATCATCCCGCTCACTATGTTGACGATTACTTTGTACTCGTGTTTGCTTAGTTTTACGGTCGGCTGTTGTTCATATCGGTAACGCAACTGCTGGATGATTTGCAGAAAATTGTCATCCAGGGTCTCTTCATTGACAATAATCAAAGTTTTAAGGTTGTCGTCAGTTTTGCTAATTTCTCTGAAATAATGATTGGGATAATACACACCTATGGTGTATTGTTCCGTATGTACACGAAGGTCGCTGTACATGATATCCGTTTGGCCTTTATGGGTAATGCAAATAACATAGTCGGAGGCGAATAATGGATCTTCCCCGCGTAAAGTTCCTTTTATGCCATCAAGAATCACAATGCCTTCCTCTTTGATTCTCTGTCGGTTAGGGATTGTTGCTTGGTCTGATGTGTTTGTTTTTTTCATAATGCAAAAATACGTTTTTTTTTTTTTTTTCTGCAAAAAAACACTCTTTTTGCCAAACGATTGCTACAGAATGTAAACAATAGGATAAACATAGTTAAGTATCTTTATCTCAAAATTTTATGAGCTATTGTTTGAATTAATTGTTTGATTTATAATAAATTATGGATTGAGGCATTGGGAATTTTGCGTCAATTTTGGGAGAAAAATTACTTTTTTTCTGCTGAGTGTTTGATTTGAACTCAATAATAGAACTAAAAATATAACGATGAAAAAACTTTTATTGTTGTTACTCATGTCTGTGTTGGCTCTGACAGCCATGGCTCAAAGAACACAGAAAATAACCTATCAGGCGGTGGTTCGTGATGCTGGAAACCGTTTGGTGGTTTACACACCCGTAAGAGTGGATGTGACTATCACGTCTTCAACGGGAAGTTATTTCGAAAGTTTGAGAGACACTACCAATGCGAACGGTTTGATGTACGTGCTCATTGGTGGCAATCCCGGATTTGAGAACATTGACTGGGTGGAAGCCGTAATCAAGACGGTCATCACCATCGATGGGGGAGAGTCGGTGAGCGATGAGGTGACTGTGACAGCAGTGCCGTTAGCACTGCAGGCCAGCTATGCCACGAATGTGAGCCCCACGGCCCCGACTATCGTGGCGGTATATAACCAGATACAAGCCGACAGTCTGGCTTTGGCGAACCAGATTGCGGCGGAAAGGGCCCATTTGGATGATACCTTGAGCCACTATTTGATGCAGGAGGTCCAAGTGTTGAGTATCAGCAACGACACTATCTACCTCACCGGCGGTAGCTTTGTGAAACTGCCCGCAGGCTTTTCAGGCGATTACAATGATCTTATTCACAAGCCGGATCTTACTCAGTTCGTCACAAATGTGCATTTGAATGATACTTTAGGACATTATCCGACTATACAGACCTTAAATGATACCCTGAGCCACTATTTGATGCATGAGGAGCAGGTGTTGAGTGTGAGCAACGACACCCTTTACCTTACTGGTGGCAGCTGGGTGAAATTACCCCAGGGCTTCAGTGGCGACTATAACGACTTGGCGAATAAGCCAGACCTTAACCAGTACACCACCAATGCGCATTTGAATGACACCCTGAGTCACTACTACACGAATACGAAGATTAACGACACGTTGGCCCACTACTTGCGGGCGGATGACCTTTGCGACAGCATTGTGAAGTGCGATATTTTCCAAAACATGCGCGACAGTATCCAGATCAATGCGACAAATATTGCAAACAATACGACGAGCATTACGAACAACACGACGAATATCACCAACAACACGACGAATATCACTAACATCACGAACAACATCGCCAACCTTCAGCTTGTGGACTCAACTCTTGAGGCTCGCATCGTCGCCGACAGCACTAACCTGGCCAATAACTATTATAACAAGGACGAAATCAATGACACGTTAAGCCATTACCTGAAGGAAGAAGTGCAGGCGTTGCGTATCAGCAACGACACCATCTACCTGACGGGCGGCAGCTTCGTGAAACTGCCCGCAGGCTTCAGCGGCGACTACAACGACCTGACGAATGCCCCGACCAATGTCAGCGCCTTCAACAACGACGCAGGCTACCTGACGAGCTATACCGAAGTTCAGGCGTTGCGTATCAGCAACGACACCATCTACTTGACCGGCGGCAGCTTCGTGAAACTGCCCGCAGGCTTCAGCGG
>LXOW01056773.1_pt1 | contig 23425 bp, 26 predicted proteins | sample 1368591 | NCBI WGS metagenome assembly LXOW01 (sample SAMN04884650, study PRJNA319009) | bovine gut metagenome | isolation source: Cow rumen | host: Bos taurus | place: Italy: Legnaro (PD) | collected 2014-07-09
ATCAATCAGATCCTTTCCAACAGACTGGTAGAGTTCTTTTTCAACGAGCACGAACTGGACGCGATCGTTTCGGATTTCGACAGCGTTCAGCGCGAGGTGAATCTGGGCATCTCCAAGCTGGATTTCAAAGTCGGAGATACCTATCTGGAAGTAAAGACTCCGCTGACGACGATCAATGTGAAATACGGGAAGGACATCAAGACGCTTCCGCCTAAGCCATTTTCATCAACTGACAGGATGGTAAAGCACCTTAAGGAACTTGCCGGATCACTTAAGGATCATGAGAAGGCTGTTTTTCTGCAGGTGTTTCAGTATCGCATTACAGAAAAAAAGGAACGGCTGAGATCAACACATTATGAGGAGGTGTCACAAACCTTCAGAGAGGCATCAAAAGCAGGTGTCGAATTCTGGGAGATACAGATGGATTTCAGACCGGAAGGAGTAACACTTTACAGCGTAACGAGAAGTAAAGACTTGTAAAACGGGATTTGCGGAGGAAACAGAGATGAAATACGAAATGATACCTTGTTCAGAAGACGACACGGAGTTTATCGAAGAACAGGCGGACAATGCTTTCAACGCGATCGCACAACCGGAAGAAGACGCAGAGGAAGAATATGTTTATATTGTCACCGATGAAAGTGGGAACCTCCTCGGTGGATGCATTTTGTCTGTAGACGGTCTGAAGACGGCTTCGATCTATGACCTGTGGGTGGAAGAAGCGTTTCGCAGACAGGGTATGGCCTCTGCACTCATCCGGGAGGCTGAGCGGAAAGCAAGGGAATACGGCTGCTATCTCGCAATGGTCGGAACCTTTGACTGGCAGGCAAGGTCGTTTTACGACAAACACGGTTATATGCTCAACGACACGATGACAGACGTGCCCAAGGGGCATGAACACTTTTTTCTCACAAAACGACTTGATTGCCCTTCCGCAGGATATATGCCGTCAAATTGCCGGCAATATGATATCAAGCGCGGTGATGAAAAGGACGCGGAGATCCTTTCCGGTAAATTGCACGGATTCGACAGTACCATTGCGCCTCGTGAACATGAATACATCCCTCTGAGTAAAAAAATCGTGGACGAGAACGGAAGGATCATTGCCGGATTTGTCGGTGGTGTTGATGGTTGGAATGGCACAGATATCGATGCGCTGTGGGTGGAAGGAAAATACCGGAATCGAGGGATCGGCTCTCAGCTCCTCGTCGAGTTGGAGCGGGAGGTAAAGGAGAACGGTGCTGATGTTATGTTTATCGAAGCATTTGATTGGAATGTGGGATTTTTCAAAAAGAACGGCTATGAGAGAGTGACCGGCATGCTTGAAGATTATCCGAGAGGGCATGTCATGTATTGCATGCAGAAGTCGCTTTGATATGGATTTCTGCAAATTCCGGCCGCTTCCGGAATATGCATGGGTCGGCGACACAAAGAAGATAGATTGCCTGCTTTGGAGCAAGCGGTAACAGATAGACAATACGGAGGTTTGAGTTGCACATATGCCATACGAAGAGGAATCTGTTGTGGCCGAATGGATGGATCATCTAAAAGATCTGAACGTCAGCACAAAAAAGATGTTCGGCTGCTATTGCCTGTATTGTGACGGGCAAACTGTCGGCTGGATTCACGACAGTGTCCTTTCCCTGCGTGAGGTTGGACTTACGTTCCTCCCCGCAGATATCAAAAGGCCGCGCCTTGAAGATAAGGTACAGGAGCTGGTGATTCCATTCGACTATGTCAACGCCGAATGGCTGCCAAAGGCGGTTCAGGACACCGCCGATATCCGAAAGAAACAGACGAATCGGTATTTGCGGAGGAGACTGATGATGACTCTGCGTAAAATGACAGAAGATGAGTTTCGTGCTTTCAAAAAGTTCAGTGTCGCCGATTACGCGTCGGATCTGATGAAAGGACGAGACATGAACCCGGAGCAGGCGCTGATGGAAGCGGAAATGGAATTCGGCGCAGATCTCCCCGACGGGCTGGATACAGAATACAGCTTCATAATGAACATCGAGGACGGGAACAAAAAGAAAGTCGGATGGATCTTTTTCAAATACTATTCGCGCGAAGGCGACGGCCAATACTATGTGTTCCTCGAAGACCTGCTGATATTCGAGTCGGAAAGAAGAAGGGGTTTTGCGTCTGCGGCAATCCATGAGATGAATACACTGGCACGGCAGGACGGCTGTTCATCAAGCGTGCTCTTCGTGTGGGATCACAATCCGGAAGGGATGAGCTTGTATGAAAAATGCGGGTATAAGCCTTATAACCGTGAAGAAGGCGGAACATACATGGTGAAGGAATTGTGATCCGACGCACAGAGATCAACGAATTCCTGTTTGAGAAGATAAAGGCATGAAAGAGTGACAACTTCCAGTTTGTCGAGGTGGGTATCTCGCACACGATTACCCCTATCTCGTACACGATTACCCTATCTCGCACACGATTACCCTATCTCGCACACGATTACCCCATCTCGCACACGATTACTCCCATCTCGTACACGATTACCCCCATCTCGCACACGATTTCAGAGTCGGTCGAGATGGGTGTTTTGCTGTAAGTGGTCGAAAATCGACTGGATGAGCATGAATGAAGAGACGGCTCGAGCAGGTATTCGTGTGCGAGAAGCCGAAAAAGCCCATAATATACGGACTTTTTCACATGGGAGGGGTGCAAAAAAGAAGGACCCTAATTGTATCCAAATTAGAGTCCTTCTCTGGCAAATCACGCTAATTTGGATACCAATGCACCCCACCTTGCTTCCCGGGGTGCATTTTGGCATGAGGAGGGGTGCATTTAACTATAGGGCGGGGTGCATTTAGCCACAGGGAGGGGTGCACTTTGGCGTAGGTGGGGTGCATTTCCAGAGGGAGGGGTGCATCTTGATAATCATTTGCAACCAAACAGCGTTTTCCACGGTATTATTTATAAATGAGTTCACATCAGTTTGATACTGGTGAAACCTTTTTGTGGTATTTATCGTCTAATAAGGTAGAAAGGATTACTGAAACACTGAAAAAGCTTGTAAAGTAGCGGAGGCATGAATATGAAAAAGATCATGATAATATTCCTGAGCCTGTTGATGGCTTTATCTGTGGTCGGCTGCAAATCAAGTCCGCAGGCAGGGCAGAATACTGAAGATCCCAAGGATGCTGTTTTCCAGGCCACCATCGTCGAAATCAAAGATGGGACGATGCTTGTAAAGCCCATGGAAGGATATCCTGAAGCAAACTACGCTGACATCATCAGCGTAGTCATCCAGCATATGCCAAGCTCGCCCGAGCCGATTGTCGGCGACGTTGTAGCAATCACCTATAACGGGATCATGGCGGAAGAAAATCCGCCTTCTCCGGAAGGGATTGTGAAAATCGAAGTGATCAGACACGGAGAGGATACGGCAGCGATCGACGAACCCTACACCTCGCCGTCTATTGCGGATCTGGGTATTACCGGCTATGACGCATTCTGTGATTTGCTTTCCGCAAAGCTGGTCGACGGCTCGGAAAACAGTAATCTCTCCCCGATCAGCGTCTACCTCGCTCTTGCTATGGTGGCTGAAGGCGCGAAGGGTGAAACGCAGACCGCGATGCTGGCGCTTCTGGGCTGCACCAGCCTTGAGGAACTGCGCGGCATCTGCGGGGAAATGCTGGAGCAGCTTTCTGTCGATACCGAAGACAGCACGCTGGCGATCGCTGATTCTATCTGGATGGCAGACCGAAACGGTACGCTGAAGTTCAGCGATGATTACCTTAAGGTGTTAGGCGAAACCTATCGTTCAGAGGCGAACGCTGTAGACTTTGGAAAAGAAGAAACCAGTAAGCAGATCGCCGAATGGATCACCGAACATACTCGGGGCAAGATCAAGATCTCTGAGGACGCGATGAAGTTCGATCCTGAAACAATCGCCGTGCTGATCAATACGATCTACCTGAAGGATGCCTGGCGGGACGCGTTCTATGAAGGCGCGACCGAAAAGGGTACGTTCTACACGCCTGACGGTGAAATGACCGTGGATTACATGAAGCGTAAAGATGACGGAGTGACGATCTATCAAGGCGACGGCTATATGCGTTATTCGCTTCCTCTTCTGCGTGTCGGACGCATGACATTCGTGCTACCGGACGAAGGCATGGACTTCGCAGATATTTTAGGGACGCCTGAACAGATGCATATGCTTCTGCATGGTGTGAACGGCAAAGAGATCCGTGCGAATGTGAGTGTGAAGCTCCCGAAATTCAAGTTCCAGGATCGCTTTGATCTGAACGATACCCTGGAAGCCCTCGGCATAGGGATCGCATTCTCCGGCAGCGCGGATTTCTCCGGAATGGGCGACTTTGACGCAAAGATCTCCCGTGTGCTTCAGGAATCCTTTATCGGCATCGATGAAAAAGGTGTCGAGGCAGCAGCTTATACTATGGTGGCCATGGATGAGTGCGCCATGATGCCGGAGGATCTGCCGGAGATTGACTTCTTTCTCACCCGTCCGTTCCTATATGCCATCGAAGCAAACGACGGTACGGTGCTATTCATCGGCTCGGTAACCACCCCTGACCCTGCCGGGAGCAGTACTACAACAGAGCAATCCTCCTATCTTGGCGCTCTCTCTGAAAGTGAAAAGCAGGAGATTCTTGAATTCGCCAAGGGCTGGTACGCGGAGAATTTCCCGAATTATAAGGACTTAGTGTTTGAGTTCGCCGATGATTCTGTTTTCGGATATAAGAATTACTCTCAGTATAAACCTGGAGAAATGATTATTTTGAGAGTAACCTCTGAAAAAAGCTTTTCTGGCAGTGTCCGGAGTTGCTTCATTAAGATTACAGATTCCGGATATGAAGTATTCAATGAGGGGTTTTGATTATAACGCTTGAACCCTGCAAAGACATTAGAGATTTTCAACCTTCGTAATTAACAAAATCCGCAATAATTCTGGCCCTTTTGAAAACTGAAATGTCCAAAAGTATAAAAGGCTGCAGCGTTCCGGCTACCACCGAAATGTTGCAGCCTTGCAATGTTGGCTTAGGCGACGACCTCAGTCCCATCATAGAATCGGAACCGCAGGTCGCCGTTTTTCGTTACCGTCACGTACTCGACCGTAGTGAGCCAGAGATGAGGATCGAACTCGGCAAGTAACCCGTCTCGTGATGCGACCGTTTGGATGAACCGGTCAATCGCTTTTGCCTTCGCCAGTCGGTCATTACGTTCGGTAACAAGGGCATCATATTTACCCTTGGCCTTCTCATACCGGTCGACGTATCCATTGTACCGGATGGCGTATTCTTCCTGATCCTGCGCGTTGCAGGAATTTTCAGCTATACATTTTCTGGTTAGTTCAGCAACGATCTCCATCTCCCTGTTCAGCTCATTGATCTCAGTATCAAGAGCAGTCGCGTCCATGAAGACCTCTTTTGCAGTTTCGCAGGCAGCAAGGTATGGCTCTTTTGATCCAATCAGACTGTTGAACGCGGAAACGAACCGGTCCTGAATGTCCTTTTCCCGCAGAGCGGGCGTCTGGCAGCGGTGCTTGCCCTCGTCGTATTTGCTGTTGCAGCGCCAGATCGCGGACCGGTACTTGTCGGTCGAGTGCCATGTCTTCCCGCCGTACCACCCGCCGCAGTCGCCGCACTTGATCTTGGCGCTGAAAATGCTGGTACTGCTGTACGCCCGGCCTATGGCTTTCCGGCGCTTGATCTCCTCCTGAACGGCCTCCCATTCATCCGGGTCAATGATCGCCTCGTGGCTGTGCTCGATATAGTATTGAGGCACTTCGCCCTCATTGATCTTTCGCTTCTTGGTCAGAAAATCTGTCGTGAAACACTTTTGAAGCAAAGCCGACCCGCGATACTTCTCGTTCTGAAGGATGCTGTTCACCGTGGATGCGCTCCACTTCGGTTTCCCGGACGGGCTTGGAACGCCGTCAGCGGTCAACTCCCTCGAGATCGCGCCGATGGTCTTTCCGGCCATGAAGTCACGGTAGATCCGGCGAACGATCGCAGCCTGCTCCTGGTTCACCACCGGCGGGTCGTCCTTCTTCGGTCCGCGATCGTATCCGAGAAACTGTTTGTAGGGTAGAGTGATCTTGCCGTCGGAGAACCGTTTCCGCTGGCCCCATGTCACGTTCTCGGAAATGGACCGAGACTCCTCCTGCGCGAGGCTCGACATGATGGTCAGCAGCAACTCGCCCTTGCCGTCGAGGGAGTAGATGTTCTCCTTCTCGAAGTAGACCTCGACGCCTTTCTCCTTCAGCTTCCGTATCGTCACCAGACTGTCCACGGTGTTCCGGGCGAAACGGCTGACGGACTTGGTCACGATCAGGTCCATCGCACCGGAGAGGGCGTCCGCGATCATCTCGTTGAACCCGTCGCGTTTGCGGGTGTCGAGCCCGCTGATGCCCTCGTCCGTGTAGACCTTCACGAACTGCCAATCGGGGTGGCTCGTGATGTATTTCGTGTAATAATCGACCTGCGCCTCGTATGAAGTGAACTGCTCGTCCTTGTCCGTGGACACACGGGCGTATCCGGCCACGCGGCGCTTTTTGACGACCGGGTTCATTCTGCGAACGGGATTCAGCGTCGCAGGGATGACGGTCACGTTTCTTTCTGTCATTTCCGGTACCTCTTTTTCGAATGTTCTGCAGCTTGTTTCCGCATCTCGTCCGTCCAAGATTCGGAGCGGGACCGGTCAAGCCATATCTTTTCAACGGTGCTCCCGTCGTTCAGGTAGAATGTGAGCCGGTTCCCGTTATCCGCTGTGATTCCGGTGATCCGGCTCATATCCATATCCGCTGTTAACTTGAGGAGCGTTGCTTCGGGGATCTGCTTTGACGGACAGGCCGCCTTGCCTCGCTGCTTCAACGTTCCGCAGATCCATGTTGGACCCGTTCGCGTGTGCTTCCGTATAAAATGCTTCCCGCAGATCGCGCAGGTGATCAGACCCGTGAACGGGTAGTTGGCGGGGTGGTACTCCGCGCCGTACACATCAGCACGGCGGGCGAGCTCTGCCTGCACCTGTTCAAAGACCTCCGGGGAGATGATCGGCTCATGGGTCTCTGCTGCATGGTACTTCGGTCGCTCTCCGTAATTGACGTAGTCCTTCTTGGTCAGGCAGTCGGGACGATATGTCTTTTGCAGAAGCAGGTTTCCGGTGTATGCGTAGTTCCGGAGGATCTTCTGAAGCCCGGAGTGATTGAACTCTCCGCCGTACCGGGTCCGTAGCCCTTCCGCGTTCAGCGTGTTCGCGATCGTTTGAATGCCCATGCCGTCAAGGAACAAAGAGAAGATGCGCCGCACGATGGCTGCTTCCTCCGGTTCGATCACGAACGTTCCGTCCACGCTCCGGTATCCCAGCACCGTACAGTTCNNTCCTTGAAGTTCTTCCGGACCCGCCATTTCTGGTTTTCGCTGACTGACCGAGCTTCTTCCTGTGCGTAACTGGCGAGGATCGTCAGCATCAGCTCACCCTCGTAGCTGAGCGTATGGATGTTCTGCTCCTCGAAGTACACATCCACGCCGAGGCCGCGCAGTTCCCGAACCGTCTCCAGAAGGGTGACTGTGTTTCGGGCAAGACGCGAGATCGACTTCACAAGCACGAGGTCGATCTTTCCGGCCCGGCAATCGGCAAGCAGGCTCTGGAAACCGGGGCGGGTATCTTTGGTCCCGGTCTTGGCTTCATCCGAGTACACGCCAACGTACATCCAGCCGGGGTGGGTTTGGATCAGGTCGCTGTAATGGCTGACCTGCGCGGAGAGGGAATGAAGCATCGCGTCCTTCCCGGAAGACACTCTGGCGTAGGCTGCCACGCGGGTCACTTTGGGCTGTTTTGGCCCGACAATACTGCGTTTTTCGACGATTCGATCCAATATCTCACCCCCTTGTTAGTGTCGCATATTACCTCTACGCTCCACACATATCAAGTCAATTTCGGAGAATATTGTGGATGTTTTCAAACCGTATTTTCCGGCCAGAACAAGGCTGATCTGTTCGTAGTCATCGGCGGAGATGATCCCTTTCAACTGCATCTCCCTGACCAGTGCCAGCGACGTCCGGTAGCCCTTCACCTTCTCGTACAGCGCCTTATCCATCCGCGTCCACCCGCGTTCTGGCCTTGGCAAAGCACGCTCGGCTGCAGTAGCTGGCCACGGAGCGGTTATTTATAAACTCCGCCCCGCAGCAGAGGCAGACATGCCGGTATGCGACCCTATGCGACTTGTCTTCCGGGTGCTCTTTCCACCACAGCATCCTGCAGGCGTCCGAGCAGAACCGGCGGGCGCGTTTCCCGGGGATCTGCTTGAGCTCACTGCCGCACTGCTGGCAGAACGATGGGATCGAACCATCTACCGGATGCCGCCTGCACCAGCTTTTTATAGAATTGATCGGCAGCCCTGTTTCTGCTGCGATCGCTCTGTATCCTTTCCCGCTTTGCTGAAGGCGGGCTACGATTTCAATTTGCTCATTTGTCATATGATCCATCTCCAATCCGAGAGGATTCCTCTCACTTCCCAATGGAGGTGGCGCACCCGTTTTGACGAAAAAAGGCACAAAAAAAGAAGGCCCATCCGGGAATTCCGGACAAGCCTTCGTCGTCAGTTCCTGTATGTGCCGCCAAGCGCCGCGATCGTCAGCGGACCGGCCTTGCCATCGACTTCAAGTCCCGCTGCCTTCTGAAACGCTTTGACAGTTTTCTTTGTTTTCGAGTAGTAGTTCCTGTTCGTAAGCGTGAGCCCGTCAAAGCCTGCCGCCTTAAGCAGCTTCTTCAGTTCACAGACATCCGCGCCACGGCATCCATACTTCAATGCTCGGTCAAACACGAACCCTTCCGGGGGAACCGGAGCAGGCGCAGGATCGCCGCTGATCTCCCGGACTTCCTCCTCCGTCCAGAAGGGCGGCCTGCCGAAGCCGTTCCAGCTGCCCTTACTGAGCGGACGCTTCACCACGCCATAATCACGGCCCAGCGCCTCGATTACGTTGATGTCCGTATCCGCCACATACCCGATGTGCGTCGCCCTGCCGGTGCTGTTGATCTTGAAAACAAAATCACCGACCCGCAGGTCGGCTTTCTTCAGCTTTTTGCATTTCCCGTAGAGTCCGTGGGCGTTGCAGTCGGATTTCAGTAATTTGGATACATTCTGCAGCCAGTACATCCCGAGCCCCGAACAGTCGAACGCCCGGAGAACATCTCCGTACCCGGCATCGCACTGTTTCTTCCAGAACTTGACCGCCCGTTTGTAGTTCGCATCCGAGGTCTCCCGGCGCTTGATCCACGCTTCCGTGATCGCTGCGCCCTGCTGACCTTGCGCTCCCCACACGTAGATGGAGTGGTTCTTGACCTGCTCATGCAGGTAGTCGAGAAACGTCTTCAGGTTATTCGTCATGTTCTTCCTCCTTTTCCGCACGGTCGTGGAGCTGTTCCAGAACCGCTTTCAGTTTCTCCGGGACAGGGAGTCCCAGATGTGCCGCGTTCTCGATCAGGGATACGCCCTCATTGGACAGATAGAAAAAGATGATCGCTGTCCGAAGCACGGAGCCCGTCCCGATCACATACGCGTCGAGAATGTGACCGATACCCACCAGCGCAAAGATCAGCACCTTTTTGAAGATGCCTCGAAAGCCAATGGCAGAAGAGAGCCTTCTGTCTACAACGGCGCACATCACGCCCGTCACATAGTCGATCACGACAAACGCCAATAATGCGTACAGCAATCCGTCACAACCTCCCAGAAACCATCCGAGCCATCCGCCGATGGCCGTAAACGCTACTTGAATCGAGATCCAAAATTCCTTCATGATACCTTCCTCCTTATGCCGTTCGTTTATAGAAATAGCAGGTGATGTACGGCTGGACATTGCTGTGCGCCGTGCCGCTGCCCTTGCTGCCGGTGTTGCCGGACAGGGTAGCCGTATGCGTATGTCCGCCGCCTGAGCCTGTTGTTGCCGGACCGGTCGTACCGTTGTTCGTGAAGTACTTATAGTTGCTTCCGTTACCGGAGCCGACCTTGTATGTACCGGACGCCGCCTGGTGCGTGTGTGCTGCTGCCTCCGTAACGGTCACAGTCCCGCTAGACAAAGCATGGTTATGGCTCGGCATGTTCGCCGCCGTCAGCGTGACGGTCTTCGCACCGCCGGTCTTTTCCACGGTGTTGAAGTCCGTATCGTTGGCATCCACGCCGACCGGAACCTTGCCCGCACCCCACAGCACCCAAGTCCCGCCAAGGAACGTGGTCGCGCCTGTCGTGCTCGTCGTCATGCGAATGGACCCGACCGGGAAGATGGCGTCCCTCAGCCATGCGAGGCTCGAAAAAGAAACGTCACCATCAAAGGTGACGTCCTCATGGAACTCAGACTGCCATCCGACCTCGAACTTGTTCTGCTCACAGATCTTGCCGATCGCGAGGCCGAGTCCGTTGTTGCGGATGGAGAAGATCGTGTCCGCTGTGGCAATGTCCGCATAGGCGTATACAGTCTCGAAATAGTCGGATACAGCGATCCGGATGTCGTAGGCGTACTGGTTGGAAAGTGAGCCGCCCACCACATAGGTTCCGTTTACTGAATACGATCCGGTCCATGTTCTGAGGTTCGAGTACGATGTTTCCGTCTTGCGTTTCGATTGGACCACGACCGAGGCATCATTCTTACTGTTCAGGGAAGTGACCGTCGCCTTCAGCTTGACCGACGCATAGGTGCCGGTATGGGACGCCACGCCGGAACTGTTGCAACGGAACACCGCCACATCCGTGACCGATGGCGACTTGTACGCCAGTACCGAGAATGTTCCCGATACCGTCCTTGTTCTCGAACGGGAGTCCTTGACCGTAATGGAAATGGACTGCGTTCCGCTGCCGGTCAGAAAGTCCGTCGTAAAGGACGTGCCGGTATACGTCGTGCCGTTGATGGTCGTCGTCACAGATGCAATCGTGGACCCGTAGGCTCCGCTTGCCGCAATTGCTACCTTGACCTTGGACTTGGACTGGATGAACGCGGAGAACTTTGTAGCGATTGCCGAGCTGGAGTCCGTCAGCGTATACGTGGCCGAAGGGATCACAGATGCCGGTACGTTCAGCGTGATCGATACGGACTTCGTTCCGATCAGCGTGCTGCCGGAATATGTATCGCAGTACAGCGTACCGACCGCCGCCGTCGCATTCGGCACCTGGTTCGCAAGCGTCAGTGCAGGCGTCCAGCTGACTGAGGTGTTCGCCGTCTTCGTAATGATCGTCCCGGAAGCGGAGCCGACCGTGTACCGGAGCGTATGGGTAAACGTGGAAGACGCAGGACTCAGCGTAATGGTGGAGGCAGTGCCCATCGTCAGAGTGCCGACGGAGGGCGTCGTAGCACGGGGGATCGTCGGAAGAGAAACCGTAGCCGACCCGTTGAGCATCTTGATCGATGACGAGAAGGAAACGTCGCCGGTCCATGCCAGCGTTACGCTCTTTGTACCGTCTGCATTGTGGGTGACTGTGCACTCACCGTAGGCCGCAGCTTCCGTTGATGCGTTGTCGGTGAGCACGGTCAGGAACGGTTTGCCGGATGCATTGCTGTATGAGGTGCTGTACTGCGTCGTGTAGCTGCTGGCAGATACCGCCGAACCGGTAGCAAAACCCTGTTTTTCCCGGGTGTAGACCGTAGATCCGCCGACCGTGACTGACATGGAGCCACGGGTGGTGCCTGAGTTATTGTTGCCGTACACGTTGTAAGAACCGGACAGGGTAGCAAGGAACACATAGAACCGGATCGTGGAAGTATTATTGGTAATGTTCTGGGAAATGACCTTGTATTCCATCCACGTACCGATCTTGGAAGACTGAGATCCGGAGATCGACCCGTTTATGATCGTGTAGCCCGAATGGATCGGGGTAGAAATCGTTGCCATATAATTACTCCAGTAACTTAAAGTTCAGGTTGTCCGACTCCGGCATCCACGCGAACGGCCCGATGCGCATACCCGTCAGGATCTGTACGGTGTTCACGTACAGCTTTCCGGAAGAGAAGTACGCGATCGCGTTTTCCGTGGAAACGGAGTCCTCGTCGCCTGTGAAAAAGTAAAGGATGTCGTTCTCCAGCTTGAGCTTGATCTGCGAGGTGCTCTTGCCGATCACGATGCCAGAAGCGATCATGCGGATGAATCCCCGAATCACCTCAAACCGCTGAGAAACATCCCCGTTGAGGGCAGAGATGTCCGATGTCGTTTCGGTGAAGTTCGCTTCGATCGTCCCGGCCATAACGGACAGGGTCGTTTCAATCGAGCTCTGCAGCGCATTGAAGTCGGAGGTCGTCACATAGTCCTCCAGCGCGGAAAGCAGGATCTGCTGCGCCGACTGCAGGATACTGGTGTTGTTCGTGATCTCATGCTGCACGATCTCAGTCGCTTCACTATTTGTCACATAATCCGCCTCAATGCTCTCGATGCGATCGACCGCGTCTGCAATCTTGCCCGTATTCTCCGTAACGAGCGAGATGCGACTGTCGCCCAGCGTGATCCGCATGTTCGCCGGGTCCTGCAGCGGGATCGTCATCTTCGTCAGAACGAACTCCGCCTGCGGACAGATATCCCCGCAGGTCACGATCACCCGGTCGAGGAACTGGAAGCACTCGACATCCGCATTCAGCGAGTGCAGGTCCACGGCTGTGAGCGAGATCGTCTCCTTGAGCCTTGCCCCGGAGGAGGCCAGCCACGCCAGTCCTTTCTGGAGCAGGTTCGTTGGCGTTTTGATGGTATCCCACGTGGTCAGTGACATCGGCGCATAGATGGTTCCGTAGATCGCTGCGTTTGCCGTATCGATGAGGTGCGGATCGCCGTCGTTGACGTCCGCGACCGTGAGCCGGGCGTCCGATTCATACGCCGGGTCGATCGACGACATCCGTGCGCCCAGCGGGACACAGGCCGTGTAGGTTTCATCTGCATCCTTTGTGACAGCGATGTCGATCAGATTCTCCCCGAACCGGATCGTCTGCGTCGAAGTATCCGGCGGATCAGCCAGCCAGTTCAGGACCGGCTTTTCCAGATAGTTATATGTGACGTGCAGGTATCCGCCATACCGTTTGACGAGCCGCTCCTTGAGCACCTGCCATGTGGAGTCGTAGAGCACAGAATGCGACTCGATCTCCGAGTCCGCCGTCACCGTGCAGTCTCCGATTAGGAACTGCTGGTTTTCTGAAACGGATGCGTTGTGCCGGTTGATCAGAAACGCAAAGAACTCAGCAGGCGTTCCTGTAAAGGAGTACGGATCGCACACGCTGTCGATCAGGTACGCGAGGCAGCCTTCAGCGGTGTACTTCGTCTGGCCGGACAGGTTGCGTTCGTCCTTGATGATCCGGCCTCTGAAGATCACTCGCCCGTCACGGTACACTTTGATCCAACTGACCAGCTTCCGTATCCGGGACGCCGCTGGGTGCGTGTCCGGGACTGAAAACGTTAAAAGACCCGGTTCGTTGACGGAGAGGTCAAGAATCGGGTCGATCACAAGATATCTGGGGAACTTCGGATCATACAGTAGGTCCGAATCCGAATACATGGTATAGATCATAGCCGCCCTTTCCGGAATGTGAAGATGGTCGTCCCTGTAGACTCGACCGCCACAGACCTTGTTTCATCGCCGGGCAGGTACATTTGCCCGTTCAGGTGTCCGCCCGGGGACATCTGCAGTCGCACCGTGTTCCCGGAAACCGTAAACGTCAGCGTCGCCTGCTCCGTGTTGCTCACGAACGGGACGACAGGCATCCTCGCGTTTCTCAGGATCGCGGTCCCGTTGCCGGTCACGGTGACAGCCGTTTCCAGCTTATCCATCTTGAACGGTTCTGCCGTGATGGTAAGGGCGATCTCGCAGTATCCGTCGCGCTTTGATATGGACGTCACATCCACGCGGCCTGTGTAGTAATAATCCGGGTCCTTGCTGAACACGATCTGCATTCGCTTGCCGTGGACCGCGTTCACGAAACTGGAAACCCGTGCATCGTATTCGCCGGTCGCGTACAGGGTCAGAAGGATGATGCGGTCATTGAACCGGATCGCATCAAAAGCCTCTGTCAGGTCCAGCGACCCGTCGTGACCGGGAACGGGTACGAAGTTCGTCTGCGCCGTGGGCATGGGGATCTCATACGGGGCTACGATGAGCCCGTAATCCGTATGCGTGTTTTTGTTTCCAAACAGGATATAGCTCATGCGTACCTCACTTTCAGCTTCTGCATCTGCCCGAGGGCGTTGTCCATTTCAGGGGCAAGCCATCCGATCACCGCGCCGGTATCCGTCACGATCTGCCTTACGCCCATCTGCGGCAGGTATGCTTTCATAAGGTCGAACATGGCAGAGACTGTAGCGGCGACGGACAGGTTCGCAGAGGGCAGAACCGCTGATGCATCGAAGTTCGCCGCAGCACGCACCGGTTCCAGATCGAAGTCGGTCGGGATCGCGTTCTGCATCTCTTTCTCCACATCCTCCATGGCGTCGACAAAACCTTCGCCAAGACCGAGTCCCATGTTCTCACCGATACCGGCAAACACCGTGGACGGGGAGTGGATACCCAAGAGACCCTTGATATTTCTCAGCAGCCCGTTTGCCCAGCCTTTGACCTTGTTCCACAGCCAGTTTGCCGTGTTGCTGATGCCGTTCCACAGGCCTTTGAGCAGGCTTGCACCGGCGTCAGCCATCTTGCTGGTCAGGCCAACGATCGCATCCACGATGCCGGTCACGATCTTCGGCACCGCTTTAACGATCTCCGCGATGATCGTGGGCAGGTTCTCGATCAGGGCTATGAAGAGATCGACACCCGCCTGAATGATCTTGTCGATGTTCCCGATGAACGCGTCCACGATACCGGAAACGATCTCCGGGATAGCTTTCACGATGGTGGTTATGATCTCCGGCAGCGCCTGAATGAGTGCTATCAACAACTTGATGCCCGCCTGAATGATCTGCGGGATCGCGTTGATCACCGCCTTGATGATGCCGTCGATGATCTTCGGGATCGCCTCGACGATCTTCGCTATGATCTGTGGCAGCGCGTTCACCAGTGAGGTCAGCAGTTTGATCCCCGCATCGATGATCTCCGGAATGGAGTCGAGGAGGAAATCGACGATCGCCAGAATGATCTCCGGCAGTGCTTCGATCAGCACCGGGAGCGCCTCGATAATGCCTTGCACCAGCCCCTCGATCAGTTGCAGTGCCGCATCGAGGATCATGGGCAGGTTCTCGATCAGTCCCTGCACAATGGTCACGATCGCCTGCACCGCCGCAGGGATCAGTGTAGGCAGTGCATCAGCGATCCCCTGAACCAGGGCTGCAATCATCTGTACTGCCGCTTCAATGATCAGTGGCAGATTTTCTATAATCGCGTTCACGATCGTCATGATCGCCTGCACCGCCGCCGGGATCAGGCTTGGAAGCAACTTCACAATGGTGGTCAGCACCTCGGAAAAGAGGCCCGTCACCGTCTGCAGCAGCACGGGGAGCAGTTCTCCGACCGCTTCGATCAGCGCACCGGCCACAGAGGGCAGCGCGGCAACGATGTTCTGGATCACGGGCGTGATGTTTTTGACCACACTCTTGAAGGCGTCGATTACGTCCTTGCAGAGCTTGCCCATATCCGCGTCCGCACGACCGAAGCCGGTGATCAGGTTCTTGATCGCACCCTGCATGGAGTTGACGGACCCGGAGATTGTGTGCTCGGCTTCCTTTGCGGTGGTGCCGGTGATGTCCATGCCCGTCTGGATCACATGGATGGCCTCGACCACATCCGCGTAGGAGTCGATGTTGTATTCGATGCCCGAGATCGCCTGCGCATCCTTGAGCAGGCGTTCCATCTCGGTCTTGGTGCCGCCGTAGCCCAGCTTCAGGTTGTCCAGCATGGTGTAGTTCTGCTTGGCAAAGCCCTGATAGGCCGTCTGGATCGCGGACATATCGGAACCCATCTTGTTGGCGTTGTCCGACATATCCGTAATGGCCATGTCCGCGTACTCGACCGCCTTTTCCGTATCCCCGCCAAGGGACGAGATCAGGCTGGCTGAGAAGGACGTGACCGTTTCCATGTACTCGTTGGCAGAAAGCCCCGCCGTCTTATACGCGCCTTCGGCATACTCCTGCAGTTTCCCGGAAGAATCCTTGAACAGGGTGTCGATACCGCCGACCAGCTGTTCATAGTCCGCAAAAGCGGAAATGACCTCTTTGCCCAGCTTCACGGCGGCAGCGCCAGCGGCAACGAGCACCGCACCCATGGCGGCTCCGACCGTTTTGAGAACGTTGCCGAGGCTCTCGAACTTGCTCTCGGAATCCTTGGCGGCGTCCCCGGCTTCGTCGATCTCGTCACCCATGTCGTCTGCACTGTCGGTGACGTTGTCCATCTCCCGGTCCATGCCGTCCAGCGCATCCTCGGCCCGACCGTACCCGGCGTTGGCTTCATCCAAGGCAGCATTGTTATCGGCAAGCTCACGCTCCATGTCGTTCAGCGCAGCTTCCGCATTGTTCAGCTGGATCTGCCACGCCTGCGTTCTGCGGTCGTTTTCGCCAAAGGACTCCGCAGCGTTCTCAAGGGCTGCCCGCAGAATCTCGATCTTCTGCTTCTGCGCTTCGATCTCCTTGTTCAGGACCGTGTTTCGGGAGGTGAGCGCGTCGACTGATTTGTCGTTCTTATCAAACTGGGACGCGACCAGCTTCATCTCGGACCCGAGGACCTTGAAGGAGGAATTGATGTCCGCTAGCGCTTTCTTGAACTCTTTTTCGCCTTCCAGACCGATCTTCAATCCGAAATTGTCCGCCATATGGACCGCCTCCTTTCTTTAGATCCCGTCCGGGATGATGTCGTCAATGAAATGCTCACGCTTGGGCTCTGCCAGCCCGTTGTACTGCTTGTGGCATTCGAACAGGTCCAGCAATAGACCAAAAGGCATCGTCCAGACCTCATCTTGCGTCAGGTGAAGCTGGGCGATGCCGAAATAAAGCAGCCGGGTAAACAACTCTTCGTCGCTTACCCGACCTGTGCGTTTTTTGGGTTTGCCTCGCTTTCGATGTTCCGCTTTGTACCGCGATACAGCGCTTCCGTGATGGCGGTCTTATATTCGCCAAGGTCGGAAGGCACCGTTAGAAGCTCGACCTCGTCCGTGGTGAGAACGTGCTTCGGTTTGTCGGCGTGCTTCAGGTTGTAGATCAGAATGCTCTGATTGGCCAGAAGTGTAATGAGCCACACGATCTCGCTGATCGCCATCTCAAAGTTCTCGCCCTTTAAGAGCTTATCCCCGAGGTTCTCAAGACCGCCATATCTGCCAGCGATCTCTCTGGTTGCCTTCGTGGTCAGAATGAGCTCGTACTCATCTCCGCCGATGTTGATGAATGCACTGCGATCTTTTTCCATACAGCGCCTCCTTAGGTACTTGCGGGAGATCCAGTCGGTTCATAGACCGCGTTGTACCAGGTACTGATCACGCTGTCGTCAACGCCTTCCGCGCCTTCGGTGACCTCCGCTTTCCACGGGTGGTTGTCGTTATAGTCCACCTTGTTGCGGCGCATGATCGTGCCCTCGATGGTGGGCGTCTGGAAACTGATCGAGTCGCCCTTCGTCTGCAGGTTGGTGGCGGGGATGCCGAACTTGACACGGTACAGCCAGTAGTAGCGGTACTTGCCGTTCGACTTCCTTGCACGGAATGCGACAGCCACCGGGGTACCGCCATCGTCCGAGCCGGAAATGACTACGCCGTTCGAGTCGATGGTCGCACCGGAGAGTGCGCTTGCGATCTCCGCACCGATGTCGTCAATGCCGAGGGAGAGCGTGCCGGACTTGAATTCCTTCACGACCTCCGCAGCGCCGTCGTCCGCGTAGAGGATCGCTTCATTCAGTTCAACGGAAAGCTCTGCCGAGATCGCCTTTGCAAGGACCGCGGGCGTTCCGTAGGTTTCGTTACCGTTCGCGTCTTCCGTGATCGGTGCGTAATAGAGTTTATCAAGGCCGATTGTTGCCATTTATCGTTCCTCCGTTTCATATTCGTAGTATTGGGCCACATCCACGGTGTAGTGGTGGTAGCCGGATTCAGGCTCGAAGCCTAAGTACTGCCGATCGGTAATGGTGTATCCGCTTTGGACCAGCAGCCGGATCAGCCGGTTCTTCACAGCCGTATAGCTGCCTTTCGAGTAAAGGGATAGCCGTGCTTCCTGAATATCCACTCCCGGCTTGTTATCCGCATGCAGGTCAAAGCTGTCCGACAGTGGCACGATCACAAGGTACTGATCCGGAGCCATGTTGGAAAACACGCCGGTCTCCATAGGAACATCCAGCACGGGAAGCAGAGCGGTCAAGTCTTCCAGTATGCTCATAGCTTCTGTACCTCCTCATCGAACTTCTGCCGCATCGCCTCGATACATGCGGACTTGGACGCCGTTTTCGCCGGTTTCAGAAACGGTTTTGCAGGCTGTCCATGACGTCCGTACTCGAGGATGTTTGCGATCTTTGCATTGCTCTTGCCTCCGGAGCGCGGTTCCGCAAAGCCGACCTTGATGTTATGGTTTCCGCTGCGGTCGAGCTTTACTGTGGAAACGCCAAGAGAAGAGAGCAGTTGTCCCGTTGACCGGGAGGGAAGTTTCGTCCCGCTGCCGATAACCCCGGAAAGCCGGGAACGGACGCTCGTTTCAACGACCTCGGCACCGGCTTCCAGAACGCTTTCCGCGATCCGGTCCTCTTCGGAGCCAAGACGCTGGATGCTTTTCAGGAAGTTCTCAGGCATTTGGATATCTGCTTTAGCCACGGGAACTCACCACCTTTTTTGCCAGCACTTCGATGTACATGCCTCTGCCGCCAACGTTCTCCACCGAGATGATGTCGAACCGTTCGCCGTCGCACAGGATGTACTGGCCGGTCGTGACAGTCACGTCGGGGATCGTCCGGAACCGGAACAGATCCGTTGCTTCGGAGAACGTGGCAAGGTTTGCCCAGCGCTCCGAGCCGTGTCTGCCTTCCCGGTACATAGGAACAGAAACGAGGGTCACATCCTGTTTGGACGCGAAACCCTCGCTGTTCTTATCTACGATTTCTTCTATAATGCTTGCCTGCCGGTTCATTCTGCCAAAGCTCATGCTCACACCTTCCAATCCCGGTCCAGCCGCAAGAGCAGATTGACCGTATTCCATACCTGCCGCGCCGCCTCCGGGCGATCCGCAAAGAAACCGCCCGTGGACCCGTCGCGGGATTCGTAGAAATGCGAGGAGAGCATGATCACCGCCTGTTCGGTGGTCGGCGGCATATCGTGGGTGGAGTAGTAGCCCGCCTCGATGTGCTGGTAGCTTTCCGCATAGGATACGGCGGCAGAGATGTACATCAGAAGCAGTTCATCGTCTACCGAATGACCCAGAATCAGATTCGCTTTTACTTTTTCAAGCAGCGTGTTCATTTCTGCCGCCTCCTTTCATCACACAACAGTGACTTCTCCTTCATCCATAAGGCCGGACGCTACCAGTTTCATGAGCAGATCATTGAAGTCATCTTTGAGAGCTGCCACAGTCGTCGCCGAGCTTTGGTCCTGATGATCCATTTTCCGGTAAGGAAGAGGAAGACCCTCAACACAGGCATCTTCCTCAAAGATCAATGTTCCACCGATGTGCGTTACTTCGCCGCCCTGTTCGGTGTAGTTCAGTGTGTTGTGTCCGGTCGGTTCCGGTTCACGGGGTATCCATTGTATTGCCATTATGCTCACCTCACTTACGCCTGCTGCAGAAGCTGGATCGCTTCGGGCAGGATGACCTTGCCGTCCACACGCTCGGTCGCAACGTAACCGATCTGGCCGTTGGTGGCATAGAGTTCGTTGAGTCTCTGCACGGTACGGCCCGCACGGTCACCGATCCAGTAGTTCTTGAAATCGCCGAATGCGATGGTGAGTGCACCGGACTGAGCGGTTGGGACGTAGGGGCTCGTGTAGAGCTCGTAACCGAGAAGCTTGTCCGGCTGACCGGCCTGAATGGAGGGCTGCCAGAGGTATGCGCCGTTGCCGTCCTTCAGCTTGCGGAGGATGGAGACGGTCGCATCGTTCATGAGGAACTTGGCGTTCCTGCGGTACGGGGACTTCAGCGCATACACAAGGCTGATGACCTCGTCAGCGGTGATCGCAGTCTGGCTGGCTGCGGTGACGCCGACGGTACCGCCGTTTGCGGTGAAGATACCGGTGGGCTGGTTCGTGCCGGTGCCGACACAGAAAGCCTGTTCCTCGGCAATGCCGAAGGCGCGTGCGAACTCACGAATGAGGTAGTCCTCGATATCGAACTCGGCGTCCTGCAGCAGTTCCACACTGACACGGCAGAGGTCGGTGAGCTTGAACGCATCGATCTGCTTCTGACCGAAGGTGGGATTGCTCTCGGTGTACGCCGCGTTCTCAGCGGTCCACTGCGCGGTGGAGTGGCCGACCGCCACCGGGATCTTGCGCTCGTGATGCGTGGTGATGACCTTGGCAAGGCGACGGATCACGTTCTCCTCGTCCAGCGCGGTCACGATGATGTGCTCAAAGTCCGTCGGAACGAGAAATCCGCCGTCCACATCCGGGCTGGTGGAGAGCACGTTGTGAAGCAGGCTCTTGCCGCGCAGGTGACGACCGAAGTCCTCCTTATACGCATCCGACGCTCTGCCGCACTTCCTGTCCATCTGCGCCGTCTTTTCGGGAGCGGCGGTCAGGGGTTCGCTCATGGGCTTGTTCAGTTCAGCCTCGTGCGCGTCACGGCGCTCCATACGCTTGACCTCGTTGGTCAGGGCGTCGAGTTCCGCTTCCATCTTGGAATAGGTCGTATCGTCATCTGCGGACAGTACGCCCATATCGTTTCTGTGGGTATTGAGAAAACCTTCCATGGTGTTCCACAGAGCGGCTCTCTTGTTGCGAAGTTCAGTAATGTTCATGAAAAGAATCCTCCTGTTACAGTAGTTTTTTGTAGAGTTCAGCCTTCAGTTCCTGTACGGAGCGTCCGGCAGGTTTCGGTTCCGGCTTGCATTTGCCGGAGATCTTGTTGATCAGAGCCCGTTCCACCGCAGAAGCGGAGAACGCATAGCCTTCGGCGTCGGTACTGTGCTTTTCATCCGTGAGAATGCCGTCCGCAAAGCCAAGCTCCACGGCACGCTTTGCATTCATCCACGTGGTGTCGTCCATCATGTGGGAAAGCTGCACCCGGGAAAGCCCGGTCTTCAGCTCATACGCGTTGATGATGCTTTCCTTGACTTCGGAGAGCATGTCGATCGCTTTTTCCATGTCCGCGTGATCGCCAAACGCCATCGTCGCTGGGTTATGGATCATCATGAGCGCGGTCGGTGCGATCAGCACTTTCGTTCCGGCCATAGCGACAACGGACGCAGCGGAAGCCGCAATGCCGTCGATCTTGACCGTGACGTCGCCCTTGTAGTCCATGAGCATGGTGTAGATCTGGCTTGCCGCGATGCAGTCGCCGCCGGGTGAATTGATCCAGACAGTGATCGGCCCCTCGCCGGAGAAGAGCTCCTCCTTGAACATGGCCGGAGTGATGTCGTCGTCAAACCAGCTTTCTTCGGCAATCGTGCCGTAGAGTTCAAGAACTCTCTCTGCCGGAGCGTTTTCGTCCGCCTGGTTTATCCAGTTCCAGAACTTCCTGTTCTTCATTGGTTCCGTCCTCCTTTCCATCGGATTGGGTATTTGCAAAAGCACCCGCCTTGGATAGCGGGAGCATGTTGCCGTTTACGAGATAGAGATCGCCGCCGTCCTCTTCGGATATGCGGTCGAGGTTCTCCAGTTCCCGGATGTCGTTTGCGCTCATCCAGCCGTTCTGTCTCGCCGTGGCGTACCCGGACATCCGGCTCTGGTAGTCGCCCCGGAGCAGACCTTCCAGATTGAATTTCACGAAGTACTTCTGTTTCTCCAAGGGTGAGAGCAGGGAACGTTGGATCGACTGCTCCCATCTCACGACCCACGGATCGAGCGTGTACTTCACGAACTCGAGGGATTGCTGCTCTATATTGGAAAAGCTCGACTTCTCAAGATCTCCGACCATGTGCGGCGGGACCCTGAAAATTCGAGCTATCTCGTTGATCTGGAATTTGCGCGTTTCAAGGAACTGTGCCTGTTCCGGAGAAATGGAGATCGGCGTGTACTTCATGCCTTCCTCCAGCACGGCGATCTTCCCTGAATTGGAACTGCCTCCGAACTGGCTCATCCATGCATCACGGACCTTTGCCGGGTCCTTGATCGTGCCCGGATGCTCCAGCACGCCGGAAGGTGCGGCACCGTTTGCGAAGAACTTGCTGCCGTACTCCTCCGTAGCGATCGCAAGGCCGATGGCGTTCTTGGCCATGGCGATGGGCGAGTATCCGACCAGCCCGTCAAAGCCGAGGCCGGGGATGTGCAGTACGTCCGACGGCATTAGCACGACCAGGTCGCCCTTTGTCGTATGCGCCTCATCCGAGGAGCGCTGGTACTGGTAGTACAGCTGGCCGTTGGTGTCCCGGTTCACGCTCATCTTGTTTGCCATGAGCGGGTAGAGACCGACGACCTCGCCTTTGCCGTTCCGGATGATCTGCGCATAGGCGTTGCCCCACAGCAGCAGGTGCGTCATGAGCGTTTCCCGGAACACGAACGAGCTCATCTCCGGGTTCGGCTCGTCATGCAGCAGCAGGTACAGCGGGTGATCGACCGCTTTCTCCTTGCCGCCGTCCTCCTTATATCGGTACAGATGCAGCGGGAGCCCGGCGATTGCTTCCGACAGGATACGCACACAGGCGTACACCGCCGTCATCTGCATGGCGCTGCGCTCGTTTACGATCTTGCCGGAGGAGCTGCCGCCCATGTAAAAGGCGAAGCTGCTGCCGGGTGTTCGGTTCACAGGCTTATCTCTGGATTTGAACAATCCGCTGAAGATTCCCAATCCGTATCACCGTCCTTTTCACAAAAATAAAAGACCGCGCGTATCGTAGACGCTCTCGGTCGTATCGTTCCCGCACCGGATGGCGCGGTCGAGTGCCATGATCGTGGCCACGGCACCGTCTATTTTCTCGGTTGACTTCTCCTTGTCCGGCTTGATGTTCCCGGCAGGATCGGTCCGCACGTAGATGTTGTCCATCATCCAGCGGAGCACCGGATGCCCGCCGTGGGCGATGCGCTGCTCCAGAACCAGCTTCATCAGCTCCTTGGTCGGCGGGCTCATATCCTTGAACCCCTGCCCGAACGGAACGACCGTGAAGCCCATGCCCTCAAGGTTCTGCACCATCTGCACGGCACCCCAGCGGTCGAACGCGATCTCGCGGATGTTGAACCGTTCTCCGAGACGCTCGATGAACTTCTCGATGTAGCCGTAATGGACGACGTTTCCTTCCGTGGTCTGCAGGTATCCCTGGCGCTCCCACACATCGTAGGGAACGTGATCCCGGTTGACTCGCTGATCCATGTTCTCTTCCGGTATCCAGAAGTAGGGCAGGATCACGAACTTGTCCTCTTCATCCAACGGCGGG
>LXOW01450260.1_pt1 | contig 23420 bp, 21 predicted proteins | sample 1368591 | NCBI WGS metagenome assembly LXOW01 (sample SAMN04884650, study PRJNA319009) | bovine gut metagenome | isolation source: Cow rumen | host: Bos taurus | place: Italy: Legnaro (PD) | collected 2014-07-09
CCTCACCACCGAGGTGGTAAAATGTATAATACCACAAATAAATTTAATGTCAACTATTTTTTTATTATTTTATTATTTCTTTTTTATTACAATCGGTTTTTTTGAATAATCTCGTATTGTAGTCCCTTTTACAGTTTCATACATTATAACATTTCCATTTTTGTCTGTCTCGGTAATATAGCTTGGTTTAGAGTAGTCTCTTATACTTGTTCCTTTCACGTTTTGATATGTAATTGTTTTGCCTCGCTCTACTTTTGTTGAATATGTTGGTTTAGAATAATCCTTAATTTTTGTTCCTTTCACTGTTTCATAGGTTTCTAAAACACCATTTTTTTCTTTAGTAACAAAAGTTTTTGCATCACTATAATCTACTATTGAGCTTCCTGGCAAAGTCTTTCTAGAAACTATTTCTCCATTTTTTTCCTTGGAAATAGCAAAGCCACTTTGAGAGTAATCCCGTATTGTAGTTCCTTTTATTGCTGGAAATGCTTCTAAGCCTTTTTCTAACTCAGAATTACTAAATAAATATATTTTATCATCTTCATTAGGAGAATCACCTGCCAATAAGGTTAAAGACCCTAGAAAAATAAAAGCAAAGAACAGAATAACTTTATTATACTTTATCAACATATATCTTTTTCCTGCTGTCATCTTTTGCGTAAGTTCCTGGTATTGTTGGATACAAAACATAATAAGTCATATATTCATCATCGTCAATAATGTAAACAGGAATATCTGGTCCATCTAAATCTTGATTTATAGCATACATAATATTATCTTGAATATAATATACTGGAACAGTGTAAATATTATCCCTATACACAACGTATTCCTCTATATCTGGATAAGGTTGCACAGCTACATATATATCGCCATCAGATGTTTTATATACTATGTTTCCCATAACATAAGGGCTAGCCTCTGTTTCCTCAACAGCTCTAACAAAACTTCCATCAGAACTTAAACTGCAACCTGTTAAAAAAAACAAAGAACAAATAACGAAAAGAATATAATATTTCTTCATAATCACGCCTCACAAAATTTATTTTAACTACAAATATATTATATTCATTTCTATATTTAGTTACGTTAGACTATTGTTAAGATATATTAATAAAATCAGCATAAAAAAACGGCTTAGATACTAATCCAAGCCGCTTATAATCAAGTTTTAATATTACAAATTGTTTTCTATAATACTTAATATTTCTTTATAAGTAGCCGCTGTGTAATGAACTCCATCGCTTGTGCTAAAGCCATGTTGATTTAAAAGATTATTGCTGTCAATAATATTAACGTTAGCTTTTAAGCCTTTAAGCATTTTTTGATTGAAATCATTTATCGAAGAATTCTTTACTCCATAGCCATTTGCCTTTTCTTTAACTTCATCAACTGGGTTTACGGTCATGAAGTAAACTGCAGCTTCAGTTGAATCAGCAATACTATTTATTAATGGAATATATTTTGCTGAGTTCCAAAGGTCGTTTACGCCAAAATTAATAACGATTACATCGTTTGATGTAGCTTTTTTCAATGTATCTTGATAATTTTGTGAGAACCAGTTATAACCCATACTTGATTTAGCTATATAAACATGGTTTTTCTTAGTATCAGAAAACTTCATTCCAACACATCTTGAATCGCCCATGATATACATAGTGCTATAAGAACCGTTGTTATTTGATGTTCTTGAAGCGTTTTCACCAGAATTTGAACTTCCACCTGAATTGCCACCAGAATTGCTATTACCGCCAGAAACTGTTGATTTTGGCTTATTAGCTACATAAACATAGTCAGAGTGAATATATCGTTTTTGACCACCAAGATTAATAATATACCAATCACCATTTTGCCCTGTAATGGTAACTGTATTTCCTGTAAAAAGGCTTCCAACTATGGTTCCCCATACGCCTAGTCTAACATTGAGTGAGCTATTACCAACCTGAACTGTTCCTGTTAAAGCAGGAGAATAAGTTATTTCTCCATCTTTGTTTACAGTTTCTTTTTCTTTTTCTACAACATCTTTAAGAGTAGATTCTTTAACCGTTGATACTGAATCTATGGTTGAAGAACTACCAGTCGCTGATATGCTTTCAGAATCAAATGGGTCGGCTGCTTCTTGAGCCAATAAAACATTATTAGAGAGAGATAAAAACAAAGCGCCAAAGGATAAAACAAGAAATCTATTTTTCATTCACATACCTCGTTTTATTTTATTAATAAATTTACGTGTACAAATATAAAAAGTTTATTATTTATCTTTCAATTATTATTTCTTACGCTCAAGTAATTCAATTATTTTTTGTCTAAAATGGAAAAGCTCCCAAAGCTTTAGGCTTCGAGAGCTTTATAGAGTTGGCGGTAACCTACGTTCCCACACAGTCGCCCGTGCAGTATCATCGGCGTCTTTGAGCTTAACTGCTGAGTTCGGAAAGGGATCAGGTGTTTCCTCAAGACAATGACCACCAACAAAATTCTATCATAATTTGAAAATCTCCGATGAAAAACCATACCTTCAATCTTTCGACTGATATAAAAGGTATGCATCTGATCGAGATTAGGGGTTTACATTCAGTAAACCTGTTTAAGGGTAAATCCTCGGAATATTAGTACCGGTCAGCTTAACGCCTCGCAACGCTTGCACCTCCGGCCTATCACCACGTAGTCTACATGGTTCCTTACTTCGTCTTTCGATCGAATGGGATGATTAATCTTGAGGTGGGTTTCCCACTTAGATGCCTTCAGCGGTTATCCCGTCCAAACTTAGCTACCCAGCGGTGCCTCTGACAAGACAACTGGTTCACCATCGGTTTGTCCACTCCGGTCCTCTCGTACTAAGAGCAGAGCCCCGCAATCATCCTTCGTCCGCATCGGATAGAGACCGAACTGTCTCACGACGTTCTGAACCCAGCTCGCGTACCGCTTTAATGGGCGAACAGCCCAACCCTTGGGACCTGCTACAGCCCCAGGATGCGATGAGCCGACATCGAGGTGCCAAACCACTCCGTCGATGTGAACTCTTGGGAGTGATAAGCCTGTTATCCCCAGGGTAGCTTTTATCCGTTGAGCGATGGCCCTTCCATGCGGTACCACCGGATCACTAAGTCCGACTTTCGTCCCTGATCGGCTTGTTTGCCTCACAGTCAAGCTCCCTTTTGCCTTTACACTCTGCGCGTGGTTTCCAATCACGCTGAGGGAACCTTTGAACGCCTCCGTTACTCTTTTGGAGGCGACCGCCCCAGTCAAACTGCCCACCTGACACTGTCCCCAACCCCGTCTCGGGGCCTAGGTTAGAATTCCGGACTGGTAAGGGTGGTATTCCATTGGTGACTCCGCCAAGGCTGGCGCCCTAGTTTCATAGTCTCCCACCTATGCTCTACATACAAGGCCAAAATCCAATATCAAGATACAGTAAAGCTCCATGGGGTCTTTTTGTCCTGATGCGGATACCGGGCGTCTTCACCCGGTGCACAGTTTCGCCGAACCCCACGTTGAGACAGTAATCAGACCGTTAAGCCATTCATGCGGGTCAGAACTTACCTGACAAGGGATTTCGCTACCTTAGGACCGTTATAGTTACGGCCGCCATTCACTGGGGCTTAAGTTCAGAGCTTCAGGCTTGCGCCTTGACTCCTCCCCGTAACCTTCCAGCATTGGGCAGGCATCAGACTCTATACGTCGGCTATACGCTTTAGCAGGGTCCTATGTTTTTGATAAACAGTCGCCTGATTCTATTCTCTGCGACTCAGTCAGGCTCATAGATGCTTTCTTGTTGCCAATAATATCTATTCACCTTACTAGAGCACTCCTTATCCCGAAGTTACGGAGTTAATTTGCCGAGTTCCTTAACGTGGGTTCTGTCGAGCGCCTTAGGATATTCTCCTCACCCACCTGTGTCGGTTTACGGTACGGTCGCAACTCTTCTCTCTTAGAAGCTTTTCTCGGCAGCCGGGTATCTGCTAGATTCCCCTACTATTTTCGGGTTTCTCAGTATCTCACCATCATTCTCGCGGATTTGCCTGCGAAAACCAGCTACATACCTCGACAAGGCCATGTCTTGCCTTGACTGCATAACCTCCTGCGTCACTCCTTCGATAAAACGATTCGTCGCGGTGCGGAATATTAACTCGCTTCCCTTCACATACGCCTTTCAGCCTCTGCTTAGGACCGACTAACCCTGGGAGGATTAACCTTGCCCAGGAAACCTTAGGTTTACGGCGAATGGGTTTCTCACCCATCTTATCGCTACTCGTTCCGACATTCTCACTTCTGCATCGTCCAGCACTCCTCACGGTATGCTTTCTATCTACCGCAGAACGCTCCCCTACCGCCCCAGAAAACCTAAGTCTTCTGAAACCCGCGGCTTCGGTGATGTGCTTAGCCCCGTTACATTTTCGGCGCAGAAGCCCTCGACCAGTGAGCTATTACGCACTCTTTAAAGGAATGGCTGCTTCTAAGCCAACCTCCTGGCTGTCTGAGGACCTCCACATCCTTTCCCACTCAGCACATACTTTGGGACCTTAACCGGCGGTCTGGGCTGTTTCCCTCGAGACCTAGAAACTTATCTCACTAAGCCTGACTCCCGGACATCATCTGATGGTATTCAGAGTTTGATTAGGGTTGGTAAGCTGGTGTGCCCCCTAGCCTATTCAGTGCTTTACCCCCATCAGATTAATCCGAGGCTAGTCCTAAAACTATTTCGGGGAGAACCAGCTATCTCCAAGTTCGATTGGCTTTTCACCCCTACCCACAACTCATTACTCAACTTTTCAACGTTGAGGCATTCGGACCTCCACTTCGTGTTACCGAAGCTTCATCCTGGTCAAGGGTAGCTCACTTGGTTTCGGGTCTACTACATGCAACTATCGCCCTATTCAGACTCGCTTTCGCTGCGGCTCCGCCGTTACAGGCTTAACCTTGCTACATGCAGTAACTCGTCGGATCATTCTTCTATAGGCACGCCATCAGGCATTCAGTTACGAATAACTGCATAGCCCTCTGACTGTTTGTAGGCACACGGTTTCAGGTTCTATTTCACTTGCCTCACCGGCATACTTTTCACCTTTCCCTCACGGTACTGCTTCACTATCGGTCGCCAAATAATATTTAGCCTTACGAGAAGGTTCTCGCTAATTCCCACGGACTCCCTCAGATTCCGTAGTACTCGGGTTTCAACACNNTATCCAGACCAAGTCGGTATCCAAGTCTCATGCAAGACTTAACTGTTGACCCCACGACACCGAGCAGGCAACGCTGCATGGCTTTAACACAAGCTCGGTTTAGGCTCTTCCCAATTCGCTCGCCGCTACTATGGGAATCATTGTTTATTTTCTTTTCCTTCAGGTACTGAGATGGTTCAATTCCCTGAGTTCCCGCCGCCGAAGCTATGAATTCACTTCGGGGTAACGCAAATGCAAATTGCGTTAGGTTCGCCCATTCAGAAATCTGCGGATCAATGTATGCTTGCTACTCCCCGCAGCTTATCGCAGCTGGCCACGTCTTTCATCGGTCTTTGGCACCTAGGCATCCACCGTGCGCCCTTAACAATTTACTCCTATTAAACACTCGATCATTTTTCGATTCGATAAAACTTTGCGCGACATCTTTCGATATCGCATCTTATCAAAAAGACCTTTTAATTAATTGGATGTTTTTTCATCGGATATCATTTTCAAATTTACTTACTTCATTTTGAAGTTCACCACCGAGGTGGTAAAGACTATAATACCACAATTATTTTTTATGTCAACTATTTTTTAAAATATTTTTTACTTTTTTTATTTTAACATTAAAATTGGCTTGATTAGCTACTTTTAACTACATAAAAAATAATTTAATTTATAATTTAATCTTGCTTTTTCGCTAAAAAAATAAGTTAAAATTATTAAAAAGTTTATACCCTTATTCCTATCTTTTCAAAAATTTCTTTTTTCGTAAAACCTCTAGATAAAAGCATTTTAGCTAGTTGTTGCAGTTTATTGTCTTTTTCTTGAATTAAGTTGTCTTTTTCTTGGATTACGTTATCTTTTTCTTGAATTACGCTATCTTTTTTTTGAATATTATCTTCTAATTGCTTAATTTGCTTGTTCTTTTCATCAACTACTTCGTCTAATGCAGTTTGAAAATCACCTCTAGCAGCCCTTTTATGGTATATATAGTCATCATAAGCCAAGAGTTCTTCTTTCGACATTTTCATTTTATCAAGAACTCTTCCAGCTTTTTTTATCCCTTTTGCTTTAAAATCTGATTTAATAGCCGAGTTTTTAAAAAGATATATCCATTCGTCCAAAGTATTTTTAGCTACATTGTTNNGGGTAAATATCGCCAGGATACACCTTACAAAATTTTTCCTGCTGTCTATGACTTAGTTTTAGAGTTTCTCCTGTATTATGGAAACTGTTAAACACAGTCTTGCCTTTATAAATATAGTCGCTTCCTTCGCCAAGATCAAAATATAAGATATTCACTGAAATAACCTTGATTACTTTGGAATAATCGTCGCTCTCATCCAGATGTTCACAGATTGCTTTCGAAGCAGCATATAGTATTCTGTGAAAGAAATCTACTTCATTATTAGACTGGATTTCAATAATAAGAAATTCACCTTTGGCATTTTTAACTTTTATATCAACCCTGTTGTATTTATCTTCGTCGTTATCTTTATTGCTTTCACTTTCAAGAACTTCGAGTATTTTTATGTCATCAAAAAGCAGTTCAGAAAGAAAACCTTCAAGAACTTCAAAATTAGCTTTGCTTCTAAGCAGTTTTTTTACCGCCCAATCAAACGAAACAAGTTTTCTTTCCGTAACCTTTGCCATTTTTCCCTCCAGCGAATATTATAACATAATTTGTTTTTTTTTCGATATTCTATTTATGCTTGCCTGTTTATTCTTTATTTACTTTCCGCTTATTGAGCCGTGATATTTTCTCCTAAAACTAGTTTCTCTTAAACTAAAATGTTCTTTACCAAAATAATCTCTTAAGACAAAAATGCTGCCATAAGGTTCTGGACCGCACATAACTGTTCCAGACGCCAAAAGATTGTTTCCAGAATATAAATCTTTATTTGCTTCTGGACATTTAATACCAGGTTTTACATAACCACCAAGTGTTAAATTACTCATATTAAGTTTATCCATTTTATTAACTTTATCCACATCCATATTATACATTTCAACTGCGCCTTGGATGACTCTTAGATTTGAATAACAAGCTCTTAAACGCGCCACATGATTATGAACAGTAAAAATAGGCATCGGTAATATAAATATNNCGTTCGCAATAAAAAGAACAAATAAATATACACAATAACACTAAACCAATATACATATAAAGAACTATAACATTATTAGTTCTTTCAATAAGATACGCACAGGAAGGGAAAAAAATAAAAGATAAAAAAATTGTTTTTATCTTTGAAAATGATTTTTCATAGTAAGAAGCAATATATACTGCAAAAACTGGCAAAGACAATAAGAATCCTAAAATACAATGACGCAAAAAATAGATTAATTCGCTATTAGAAACACTTATTTCTCCTAATGATGCAGAGTTTAAGTTAATACCATCAGCAAATAACTCATCGCAAAAAACAATTAAACCTATAACTAAAAACAATTTATATTTTTTTTTATTCCATTCATCGTTTCATCCTTAACTGCTAATTCGTTATTTATAACATTAAATTAACAAAAAAAGCTATAATCTCTTAGTAAATATCTGTTAAGAAATTAGCTTTTATTATTGTTTAATAATTGATTTTGCGATAAATTAAATTAAACAAAAAATCGAGGTTAATATGGACATTAAGGAAATATGCAAAAAAAGTTATGAAGATTGTATTTCATTGTTAGCTAATATTATTTCTTGCGAATCTCTTAGCGGAAAAGAAGAATCATGCGTAAAAGTTTTAACCAATTATTTTTCAAATAATAATATTCCGTATTTTATAGATTCACGTGGAAGTATAGCAGTAGTTTGCTCACCATTAAGCATTAAATTTAATTCAGTAAAAGAAGCTGTAGAACAAGCCAAAAATAATAACTTAAAAATATTGGTTTACAATGCTCACATGGATGTTGTTGCAGCAGATAACAAAGAAAATTGGCAATCAGACCCTTTTAAGCTTTCCAGAAGAGATGGAAAAATTTACGGAAGAGGTACCGCAGACATGAAAGGTGCCCTTGCCGCAATGGCATCTTCCATAAAAATAATAAATGAATTAGACTCTTATTATAAATGTAAATGCTTGGTAATAGGATGTTTTGTTACAGAAGAAGAAGTAGCGGAAGGACTTGCTTTTAAAAATTTATGCGAAGAATTTGAATTTTTACCAGATATGGTTATTTTAGGCGAGCCTTCTAAAATGGAAATAGCCAGAGGACAGCGCGGAAAGCTTGAAATGACCGTAGAAACAAGAGGTATAGCTTCCCATACTTCAGTTCCAGAAACCGCAGACAATGCAGCTTATAAGATGGCAAGAGCTTTATTAGCAATAGAGCAAATGGAATTGGAAGAAAGAGAAAAATATGGTTTAGGAGCCGAAAATACATTAAAAAGAACGACTATTGTCGGTTCTGGCATAGAAGTTTATCCAGTAAGCAAAAGCTTTGTTCCCGATAAAGCAATTATTCATGTAACTTGTCGCTTAGCTTTAGGCCAAACTATGCAAACAGTTTCAGAACGTTTAAAAGAAAACCCCAACTGGCCTGAATCTAAAATAGAAAGCTTAGTTTATAGAGGAAAATCATACACAGGAAAAAGCTCTGAATGGGTTTCAGAACACAACGGCTGGGAAACTACAAAAGATTCAGAACTGTTTAAAAAAGCTTATGATACATATATTAAACTTTTTAAGAAACCTCCTGTAGATAAAATCTGGCCTTTTTCTACCGATGGCGTTTATTGCGCAGGAAGGCTTCATATCCCAACTTTAGGAATAGGCCCTGGCTATGAAGAACTAGCCCACAAAGACAATGAATGGGTTAAAGAGGAAGATATGTTAAAAGCGTTAGAGGTTTATTGCTATTTACCTTTTTGTTAAACGATAAATAATATTAAAATCTTCCACGTAACTTGTAATATATTAGCCCTAACCACTCATGAATAGATGCATGAAATCCCGATATATAACTATCATGAGCATAGGTAACGCTGTTTATATCGTGAACAGGCGCAGGATAAACAGTAAAACCTTCATGTTTAAACGTTAATTGTGAGCGTTTTATATGAGCTCCGCTAGTAACAAGAAGAATACTTTTTATATTTGGATAATGTTTCTTTAAGTATTGCGATTCCATATATGTAGTAACAATAGATTCATCTCTCAATATATCTACTTTTTTAGTATCAACTTCTGTAAGCCTTGTATAACTTGCTACCCAATCATATTCTTTAAAACCATAAACTTTAGACCAACCTGTGCTAATAATTAATTTAGGTGCCTTTCCCTGTTTAAGCAATTCTATTCCATGAGATACTCTTTGATAACCGGCATATCCAGGTAACCCTGCTGGAGTGGCACCCGAAGCAAGAACAACAATAGCATCTGTTCTTGCGTTTGCATGTGGAAGCATGAAATAATATGAAAGGATACCTTCTGTTGGGAAAATTGAAATAAGCAGCATAAACACAGCAAGTAAAATCATACCATTTCCCAAATGTTTTCTTATTCTTTTAAATATCTCTGAAGAAATTTTAGCATTAGGAAAACTTATAGCAGACACACACAATATTGTTACCAAAAGATATTGTCTAATAGGTAAACTAAGCTGCATTAAACATATATAAATTAGAATTGGNNCGGTCTCAACTTTTCTGTTTTTCTTTTTTTTAAACTAATATCATACTCTATAAAATTTTTACACCATTCAAGCATATTTTTTCTTAGCAATAGATGAACCTCAACTGTTTCGTTTATATCAGATTGTTGCATAATTCGTTCAAATTGATTATAACCGCGACTATATAAATTTTGAAACTTAGATATAAGCATTATCAAAGTTCTATCCTTGGTTCGAGTTAAAAGAGAAGAATAAAGCATACTATCAGTAGNNTCTTTTACATTAAATCTTGGCTTGATACATTTTAAATCAGTGACTGGATTTAGATGAGCAATAATTCTAGGCAAAAATTCTGAACCAGTTAATGACATTATAAAAACCTGAGATTGCAAGATTTTATCATAATCGCTTTTTAACTGTTCTTCATTTAAACTCTTTATTTGATAGTATAAATTTTGATTTTCGAGTCTCAACTCATTTATAGGCAATTCTGGGACAAAATTTTCTGGAAAATCCTTAATAAAAGGTCTTCTAAGACTACATAATATTTCATCTGTTTTTGTCATAATTTCTGCGCTTTTTAAAGGATAAAACATGCGAGCAGGCGGTTTTAACGAATAAGCCCGACCATCGTCTTCGTTGGTCAAAATTTTATCAGTATGATTATTTTCTTCATCTTGAGTGCTTATCAATAGAGGAGTTACAAGTTTATTCTTTTTACTTTGTTTTCTTCTTAATCTTGTAACAATCTGAGCCTTAGTAAGTAATGAAGCCAAAAGAAACAAAAAACAATAAATCAAAGCTACAACAAAAGCAGGCATATTTCCAACATAAACGTATTGTCCTGCAATATTAGCAAAAAAAGAAATAATAAAGAAAAACGCATCTAACGTAAATCTAATTATCGGAAAAATATATATGCCTAATACGTTATTGAACATTGAAACAGCAACTAACAAGAAGGACATAGGAATAATATATGCAAATGCCCATAAAATAAGTGGATTTACTACCAAAGAAGCAGTAGAAAAAGCTCCAAAGAAATAAGTTCCTATAGGAACAGTTCCTATATTAGCAGCAAAAGAAACAGAAAGATAACGCGATATGAAAGCTGGCAAACCTATATCATGCAACAAAACATTAATTGGCCTTGAAAAAATAATTATCCCAAGCACAGCGCTAAAACTCAAAATAAAAGCAACATCGGTTAAATAATTTGGATCATACAACAATATAAGAAAAGAAGCGATAGAAACAGGGCGCAAAGGCGAAGGCTTTACTTCCAGATGCAATGAAACTGCCGCCGACAAATACATAATAATAGCTCGCCAAACAGATGGACTTCCTACAGTAACAAAAGCATAAAAGGATAAAAGTATCGAAATAAGTATTATTCTAGAAACAGGCGGAATATTCAAGAAATGTAGAAAGGAAGCAAGAAGCAAAATAATAATCATTATATGTTGACCTGAAATAGCTAATAAATGACTTATTCCAGTTTCTCTAAATAATGATTTATCTTCTTTGGAAATAAGAGAAGTATCACCAAGAACAAAACCAACAATAACTCCTGCATACCTTTCAGGAAGATATCTCACAATAACTTCTCTAATTTTTAATCCAACTTTTCCAGCAAATCCAACAAAAAGAGACTCAGAATTAGTATCCTCTATTGTTTCTACAATGAAACGCACAGATTGATCTGGCAGATAAACGCTGAATTTTCCCTTTAAATTATAAATATGCTTATTTAATAGCTCTATTTCTTTATTATTTATATAACATAGTATTCTTCCAGGAATCTTTGTGTAAGTTTCCGCCAAATCTTTATCGTCTATTTCTCGAACTTCTGCATTATTAACCTCAAAAGCAATACCATTTTTAGTATATTTATAATCGCCGTTTATTTTAGCAGTTAACATAGCAGTTGTATCATCAAGTCTAGCTAAATCAGAGAATTGTGCTATCGGTATTCTTCGCAAATTGCCATAAAATACACCAGACAATAGCGAAGCTATAACAAGAGCGACAGAAATTACNNTAACCAGTAGGAATATATAAAGCAATAAATAATCCCAAAATAAATATAGAACAAAACATTACAAAATAATCATTCTGTAAACGTTTTATAGACATTTTTTTATTATTCTGCCTATTATTATAAACCACCTATTTTAGCCCCCAGTTGCTTAAATTCATTAACACGTGGAGCCAACGACGGCAATCTTTCCTTAAAATCTTCCCAATTTGAGAAAAATCTTTTTTTTCGCTCATTAACAATTAAAGAAGCTTGCGAAGAATGAATTCCTAATTGTATTCTCATTTCTTTTTGTGTCATTGCATTAATGAGTAGCTGACTAGAAAATCGATTATTAATAGTATTTTTAGAAACAAATTCTGGGTTGTTTTCTTTATTTACTTTTTTAGCCGTAAATTGTTTTATTTCTTCATAATTAGGCTTAAAAATAATATAAAAAACACCTATACAAATAGGTAAAATAATAAGTATTCTAATATAAGCCAGTTCTTGATTATTCGGAAAAAGCAAGTTCTAGGCCTCCATTTACCTGTTCAATCAGCAAATTAGAAGAACCTACAGCTTTTTTTATCCATTTAAGTTTTAGAAATTCCTGCTTTGGATTATTAGTAAATTCATTTTTACTAAAAACTTCCCTATGCCAGCCACCACCACGCATTTTAAAAACAACTTCCGTATAGTTTGACTGCAAAAAAAGTTGAGGTAACTGCAAAAGATTAACGTCAAAAGAATTAGCTAAATATACAGATAAAATAGGGATAAAAGGATATAACACAGATAAAATAAGAGATTTATTATATTGAGATAAATTAATAGCTGGTCTAGATTTCTTTATAGCTGTATTTATTAATGCAATAGCTTGAGATGTTTTATTACGCAAAATAGAATGATCATAAGACTGAGATAATGCGCTAAGCCAATATTTACTATCAAAAGATTCACTTGAATTACGCATAAACATATCATATATTTTCGATATACGATTATAACACGAATCAAGTAACGTTAACGGAGAAGTATGTCTATCAGAGGTCAAAATAGCCATTCTACAAACATCTATTCCATATTCTGCAATGTAATCGCTATCAAATACGTCATCGCAATTTGCAGGAAAAAACCAAGTTATTTTTTCTTGCCCTCTTATTTGTTTTAAACGATATTCCAAATCGGAAAACAAACTATATTTAGTTTGTAGAGCAGACCATTTACAAGCCTGCTTTTCAATGCTTTGTGGATTATAACGATCCATCGCTAACTAATATTATTCATTTGCAAGACGTATAAGAGTTGTAATTCTACCGTCTGGATTACCTGCATCGTCAAATATTTTACCAGCCATAATTGCCAAAAGCTCTTGAGCCTTTTGCATTATAAGCGGTTCTTCAAGAGCTTCTGCAGAAGCAATCATAAATCTAACTTCAAAAATAAAGAAATCTCTGTCTGATTCAAGTGCGCCATTTTCTACATCAAGGAGCTTAAGAAAGGCTTTTTCATATTCTTTTTTAGCATACATAGCACACAATTCAGCCGATTCTTCAAGAGTTTTAAATATAGCTTTTGATTCTTCTATAGAAGGATGTTTTACTTCTTCTAATTTAGACAAATTTTCCTTAGCTATTTTAACCCATTTTGAGGACTTTGCCATATTAAAGAAATCATTATAAGCTGCAACAACACTCAAAGAAAATTTTATTTCTGTNNCATTAGAAACAGTCTCTTGGTTGTTTTTTCTGTAATAATCAAGTTCTTCGCCAAAAAGCCCTTCTGCATTAGTAAAGTTTTCTAGAGCACCATCATAATTCTGTTGCATGTAAGCTAAATAGCCCTTTTCAAAATATTCATTTTGCTCTTTAGAAGCTTTTTGCCCTTTTTCTATTAATTCATTATGTATTCTATATTGATTATAGTAATAAAAACCTACGCCGCCAATCACAACAAAAAGAAACAAAAGAACTACAATAGCAATAAAGCCACCAACTTTACGTTTACTTAATATTTTATCCATAATTATCTACCTAATAAAAATATAGCTTATAAGATACATTATAACCATATTAACTGTCAAATTTTAAGTAAAAGCTTAACAATAAAATAGCATAAAAATCAGCAGACTGATGTTTCTTGCAAATCAGAAGCTCGACGATGAAGCGGCAACTCTTCAGGACGAGTTAGAAGAGCAATAACTGCACAAATATGACCACCTATTAAAATTACAGTAGAAGCTAGATAAATCCAAAGCATAAAAGCTATAACAGCCCCCATAGAACCATAAATTGCGCTATAGCTTTCATTTCCAAACATATCAAAATATTTAACAAATAAATATCTTAAAACCCTTAAAAGAGGAATAACAAAAAGTGTGCCGCCCAAAGCCTCTCTCCACTTTACCTTAACCGTAGGAATAAGTTTNNAATGAAAAGAAGTCATATTTCCCTGTATATTGCCAGTTCCATCATGTATAGATTTAAGTTTTTCTGGTAATTGAGGAAAAAATATAAGTAGCCTTGGAGAATTATTTACCCAATTCTGTGCAGATACTATTATTTGATTAAGCTTTCCAAAACCAGGTATAAAATCATTTACTGTAGTAAAAAATTGAATAACTATAACTTGAATTGCTATTAAGCCAACTATTAATACCCCTACTATTCTATCTGCTATAAAATGTCGATGTTTAGCACTATGCCAAGCCTGATTGATATTTTGCACAAAACCAGCCAATACTAAAGTTGCTGACCATAAAAGCATCGCAAAACCAGCCGTTCCTACCTGTCCACCGCTACCAGAAAGCTTTTGTATGGAAGAAGCAACCATTTTTTCGTTTATAATCATACTTGCGTTTGGAATAAAACTATTTACGCATCTCCATAAAAAATCAACCGCTTTTACCTGTTGTTCTGGTTCAATTAATTCCTGAGACGAAAAAACAGATATAAGTACTAACATCATTGGAATTAAAGATACTAGTGCATAATAACTAATCGCAGCAGCCGCTTCCGTAACTTTATCGCTGATAACATTTTGATAAACTGTAGCAATAANNAAGATGTGTTATACTCATTTGTAAAGTATTATGAGCGAGGAAAACAAATGAAGCTGATAAACAAAGGAATTGCACTTGTTGCAGCTATTCTAATAACAGGCGTTAGTTACGCTGAAATCAAGGGAAAAGCGATGAATTGGAAAGAAATTGACAAACAATATACTTACGAAAACAGTGATTTAGGTTTAACATTTGATGGAAAAACTCCTACTATAAAGTTATGGGCTCCATTAGCAGAAAAAGTAGATTTAGTTTTATTTGATAAAAAGGACCAAACAAAAGAAATATGCAAAATACCTATGACTAAAAAATCATCTGGGATTTGGCAAATTACTTTTACACCAGAAAACTGTTCTCTAAGCGATGTATATGGTTATTTCTATCAATTTGAATTAAAAAATCCAAATATACCAATAAAACGCATATTAGACCCCTATGCTCGTTCTATGGCAGCGGTTACAGTAAGCCGAGATGGTTCTAATGCAGGTGAAAGCAACGATTATATCGGCAAAGCTGCAATTATAAATCCGTCTTTGCATGGAAAAGTTAATTCTATTAAACAAATAAAAGGTTTTTCAAAAAGTGTTGATGCTGTTATTTATGAAGTTCACGTAAGAGATTTTACTTCAGACCCAACTATAAGCAATGAACTTAAACATCATTTTGGAACCTATAAGGCTTTTATAGAAAAACTTCCATATATTAAAGATTTAGGCGTCACCCACGTTCAACTACTTCCAGTTATGGCATGGTATTTAGGCGACGAAACAAAAATGAAAGAAAGAGATTCTGAATGGTCAGCAAAAAGCAAAATATACAACTGGGGATATGATCCTCATAATTACTTTTCCCCCGATGGCGCATATTCAGAAAATCCAAACGACCCTGCATTGAGAATTGAAGAGTTAAAAGAACTTATTAATGCAATTCATGAAGCAGGTATGGGAGTTATTTTAGACGGCGTTTATACTCACATGTACAAAGCAGACTTTTTAGAAGACATAGTTCCAAACTATTATTTCTTTAAAGATAAAAAAGGGAATTATATAGGGGCATTTGGCAATAATGTTGCAACTAACAGAAAAATGGCTGAAAAACTTCTTGTTGATTCTGTTAAATACTGGCACGAAGAATATAAAATAGACGGTATACGCTTCGACATGATGGGCGATGCAACATACGAAGTTATACAAAAAGCTTATGATGAAGCTGCAAAAATCAATCCTAATACCCTTTTCTTAGGCGAAGGCTGGCGAACATTCTCTGGTCATATAGACAGTCCTGAACTCAAAGGGAAAGCCGCTGATCAAGATTGGATGAATAAAACTAAAGACGTTGGTTCATTTAGCGATGATATTCGCAATATTCTCAAATCTGGTTTTGGATGCGAGGGAGAACCTCGATTTATAACAGGCGGAGCACAAAATATCGAAAAAGTCTTCAACAATATTAAAGGGCAACCTAATAATTTTGAAACGCTTTGTCCTGCAAATGTTGTTCAATATATTGAAGCTCACGACAATTTGCCGCTTTACGACGTTATTGCACAATCAATAAAAAAAGATCCCGATAAAAAAGATAACGAAGCAGAAATTCATAAAAGAATAAGAATTGGAAATGCAATAGTTTTAACTTCCCAAGGTATCGCATTTATTCATGCAGGGCAAGAATACGGCAGAACAAAACAATGGTTTGGAGAAAAACGTCCCGAACAAAAATACCATATTTTAAAAGATAAAAATGGAAAAGAATTTAAACACCCTTATTTTATTTATGACTCATATAACGCTTCTGACGCAATAAATAAATTTGATTGGAAAAAAGCGCTTAACTATAGAGATTGTACAACAAACACCGACACTGTTGCCTATACAAAAGGTTTAATTGCAATAAGACAGAGCACAGACGCTTTTAGATTAGGCGAAAAAGAACTAATAAACAAAAATATTAGATTAATAAAAGCTAACGAAATAAAAGAAACTGATCTTGTCATTGCTTATAGTTGTCAAGGAACAAAGGGCGATATTTACTATGTATTTATTAACGCAGATTCTAAAGTCAGAGGAATTACGTTGGATACAGATTTAACAAACAGTTCAATTCTTGCAGACGGAGAACATGCAGGAATAGAAAAAATAAACTTCCCCAAAGGCGTAAAACTTTCAAAGCAGACTATTATTATNNTTCTATTTGCAGCCATATATTCATTATGCATTTCTTGTTTAAAAGTTGATTTTTCAAATGGACTTACTATTTCAAATTTATCGTTTTCATCTCTATCTAAATCAAAAATAGTCTTTTTACCAGTACCATTCAGATGCTTTTCTGTAGTAATTTTAATATATTCTTTATCTAAAACTTTAAGCCGCTCATCATAAGGCGTAATATTAGATTGCCCTTCAATTTCAGAATTCAAATAGCCATTACAAGAAATAGTAGTGCTTAAAAACAAATCATCTTTAAGAACATCATTTTTATGATGATGCGCTATAGATGAAACNNATGAGTTATTCCTAATATTTTCTGTTCAGCTGAAATAACATCAGCGCCCTGTAAAATCAATTCATTAACCTGCGAATATTGAACAGAAAAAATATGTCTAATAAATAATGCTCCCAAATCATGGAACAATCCTGCTACTCGCATTTTACGAACAGTTCGTTTATCCTCTCCAAGCATCATGCCAACTCTTCCCGTTAAATACATACAATAACGCATATGAGTTATCTTATCGGAGCTTTGTAAAGCAAACATCTGTTCAAAAAGCTTAAAAGCATCTTCAAGTAAGAGTAATCTTATTCCTTCAAGCCCTTGATAGGATAGAATAGATTTTACATCGGTATATACTCGCTCGCCATCTACTTCAGTTTTCATTGTATTTGCACAATTTATAAGTTCACGAGCTATTTTATCTTCATTTCTTAAAATTTTCTCTAATCTTTCAAAAGCAACCAGTGGGTCAGCTAATATTTTTAAAATCCTAAATACTGACTGATTAAAGATAGGCAATTCGCCAAAGTTTAGTATTGTTTGTAAAACAGAATAGTTGCCATCAATTATTTTTAAAGCGCTCTCTACTTTAGAAAACCTAGTAATACCCTCTGTATAAAAGCCTAATTGCTTATCTTTTTCAGCAATAATTATCAGTTTGTTTTTATTCTTAAGAAATTTAAAAGTCTTTTCAATATTATAACTTAGAGCAGAATTTTGTCCCAAATTTATAATAACAAAAGCGTATCTGGCAAGAAATGTATTCATTACTTCTATAAGTCGATGACTTATATCAATTACGCCTTCGGCTATTACTTCAGCCGCAAGAGTTCCATCCTTTAGTTTATGTATTTTTAGTTTAAAAGGGTAATCTGCCATAATTTTAACTCCCTTAGACTATTACAGAAAAAGGAAATAGAGGTTCAGCTTTTTTCTTTTGTAAAAGTTCTGGAACACAATCAAGTAAATCTTTTTGAAGCAAGAAAGTAAGATCTTCACCCAAACCAATATCTATAACGTTCTTCCCTGCTCCAGACATTTCAAACAGCTTTTTTTCATCGCGATAATAACCACATATACCCAAAGCCGCCTGAGCGCCATCTCCAAGTAAAAATTCAGAGTTTGCTGGTATTAGAGAAATAAGCTTAGAAACAAGGAAACCTGCACAATAAGCATCGTCTATGGCAAACTTTTCTTCTCTTCCAGCACAAACAAACAAAACATCTTTTTTTATTTCAATAGCAAGTTCATAAGCACGTTTTACAACAGAGGAAGCATTTAAAAAACAACCTAAAAGAACCGCTGGAGCGATTAAAAGATCTGCAACAGCTCTAGTACCATTACTGGAAGTAAAAATAATATCTTTGCCAGCTAAATTTGAATCAAAGTATTCTCTTGGGCTATTTCCAAAATTAAATCCTGTTGGAGCTATTCCGCCTCTTTCACCGCAAAGTACTGGATGCACCGTTTGTTGAGAAGCTAATTTTGTAGCTTTTTGTATGGTAGTTGTTAATGTTACAGATTTAGGTTTCTTTGATAAAATTACAGATAAACTTGATGTAGCACGAATTACATCAATAACTACGCAAACTTTATTCGCAATAGCTTGAACTTCACTAGGAGTAAAAGCTACATCAATGAGCATAAGGAAAAAACCTTTCTTTAATGGATGCTAAGATCTTTATTTAACAACTGTCGAACACATTCTAAGGTTTCATGATTTTCACGCCTTGTTCGAGCTAATTGCTCAAATAGTTGTTCTTTTTTAACCTTAGATTTAAGTAGTTTCATTAATATTTTATCACGATTTTTATTATTTCGGCAAATAGAATCAAGTTTTTCTACAACTAATAACAACAAAGTTGAAATATCAGGAACTACAGAATGAAATAAAGAATGATCCTCAAGTTTTTTATCAACAGTAACGAGTTCTGTCTTATTTTCGTTACTTATTTCATTTTCTTCAAATCCTATTTCTGGCTCTCCTAACTCTTGACGAGCTTGTTTTATTGTCATTCCCTCGTCTTTTAATAGATGAATAATAGAATTTAGAATATCAAGATGCGACTGGTTATATATACGGTGCCCGCCTTTGCTTCGTTCCGTCTTAAGTAAATGCGGAAACTGCTGTTCATAATATCGAAGAGTATGCGGTGCTAACTTAGTAATCTGACTTATTTCCGCAATAGTATAAGTTTTTAAGGACATGATCCACCCCGACTAGGAAAGTTAGTACCCTATCGACAGCTTTTTTAAATTTTTTAACGAAGCTTTAGCTGTTCTTCTAAAATAAAACAACACGCCTTTAAAAACGTGTTGTTTTATTTTAGTGCAACTTCAAATTTTTAATTATTCATTATTCATTATTTAATAGGTAACTGAGCACCTTTACCTTGCATTGCCCCAAATAGTTTTAAAGCATCTTCCATTGAATAGCGGTTAGCATACATATCAACTTTAGTTGTGATTGTCCCCTGAAGCGGAAGACCTAATGCACTGCGAAGACCGTTAGCTTTTCCTTCATCAAGTTTTGTGCTTTCTGAATACTTCATAGAAAGGAAAGCATTAATATACTGAGGATTGATTCTTCCAGCAAATACGCTTGGGTCTGACAAATCTACGTTATCTTCAATAGATTCGATACCATCTGTTCCTTCTAAATCTTCAAAACCTTCTACTCTTATCTTAGCAATATTTGGAGAAATTGTCATTTGAATATCGCTTTCACGATTTAAGAAGAAAACATTGCCATCTATATTGGTTTTTCTCGTTTTTGTATCCCCTTTTGTATTGTCAAATCCAGTAAGAACATTTAAACCAATGATATTGTCGTGAATATTTGCATTAACGTTAGAATTTGTTCTAATTCCAAAGCCCATATCGCCTAAATCGTTTGTACGGCTCCATGTAAACAATACAGTGTTATGAGCAAATTCCCAATCTATTGGCTCTTTGTTTGGACATAAAACGTTGGCGCTAATCATTCTATTATTACAGAACACATTGTTTACACATGTAACTTTGCCTTTATACCAATTAAGATTAAGAGACATATTAGAGCCATTTACAAAAGTGCAGTTTTTTATTGTAATATCACCTTCAGCTCTGCCTGCTGTTGTTGAAGAAAGTGAATATCTTTCAGCAGAAGCAAATTTGTCATTTCCGCCTTTTGCTGGTGGTTGAAGCCACATACCAGTATCTAATCCTTCTGGCTTACCTTTTGTAGTATGGAAAGATGATGCAAAGCCATCATCGAAAATCAAACCATCGATTGTCATATTTATGCCTTTTGGAGCTTTGCTTGTCTGGTCAAAATTCAGGTGCAACAATGCAGGACCNNAACCTGCAATAATAGAAACAGGATTCTTCATTTCAAACCAGCCTCTTTTCATTTGGCCAGGATAATTACCTTCTGCTAGATGAATAATGTCGCCAACTTCAGCGATTTCTAATGCTTTCCATAAGTTTTTAAGAGGAGAAGTTTTTGAACCGTCATTTTTGTTCTTCCCTGTTTCAAGAGAAACGTAAATATCTTTCGCAGAAGCTTCTTGTAAAGCTGCTACGCATAACAACAAAGCTATCATTAAAAACACAGATTTCTTCATTTTTATAATGAACTCCATTTATTATATTTAATTTATGCAATGATTTTTGCGGAAATACAATAGCAAAAATAGAAAAATTAATCCACTTATTTTTTCCAAAAACTCATAGTAGCAAAATATGCAGCAATATGTATTTATGTTATAATATTTTTTGAAGTTTATAAATAAAGAGGGAAGTAATGATAATTAACAACAAATTAACTTTTTTACCTATTTTACTATCTTTTACTGTCTTATTAAGTAGTTCAGTTGTTTATTCGCAAGACAAAAAAGAGGAAATCAACAAAATAGAGACTAAAATCTCAGATAAAAATGAAGAAAAAATTAAAAATACAGACAAGAAGGAAAACAAAAAAACTGCTAAGAAAAAAGCAGAGATAAAAAATACCAATAAAAAAGAAGGTAAAAATAAAGAAACGAAAAATAAGGATAAGAAAATAAAAAAACTTACCGTAGATGAACAAATAAAAGCTGGCAAAACTCTTCCACAGACTTCTGTATGGAGAGCTTTAAAAAGACATTACAAAACCATAAAAGACTCTCAAATGAAAGATATGTTTGCAAATGATCCTGAAAGATTTAATAAATTCAGTATTAAGTTTGAAAATATGCTGTTTGATTATTCTAAGAATAGAATAAATGAAGATACTATGAAGCTTTTAGTAAAATTAGCAAAAGCTTCAGGTGTTGAAGAAGCCATAAAGAAAATGTTTTCAGGCGAAAAAATCAACTGGACAGAAAACAGAGCTGTTTTACATACAGCTTTAAGAAATAGAAGCAACAATCCTGTTTATGTTGATGGAAAAGACGTTATGCCAGACGTAAATGCAGTATTAGCAAAAATGAAAACATTTTGTTCAAAGGTTCGTTCTGGAGAATGGAAAGGCTTTACCGGCAAAAAAATCAAAAATGTCGTAAATATTGGCATAGGCGGATCTGATTTAGGTCCCGTCATGATAACTGAAGCATTAAAATACTATGCCGACGGTCCTGACGTTTATTTTATTTCTAACATCGATGGAACAGATTTTGTTGAAACAACAAAAAACTTAGACCCAGAAGTAACTTTATTTATTATTGCTTCAAAGACTTTTACAACTCAGGAAACAATGACCAATGCAAACACTGCTAAAGAGTGGCTGTTAAAAAAGCTCACTGACCCCAAAGCAGTAGCTTATCATTTTGTAGCTCTTTCTACAAATAAAGAAGGAGTCGAAAAATTTGGCATTAACCCCGAAAACATGTTTGAATTCTGGAATTGGGTCGGCGGAAGATATTCATCATGGTCTGCGATTGGTCTTTCTATAGCTTTATCAATAGGTTTTGACAGATTTGAAGAATTACTGGCTGGCGCTAACGCTATGGACAAACATTTCCAAACAGCTCCATTAGAAAAAAATATACCTGTAATTATGGCTCTATTGGGAATTTGGTATAACAATTTCTTTAATGCTGAAAGTGTAGCTATACTGCCTTATGACCAATATTTACACAGGTTTGCGGCTTATTTTCAGCAAGGCGATATGGAAAGCAATGGCAAATACATTGACAGAGACGGCAATCAGGTTAACTACCAAACTGGCCCAATTATTTGGGGAGAACCAGGAACTAACGGCCAACACGCTTTCTATCAACTAATACATCAGGGAACAAAACTTATACCCGCTGATTTTATAGGTTTCGTAAACAGCCTCAACAAAGTTGGCGACCATCATGTAAAACTTATGGCAAATTTCTTTGCCCAAACTGAAGCACTAATGAAAGGCAAAAGCGAAGAAGAAGTTAAAGCCGATTTCGCAAAAGATGGAATAAATGGCGAACAAGCCAAAATGCTGCTTCCACATAAAGTATTTCAAGGCAATCGCCCAACAAATTCTATCTTAATGGATAAGCTTACCCCATACAATCTCGGTATGCTGATTGCTCTTTATGAAATGAAAATATTTGTACAAGGCATTATCTGGAGAATCAATTCTTTCGACCAATGGGGAGTTGAGTTAGGAAAAGTTCTTGCAAAGAAAATTCTCAATGAAGAAAACGAGCTATTGGAAGGTAAAAAAGTCGATTTAACCTCACATGATAGTTCTACTGCTGGTTTGCTTAAATACTTTTCAGAACATATAGAAAAATAAACTAAAAGCAACAGAAACCATCAAATTTTTAAACATCAAAAAGCCGCATTATTAGCGGCTTTTATTTTTTAAAAAAAATAGAATAGATAAANNAAACACGTCAAATATAATAATTGCTTACATATCTAATTTTATATTCTTGCGTTAGTCGCAAGATTATCTTATAATTTAGTTGAGGTAAATCTATGAGTGAAAAAGACAATGCCACCAAACTTTATATGGAACGCAATGGCAACTTTGCCGATGCGTTCAACTACTATGTTTTTGATGGCGCGGAGTACATAATACCAGACGAATTGGAATCCGTAGATACAAGTTCGGTCATTTTTC
>LXOW01050749.1_pt3 | contig 23373 bp, 13 predicted proteins | sample 1368591 | NCBI WGS metagenome assembly LXOW01 (sample SAMN04884650, study PRJNA319009) | bovine gut metagenome | isolation source: Cow rumen | host: Bos taurus | place: Italy: Legnaro (PD) | collected 2014-07-09
TACAACCGAAAAGAAAGAAATGTATGTAAACTCTACATTAAATCTTTCAGATGTTAAATTAAATGTAAAATTCAGTAATATCGATAAAGCAAGTGTTGTTGAAGACGGATTTAAGTTTGTTGTTAATAAGGAAGAAGTTGACCAGGTGACTATTAAAGAGGGTGAAAATAAAATTGCCATTTCTTATAAAGGAAAGACAGTAGAAGATGCTCTTGTAATTACAGGTATTAAACCAAATCTTTCAAAGGTTACGGTTGAGTATAAAGGTGGACCTGTTTTTGAAATGCAGAAAGTAGATCCTTCATGTGTCATTGTTACATATGTGGATGCAGATGAGCCGGATGTTGTTAAGATAGAGACAAGTGGTGTAGGAGTAGATTTTGGAGAATACTCAATTGAAGCAGGAAAAGAAAATGAGATTACTGTTTTCTATTGCGGAGTTCAGGCTGAAAATACAATTAAAGTAGAAGGCTTGGAAGATGAAATCAGAGCGATTACATCTGTAAAATATGATGGAACACCGGTAAATGGTGATACAATTGATACATCGAAGTTTGTACTTGTTTTTGAAACTATGATGCATAATGTTGTTTCGTCTAAAGATATTAAGGGTGTTCAATCTAAGATTGGTGTTGATAAAACAAAATTTGTCATTGGTGAAAATAAAATTCATGTAACTTATGAGGATCGTTTGTCTTATGACTTTATTACATATGTTGCAGATGATACAGCGGCTGAGCCAACTATTCCAAATGGTAGTGTTTTTACCTTTGATGGTGTAAAATACAAAACAATCAGTCAAGAAAATCATACAGCAGCTATTGTAGGATATGATAAGACTGCATCTAAAATAAAAATTAGCTCTACAATAACATGGAAAAAGGTTAAGTTTAACGTAATTAAGATTGAAAAAAATGCGTTTAAGAATTGCAAGAAGATAAAGGGAACTGTAACAATTGACGGTTTAATTCAGACAATTGGTAATTGCGCATTTATGGGATGTAAGAATATTAAAAAAGTTGTTTTCGGAAAAAATGTGAAAACAATTGGTAAAAAGTGTTTCTATGGATGTAAGAGTTTGTATTATATCGATTTACGTGATGCAACTACTTTGGCGAAAAAAGGTAAAGTTGGAGCGGCTGCATTTATGAAAATATCTAAAGACTTTGAGTTTAAGAGTGAAAACAAGCATAGAAGCAAATTTAGAAAATTGTTCAAAGGAAAATACTAATTTGTATTTTGTACATAAACTGAAATAACTGTGTTTGGAAATGGCTGGATTTAGTTATTGACAACTAAACTATATTTTATTTAATATTATATATGTGTATTCAATTGTTGATAAAATTTTAACAGGATCTTCATAATATTGCATAAGACTTACGAAACTGTGGTTTTGAATATGTAATTGTTGTGAAAGTTGGAGAGTTTTATCGTACAGTTGATTAGTGATTGAAAAATTGAAAAATGTGTTTTACATTTTTCGAAAGATAATTAAAAGGAGACGAAAAAATGAGAAAGTGGAAAAAAATAGAAGCAGCCGCGTTAGCTGCGGTTATGGCATTTCCTATGACACCGGTGTATCATGGTGTGGAAGTGAAGGCAGGTAAAGTTTCTGTGATGAATATTAAAGACGAAGAAGAAAAGGCGAAGCAAGAGGCAATCGAAAGAGGAAAAAATAAGAAGTCATTTTATGCAGATTACAATGTTGGAAGTGCACATTTTATGATTGAGAAACCTGCTGGTGATAATGAAGCTAATAATAGATTATACGTTCATTATATGGGAACAGGTGATGGTGATGTGGAGNNCCTGGTGGGTATCAAGTTGCTGGTCAGTTTTTAAGCGATACAGGCGTAAAAGAATTGAATATTGTCGGTGATGATTGTACTTTGGATTGTTGGAGTGGGGTGTTTGCGCGTAATAATTCATTAGAGAAAATAGAAATTAATGCAAAAGAAGTTAAACTTCCTCCAAATGCATTTACTGAATGTAAAAACTTAAAGAATATCACTATTAACGCAGCAAGTACAGTAGTGTATTCTCTTGTTGGACATGTATCATCTGGATTAAACAGCTTAGAAAATATAACATTTAATTGTGCAACAACATTTGACTGTGAAGATGGATTTATATCTGGTGTAGAGAGTAAGTTTAATGCAAATTTTGATCAATATGTAAAATCAAATCAAATGGTGTTTACATACTGTAAGCTTGACAGTGTCAACATTAAAGGTAAAAATAACGAAATTGGAAAAAACTTTTTGAGTGATTGTGGTGAAGTAGGCAGTGTAAATATTGATAACACTACACGTCTTGGCACTACTGCATTCTATAATACTAAAATTGGTGATTTTTCAATCAATGCCAAGACAACATTTGATGATGAAACCTTCACAAGTTCTTCTGCTAATAATATGTATGTCAATGTTGATGCAGATGGAAATAACCCGGAATTAAGCCATGTTAAGGGTGAAAAAGGTTCCGGTATTGCGAAAAAATCTAAAATTTATAATTTGTATTTCAATTATGCATATTTAAATGGCATTAAAACAGGAATTGTGACAGGATTAAATAGGTTCCCACTTGGAAATACAGAGGAAACATCTATTGATTGTGATAACATTTACTTTTGTAATCCTGACTTTAAGTATGTAGGATTATCTGATTATAAGGCGTTCAAGACGAAAACTAAGGTTTACGCATATGGTGGAGCAAAAGCATACTGTATCAGTGAAGAAATTACAAGTTCTGCAGATATGTTTAACGAATGGTTAAAAGATGCTAATTGCGAGTTTGTAAATTTTGTAAAAGTATCAGATACTGATATTAACTTAAAAAAAGCAACGGTTGAAACAAAAACAGACAGTATTGATGTGGATTTTTCTTCGGAAGATACCATCGAAGTAAGTGCTAAGTATGCAACAGATAAAAATGATCAGTATGCTGCTATTGAAAAGATTGACAAGACAAAGAAACTTGATATGATTACAGGATCGGAAGGTAGTACAAACTTTAACTACCGTATTTTAGAAAAAACACCAGACTCTGGTTTATCAAAAGAAAAGTATAATTATCAGTTTAAGGGTCAGTGGTATACCGCTATGACTGAAAAGAAAAAAACATTAACTGTTGGTAAACATGAATTTTTAGTTGAAGTTGCAGGACAGAAGTATCCATTCACAATTGAAGTGAAAAAAGTTGTTGAAGAAGTTGCTAAACCAACAGCAACACCGGTAGCAGATGGAAAGAGTACAAAAGAACCAACAGCAACACAGGCACCTAAAACANNTTCACCAGCAGTAACTGTTGATCCGGAAGAAGTAAAAAATATTACTAATATAAGAGTAGAATATAAAGATAAAAAAGCGTATGAGTATAGTAGAATATCAACAGCACCAGAAAAGTTATTTGTATATGTAACAGAAAATGGTAAAGAAGAGTTATTAAGATCTAACGCGCAGGTGCAGTTAAGTGATTATGAGATTCTTGCAGGAAAAGTTACTACCATTGATGTGACTTATAAGGGAATTAAAGCGTCAAACAGTATTAAAATTACTGGAGAGGCAGATACTCTTGAGTATTTAGTAAATGTTGAATACAAAGGAAAGACTACTGTTGGAACGAAAGTTGAGTTGAAAGATATTCGAGTAACAGCAAAAATGAAATCAGGAAATATCATTGACTCAGCGCTTAATCCTACGATGCTTAATGAAATCAAGATTAACTCGTTGACAATCTCTGAAGGTGAGAATTTGTTAAAGGTTACATTTAGAGATGAAGAGAAAATATTTGATGTTATGGCAGCTTCATCATCAAGTGTAACTACAGGTGATAATTCAGATAATAAATTACCAAACGAAAATGTAGAGAAAGCTCAGCTTAAGAAAGGTAATGAATTTACTAAAAACAATATTATTTATAAAGTTGTTTCGATTAATGGATTTACTGGAAATGTTTCAATTGTTGGTTATAGCAAAAAAACATCAAAAATTACATTAAAATCAAAGATTACAAAGGATGGATATACATTTAATGTTACAACAATTGAAAAAAATGCATTTAAAAACTGTAAAGTGTTGAAGGGTACTATTGTAATCCCAAATACCATTACAAAGATTGATAATTGCGCATTTTACGGATGTAAAAATATTAAAAATAACATCTATCGGAAAGTCTGCGTTTAAAAACGTATCGATAAAGTTAAGATTTAGTGTTTCAAAGAAGACATCTAATAAGATTAGAAACCTTTTAAGAAATTCTGTTATGTAGAATTGAGGAAATGTTAAGTTTGGATGAAATAGTAGCTTCAATTTTAGCAATTCTTAATTAGGGTGCCAAGGCACCCTATTTTTTAGAAATGATTGATAGACAATGTAATGGAGCGGTGACTCATGGAAAAAGTATTTGAAAAATGGAAAATTGAAGAATGTATTGGTGAGGGTGCATTCGGTAAAGTATATAGAATAACGAGAGAAGAATTTGGTCATAAATACTATTCTGCCATGAAAGTATTACATATTCCTCAAAGTGAAGCAGAAGTAAATTCTGTTCGAAATGAAGGAATGACAGAAGCAAATCTGACACAGTATTTTGAAAGTATGGTTACCAACATTATTGAAGAGTTTACTTTGATGGAAAAATTAAAAGGAAATTCGTATATTGTAAGTTGCGAAGACCATGAAGTTATAAAAAGAACAGGGAGTTTTGGTTGGGATATTTATATTCGAATGGAATTATTGACACCACTTTTTAAGTATGTAAACGAAAAGGGATTCAGTGTTATTGATGTTGTTCATTTAGGAATTGATATTTGTAGAGCATTGGAGATTTGTCAAAAATATAATATCATTCATAGAGATATTAAACCTGAAAATATTTTTGTGTCTGATGTTGGCGATTTTAAACTTGGAGATTTTGGTATTGCTAGAGAGTTAGATAAGACATCAGGTGGTTTATCTAAAAAAGGTACCAGAAATTATATGGCGCCTGAAGTATATAAGGGTGAGGCTTACAATTCAACGATTGATATTTATTCTTTGGGAATTGTAATGTATCGTTTTTTGAATGGTAATCGATTGCCATTTTTGCCTTTACCACCAAATCCAATTCTGTATTCTGACAAGGAATATGCAGAGATGTCGAGAATGAGCGGACAGCCTATGCCTGCACCGATAGATGCGCCACCAGAGCTTGCTAAAGCGGTTTTAAAGGCATGTGCGTATTTGCCAGCTGAAAGATATTCTAGTGCAAGGGAAATGAGAAAAGATCTTGAACGAATATTATATTTGATGGATGAAGAAGAGAATATGGAGGAAAATGATTTTTCGAAAGAAGAACAATTGCCTTCTTATTCTGAAACTCAGATGCAGGACAATTTGAATTTTGATAGTAATACCCAAAACAATTCTTCTATGTCTCTGTCTGGTAATTTCAGTCAGGGAAAGAAGACATTTGGAAACATGTCGAATATGTCTTTGTCTGGTAATTTCAGTCAGGGATCGATGCAATCATCTTCTGGTATGTCTCAATCTAGTAATTATAGTCAGGGATCGATGCAATTATCTTCTGGTATGTCTCAATCTGGTAATTTCAGTCAGGGAATGGTGCAGTCCCCTTTCAATAAGTCATTATCAGGAGATTTCAGTCAGGGAATGATGCAGTCACCTTCAAGTATGTCTTTATCAGGCAATTATAGTCAGGGAGCAATGCAATCTCCTTCTGGCTCGTTTAATTCAAACAGTTATGAGGGAACGGTACAATTAGGAAGTGTACCGGGAGTGTCAACACCTGATCAATATGAGGGGACGGTACAGCTAGGAAGTGTACCGGGAGTGTCAACGCCTGATCAATATGAGGGAACGGTACAGCTAGGAAGTGTACCGGGAGTGTCAACACCTGATCAATATGAGGGAACGGTACAGTTAGGAAGTACTTTGGGAGCATCAGCGCTGGATCAATATGAAGGAACGGTACAGCTAGGAAGTATGTCAAACGTGCCAATGAATGATACTTCGAATAGCGAAATGGCACAGTTTGATAGTATGTCTAAAATAGCAGACTTAGAAAACAATTTGAATGGTTATGATAGTACTGGAAGTGAAAAGAAAGAAAAAAGTACGATTGTTAAATTGTTGATTGTTGGCGGTGTTGTTATTGGTCTTGTTGTATTCATTGTATTGGCGTTGTTGCTTAGCAAACCAAAACAGAAAGAGGAAGATACGACTGTAACGGCTACTGCTGTAGCGACTACGGAAGAACCGTTGCCTACGGAAGAACCAGTGGCAGAAGAAACGGTGAAACCTACAGAAAAGGTGAAGAAAACACCAAAGGTAACGAAAAAACCAACACAAAAACCTGTGCAGAATAAAACAAATGCACCTGTTGCAACAAAGAAACCGGTTTCAAATCCGACGAAACGCCCTGTTGTAACAAAGAAACCTACACCAAAGCCAAAGCCTAAGAAAACCCGTGATCCGTTTGCGGGAGATGGACACGGACTAGATTAGGAATTTGAAAAGAAAAATCGAGAAATTATAATATTTTTGTTAGAGTATTTCGAGCTTTTTTAAAAGAGAACCTTTATTATGTGAATAATAAGGGTTCTTTTTGTGAATTTTAACTAAAAACAATAGAAAAATATAACGAAATAAACGAAAATTAACAATGAAATAAAAAGGATGGTTTGTAATATTGATATATATGTTGAAAACTTGTATAATATAGCAGCAGAATATGGTATGTTTCATAAAAAACATTACTGTATGGCTAGAAAAACTAGTGTAAAAATATGACACAAGATGAGGCATATACATACAGAAAGGATGTACAAGTGATGAAGAATCAAACATTAAAGAAATTACTTTCGGGTTCGTTGGCTGTGTCAGTAGCATTGACTTCCAGCTCTGCGTGGGAGATGGATTATGTGAATGCAGAGTCAAACAGCAAAATACGTACTGCAGCCACTAATATGGAGGAAACGGAAACAGGAGTGTTTCATGTGACTATGGATGATACCGGTCGTTTGAATGCTTCCAGTGAAAATGCAGCAGATGAAAATACACCATTTTCTTGGGATAATGCAAGTGTGTATTTTGCGTTGACAGACCGTTTTTATAATGGTGATAAATCCAACGACCATTCATACGGACGAAGCGTAGGGGAAGTGGATGCAGACAGTTACGCGGATCGTGTTGGAACTTTTCATGGTGGAGATTTAAAAGGTATGACTCAAAAACTTGAGGAGGGATACTTTGACGATTTAGGAACTAATGCGATTTGGATTACTGCTCCGTATGAGCAGATTCACGGTGCTTTGTGTGGAAATGGATTTAAGCATTATTCATACCATGGATATTATGTTCTTGATTATACGGAAGTGGATCAAAATATGGGTACGGAAAAAGAGTTGGAAACTTTTATTAATACCGCACATGAGCATGGCATTCGTGTTATCTTTGATATCGTTATGAATCATGCGGGATATGCAGATGCTGTTACAATTAATGAATATTTTGGGGATGGTACCAGTGCATTATCTTCAAATTGGAAAGATGTTTATTATAAAACAAATGCAAGCCAATATCAATGGTATAATGATTACTATGAGATTGCTAAAGAAAAAGGAAAAGATGGCATGCTAGTTCAAAATTCAGATGACTGGGTTAGCAAGTGGTGGGGACCTAGTTGGATTCGTGCTATGGGAGAACGTTTTAAAGGATATGAAGGAAAAGAAGCAGATGGCATTGAAACTTGCGTGAGTGGATTACCTGATTTTAAGACAGAAGGGACCAGTGATCCTGGAATTCCTCCTATTTTAAAAACAAAATGGAATAGAGAAAAGACTTATGATGCTAAGATTGCTATGACAGAGGAATCTTTGAAAGCAGGAGGGCTTAGTAAAAATGTAACAGGTTACATTTCTGCATGGCTTAGTAACTGGGTTCGTAAATACGGAGTAGATGGTTTCCGTTGTGATACGGCAAAACATGTTAGAACTTCTGAATGGGGCGTGTTAAAGAAAGCATGTGTACAGGCATTGAAAGACTGGAGAAAAGCAAATCCAAGTAAGCCTGGTGCAAAGTGGACCGATGATTTCTGGATGACAGGAGAAGCATGGGGACATGGTGTTGCAAAGGATGATTATTATACAACCGGCGGATTTGATTCTATGATTAATTTCTCATATAAGGGAAATGAAAAGAATTCAGGTTCAGGTTTGGAAGGTGTATTTTCTGATTATGCAAGACAGTTAAATTCTGATCCAAGTTTTAATGCACTTAGTTTTATTTCTTCTCATGACTCTGGACTTGCTCAAGCTAGTGCAAATTCAGGTATTGCTCTGTTACTTACTCCGGGAGGGGTTCAGACATATTACGGTGAAGAAACCGGACGTCCTGTGGTAGCTGGACCAGACTATGAGCCTGCTCGTGGAAATATGAACTGGGATAGTATAGACAAGAAAATTCAAAATGTATGGCAGAAAGTGGGTAGATTTAGAAGAAATCATATTTCTGTCGGAGCAGGAAAACATGAAAAATTGTCAGAAAGTCCATATACATTTTCAAGAACCTACAGCGGAACAGTACAGGGCGCTGATTATGAAGACAGTGTTGTTGTAGCACTTCCAGGCTCTGCAGGTACATATGATGTGTCTGTAAAGGGTGTATTTGAGGATGGAACAGCACTTACAGATGAATTTTCCGGAGAAACTTACACTGTAGATGGTGGTTCGGTTTCTGTAACATGTGATGAAAATGGTGTTATCTTACTTGGTGCAGGTGGAGTTGCAAAGGCTAGTGTAGGAGCAACAGCCAGCCAGTCATTTACAAGCGATACATTGAAAATTACACTTAAGGCATCAAAGGCAAAAGAAGCATATTACACATTAAACGGTGGAAAGAAAGTTTCCTTTAAGACAGGGGATACTATTACCATTGGTGAAGGTGATGCTTTTGATACTACATATACGTTAGTCGTTGGCGGAACCAGCGAAGAAGGAGATGCCATTAAGGAAAAGACCTTTACTTATACGAAGGTGGATACACCGGCATATACATTTTATATAAGAACAAAGGCATCGGATTATTCGTTTACACCAAATATTTATTTGTATGACAATGGAAAAGCATTGGCAAATATGACCTGGCCGGGTGTACCGATGACAAAAGAAGGGGAGTATTATGTATATTCTTCCTCTGATTTTTCAAAGGCAAATGTAATCATCAATGATGGTGGTACTTGGCAGGATCCTGCAAAAGATGTAGATATGGTATGTACAGGATGTATGGAATACACCTATAAATCTACAAAATTAACAGCAATTTCATTGACGAAAGCAACTACAAAACCAACAGTAACAAAAACTCCGGCAACTGCAGCACCAGCCACAGAAAAACCTTCTACAAAAGTAACTGCGACTCCAAAAGCAGCAACAAGCAAGCCAACTGTGACAGAGTCGCCAAAAACAGATGTGCCAAGTTCAGGTATCACTATTGGCAGTAATATTGTGAGTGCTTCGTCTCCGCAGGAAGTTGGAAAATCATTGACACTTCGTGCTTCTGCAAAAGGAGGAAGTGGCTCATACAAATACAAGTTCTATATTGAAAACTTATCTACACATGAAGTTGAGATGTATAAGGACTGGACACATGTAAGAGTTGCAACTTGGGTGCCTAAAAAGGCTGGAAAATACGAAATCATCGTAAGTGCAAGAGATGAGCAGTCAAAGGATATTGCCACACATACACAAAAATATGTGATTGCAAAGAAAATAAAAGTTTCGAAGTTCAATATTAGTAAAAAGGGTAAGAAACTTAAGATTTCTTTAAAAACAAATGGTAAGTTCCTATATAAGATTGTGGCTGTTTCTTCTAAGAAAAAGAAAACAGTATTGAGCAAATATACAGATAAAACAACTATTAGCTGTAAGATTAAAACAGCGGGAACATATAAGATTTATTTGTATGTAAAAGATAAATCCAGTGGATATGTTAAAAAGATTAAGTATAAAAAGCAATTGATTGTTAAATAGGATTTATACATTGAAACAAATATAGATATGCTCTGTAGGCAATTTCTGAGAAAGAAAGATTTTTTAGAAAGGACTACAGGGCATTTTTTTGTGATAATACTGTTTTGGTGTTGACAAAAATGGCTGGTACTTCACAAAAAGTGATGGATATTGTTTTATGTTGGTATATGTGAAAATAAATGTTGAAAATGTATAAAAAAAATGACGTAATAATTAAAATAATATAAAAAATTTACAAAGAAAACTTGAAGTGTTGTTTAAAATGTGGTAAGATTTAAATTGACTTGATTGAAAAATGGTGAAATTGCTTAAAGGAGGAATATGANNATTGACAGCAGCTATGGTAGCTACAGGATTTCCGAGTCTTGAGTTACATGCAAATGCAGCACAGATAGATAAAAGTGGTGCCAGTAGTGTAGAAATGGCAGAAAATACAACTGTAAAATTAGGTGATGAAGGTGTGTATCATGTGACAGTAGATGATACAGGATATATCAATGCAGATGCATCTTATGATCCGGAAGGAACATATGCAGCAGATGTAAATACACCATTTGCCTGGGATAATGTAAATATGTACTTTGTTATTACAGACCGTTTTTACAATGGTGATACATCAAATGACCATTCTTATGGTCGTTCTGCAACATCAAGTACTGTTTCCACAATAAAAGACACTGCAAATAAGGAGTCTGCAGCTGATACATTTAAAGAAGTAGCCGGTTCCTTTGCATCGTCAGGAGATGGAAGTGCTAGAAACTATAAGTCAGGAAGTGCCAGTGAAGGATATCTTAGCAGCAGTAGTAAGGGAACTTTCCATGGTGGTGACTTAAAAGGTTTGACAGAAAATATCAAAAATGGATATTTTGACGCGTTAGGAACCAATGCAATTTGGCTTACAGCTCCATATGAGCAGGTTCACGGAGCAATATGTTCCTCTGGATTTAAACATTATGCATATCATGGTTATTATGCTTTGGATTATACAGAAGTAGATGCAAATATGGGTACAGCAGAGGATTTACATGAATTTATTGATACAGCACATGAACATGGTATCCGTGTTGTATTTGACGTGGTTATGAACCATTCAGGATATCCTGATGGATATACTATTGCAGAGTATTACGGTGCTGATTCGTCTTTGTTAAATTCTGGTTGGCAAAAGACGTATTTTGGTATGGATGAGTCGAGTTTATCATATGAATACGATTATTCTTCGTTAAAAGGTGAGAATGGTATTCTTAAGTATGGTGATACATGGAACTCTAGTTGGTTTACTACTGATTGGCAGAGAATGGTACAAGGTCGTTATGGCTCTGGTTATACCGAACAAGAGGGTGCAAGCTTGACTGCATGTAGTGGTGGATTACCTGATTTTAAAACAGAGAGTGGTTCTCAGTTAGGTATTCCTGATATTTTGTCTAAAAAATGGTCAAAAGAAGGTCGCTTGTCAGAAAAAACAAAAGAAACACAGGCGATGCTTTCAGCATGCGGATATGGATCGACAGCTACTGTAAAACAGTACTTAGTTGCATGGTTAGCAAACTGGGTGCGTGAGTATGGAGTAGACGGTTATCGTTGTGATACTGCAAAACACGTTGGAATTGACTGTTGGGCAGATCTTAAATCTCAGTGTGTTAAGGCATTAAATGAGTGGAGAAAGAACAACAGTGACAAAGAATGTTCAAAATGGACGGATGATTTCTGGATGACTGGAGAGGTTTATGATCAGGGACTTAGCATGAATTATGGCGGTACTGATTATACACAGGGATTTGATTCATTGATTAACTTTGCGTTCAAAGGAAAAGAAGGAACTTCCGGTTCTAACTTAGAAGCTATATTTAGTGAATATGCAAATTATGCCCGTTCTAGTGAAAAGGGTGATCCATTGTCTTACATTTCATCTCATGATAAGGGAATCGGAAAGAGAAATGCAAATGCAGGAACTGCATTGCTTCTTTTACCAGGTGGTGTGCAGACTTACTACGGTGATGAGTCCGGAAGAGGAAAAGAAGGTGGTACAGATGAGCAGGAATGGCGTTCAAATATGAACTGGTCAGGCATGAACAAGGAAATTCTTTCTAACTGGCAGAAGATTGGTAGATTTAGAAGAGGTCATATTTCTGTAGGAGCAGGTACTCATAAGAAATTGGCTGATTCACCATACACATTTAGCAGAACATACAAAGGAAAAGCAACAATCGGAGCAACAAAAGAAACTGCTTACGAAGATTCAGTAGTTGTTTCACTTCCAGGAAAGGCAGGAACATACGACATCACAGTAGGTAGCGCGTTTACAGATGGTACAGAAGTAACAGATGAGTATTCAGGTGAAACATATACAGTATCTGGTGGAAAAGTATCTGGTGTTAAGTGTGATTCAAACGGAGTTATCCTTCTTGGAATTCCTGCTGAGACAACACCAAAGGCAAAAGTTTCAGCAACAGTAACTGATGGAACTATGGAAGATGGAGTATATACTTCTGATGAAATAACAGTAACATTAAAGACTGACAGTGTAAGCGATGCAGCATATGCAATCAATGATGGTGAAAAAGTGAAATTTGATGGAACAGCAACTGTTACTTTTGGTGCAGATACTGCATATGATGAAGAAACAACCATCAAAGTAACAGGTACATCTACATTGGATAAATCAGAAGTATCAAAAACATTTACGTATAAGAGAAGTTCAGAGCCAACTATTGGTGTAAGTGCTACCGGATTGTATGTCAGAGTAAATAAAGCTGACTTTGATAAAGCACCACAGATTTATGTTTATTCTGCAGATGCTGCTCAGACAACAATTTCTGCTGCATGGCCGGGAGATGAAATGAAACTTGACGGTGATTATTATGTATATAGCAATGATAAGATTACATCTCAGGTAAGAGCTATCATTCACTCATACATTGCAAGCAAGACTGAGTCCCCAGCATGGAGAAGTGTACCGGATATGAAGGATCCAGATCCAGTAGAAGGTGCAGTTGAGTTAGATAAGAGTACTTCAACTTTTAAAAAGATTCAAATTGCTTCTGAGACTGACGAAACAGGAAAAGTAACATTGAAGTTTGTAGATGAAAGCGATAAAGAACTTAAGACTATTTATCGTTCAGGAAAAGTTGGAGATTCTTATTCATTCAAAGTTCCAACATCTTTGACAAAACCTACCGGTTATGATGTAAATTCAGGTCAGGATACAGTTGTAAAGGGAACATTTGATGCAAAAGAAACTACAGTTACTATTAAATATCATAAGAGTACGGAAGCAGAGGCTACAGCAACACCAGCAGCAACAGCAACACCAACAGCAACACCAACAGCAAAGCCAACCGCTACTCCAACAGAAAAACCGACAGCAGAACCAACAGCAACACCAAAACCAATTTCTGTTGAGTTGACAAAGACTAGTCCAAAAGGAACACATTATGCAGGTGAGAAGATTACACTTACAGCATCTGCAACATGTACGTCTGGAAAATGTAAATATCAGTTTGTTATTGAAGATGAGAATGAAGTTGATGCAGGTTCTAGAAAATATAGTGTGAAAAATACACATTCATTTACACCAAATTCTCCAGGCGTTTACAAAGTTTCAATTTTTGCAAAAGACACAGAGACTCTTGATGTAGACAGTATCGAAGAGGAATTTGTGGTTGTAAAAGCACCAAAACTTAAAGTAAAATCATTTAGTGTTAAGAGAACAAAGAAATTGACATACAAAATAACAGGTGCAGCAAAAGCCGGTACAAAGCGTAGTTATCAGTATAAATTTGTAACTCAGTTCAACGGAAAAACAACGGTACAGAAAAAATATTCATCAACAAAGAAAAAAACTGTTAAGTTTAAGAAAGCTGGAACATATACATTTATTATGTATATAAAGGATAGTTCTGGAAATGTTGTTAAGAAGACAAAGAAGGTTAAAGTAAAATAATAATGCTTTCATGAATTTAAAAGCGAGAGTGTCAATTTGGCATTCTCGCTTTTGTGCTATCAAAACTCTTCGTCAATGTTTACTTGATATGTGTTTTCATGGTATAATATTAAAAATAGAAGTTTTATAGTTTTGATAGTTGTCGGGCAAGGAGGGAATGTTATGAATAAAGTAATAACAATTAGCAGACAGTATGGAAGCGGTGGACGTGAAGTTGGGCAGAAGTTGGCAAAACATTATGGAATTCCATTCTATGACAATGAAATTATTGCCAATGCAGCAAAAGAAAGTGGATTTGCTGAAGTTGCCTTTGAGAGGGCAGAAGAGAAAGCTACCAACAGCTTTTTATATTCCCTTGCTATGGGTATGAGTGCATACGGAAATATGGATATGGGATTTAGCACCATGTCAGTGGATGACCGTTTGTTTTTGGCAGAAACAAAGGTCACAAGAAGATTTGCACAGGAAGGTCCATGTGTGATTGTTGGAAGATGTGCGGATTATGTGTTAAAAGACTTACCAAACATTGTGAATATTTTTGTGATGGCGGATTTGCCTGCAAGAATAAAAAGAGCTATAGAAAACTATGAGCTGCCAAGAGAAAAAGCGGAAACAAGTATTATTAAATTTGATAAGAGACGCTCTAACTACTATAATTATCACACGGGTAAAAAGTGGGGAGATGTAAATAATTATCATATTGCCATACGCAGTGATTTTCTCGGGGTTGATCATACCGTGCAAACATTGATTTCTTACCTTGGACTATAGGAAATTGGTTGAAAAAAAAGAATAATTAGTATATATTAGTAGATGGTGTACTTTCGTGCACCATCTATTTAGTTGAAATTTATGTTCTTTCGTAATTTTTCGAGAGAACTTTATTACGAACGGAGGATTTTCATGGGAAAAGTTAGAACCAGATTTGCACCAAGTCCAACAGGTAGAATGCATGTTGGTAATTTACGTACTGCACTTTATGCATACTTAGTAGCAAAACACGAGAATGGAGATTTCTTATTAAGAATAGAAGATACAGATCAGGAGCGCTACGTAGAAGGCGCTGTTGAGATTATTTATCGTACAATGCAGGAAACCGGGTTGATTCATGACGAAGGTCCTGATAAGGACGGCGGATGTGGACCATATGTCCAGAGTGAGAGACAGGAAAAGGGGATTTACCTTGAATACGCAAAGAAACTGATTGAGAAAGGTGAAGCGTATTACTGTTTTTGTACAAAAGAACGTTTAGCATCTTTGTCAAGCAAAGTTGGGGATGGTTCCGATAAGGAAATCGTTCAGTATGATAAGCATTGTTTAAGTTTATCAAAGGAAGAGATTGAGGCAAATTTAGCAGCAGGTATTCCTTATGTTATTCGTCAGAACAATCCAACAGAAGGAACTACCACATTTAGTGATATTATTTACGGTGATATTACTGTGGATAACTCAGAACTTGATGATATGATTCTAATTAAATCAGACGGATATCCTACTTACAATTTTGCAAATGTTGTAGATGACCATTTGATGGGAATTACCCATGTTGTTCGTGGAAATGAATATTTGTCGTCATCGCCTAAATATAACCGTTTGTATGAAGCTTTTGGATGGCAGGTTCCTGAATATATCCACTGTCCATTGATTACAGATGAGACACACAAAAAGCTTAGTAAACGTTCCGGACATTCTTCTTTTGAAGATTTGTTGGAGCAGGGATTCCTTCGTGAAGCTATTGTAAACTTTGTTGCTTTACTTGGATGGAGTCCGGAAGATGACAGAGAAATTTTCAGCTTGGATGAATTAGTGAAAGTTTTTGATTACAAGCGTATTAACAAGGCACCAGCTGTGTTTGATATGGTTAAATTAAAATGGATGAATGGCGAGTACATGAAGGCTATGGATTTTGATAAGTTCTATGAGATGGCTCTTCCATACATCAAAGAAGTCATTAAAAAGGATATGGACACACGCCGTATCGCTGAGATGGTTAAGACTCGTATTGAAATCTTCCCTGATATTGCAGGACATATTGATTTCTTGCAGGAGATGCCAGAGTACAGTATCGATATGTACACTCACAAGAAGATGAAGACAAATCCGGAAAATTCTTTGCAGTTGTTAAAAGAAGTGTTGCCAGTATTGGAAGCACAGGAAGATTATTCTAACGATGCATTGTTTGAAAGACTTACTGCTTTTGGAAAAGAGCATGAGTATAAGACTGGTTTTGTTATGTGGCCAATTCGTACTGCTGTATCTGGAAAGCAGATGACTCCTGGAGGAGCGACAGAGTTGATGGAGCTTCTCGGTAAGGAAGAAACTATTGTTCGAATTAAGGCTGCAATTGAGAAATTAAGTTAAGAGTTACTGTTCAGGCAATGAATAGTTATTATTCTTTTTCTATGAATGTTATGCTTTTGGAAGATTTTATATACTGTAAAATTGGTTATAAAAAGACTCTGAGAGAATAGTATGTCCTAGGGAAAAAGATTCCCTAGGACATACATAGAAATAAAATGTATAGGTTCAAGGATTAAAAAATATGAAAAACAAGAATAAAGAACCACAGTTTAATGAGGCGCAGTTAGAGGCTGTGAAGCATAAAGATGGTCCTATGATGGTACTTGCGGGACCAGGTTCAGGAAAAACTTTGGTAATCACTCACAGAACAAAATATCTGATTGAACACCATCAGGTAGAGCCGCACAAAATTCTTGTGATTACATTTACAAAAGCGGCGGCAAATGAGATGAAATCTAGATTTCAAAAATTGATGGATGGCAAATATACTCCTGTTCGTTTCGGAACATTTCATGCCATATTCTTTTCTATCTTAAAGCATGCGTATCATTATGATGCTTCCAATATAATCCGTGAGAGTGAAAAAAAGAAAATATTATCTGAGCTTATTCATCAGTTGGATTTAGAGATAGAGGACGTGAATGAATTTGTTGCGGATATGGAAAGTGAAATCAGTCTGGTAAAAGGTGAAATGATATCACTAGAGCATTATTATCCTGCCAATTGCGCAAAAGATGTGTTTACGAAAATTTATAACGGGTATAATCAACAATTGTTGCGTCACAGAAAAATAGATTTTGATGATATGCTTGTTTATTGTTATGAGCTGTTTACAAAACGACCGGATATTTTGAAGCTGTGGCAGCAACAGTTTCAGTATATTCTAATTGATGAGTTTCAGGATATCAACCGGGTGCAATACGACATTATTCGAATGTTAGCCAAGCCAGAGGACAATTTATTTATTGTAGGGGATGACGACCAGTCTATTTATCGTTTCCGTGGGGCAAAACCGGAAATAATGCTTCAGTTTGAAAAAGTATACCCTAATGCTAAAAAAGTTCTTCTGGACGTAAATTACAGGTCTACAGAGTGTATTGTAAGAACCGCGGCAATGTTGATTGAAAAAAATAAGAAGCGTTTTCCAAAAAATATCCGGACAAATAATTCTCATGGTGAGGAAGTTATGATACGGGAATTTGAAAACTTAAAACAGCAAAATGAAAGAGTGCTTGAAATTGTGCAAAAATACCGTGAAGATGGGGTGCCTTTATCGGAAATTGCGGTGTTATTCCGAACGAATACCCAGCCTAGAACCTTGATTAGCAAGTTTATGGAGTTTAACATTCCTTTTCGGGTGAAGGAGAAAATTCCTAATATTTATGAGCATTGGATTGCAAAAAATATTATGGCGTATTTTAAGATTGCCATGGGAAGCAAGGAAAGAGGTTTGTTTTTACAAATTGCAAACAGACCGAAACGCTATTTAAGCCGACAGATTTTTGATACACCTATCGTTGATTTTGATCGTCTGTATACATTTTTTGAAGATAAGAATTGGATGATAGAGCGCTTAGACAAACTTGCATATGACATTAAAGTATTGGGACGAATGACGCCTTACGCTGCAATCAATTATATTAGAAATGGAATTGAATATGACCAGTATTTGGTGGAATATGCAGAGTATCGTCATATGAAAGTGGAAGAGTTATATGAAGTCATGGACGAACTTTTGGATCTTGCAAAACCATTTAAAACTTATGAGGAATGGTTTGCTCATGTAAAACAGTATACGGAAGAATTGGAAAATCAAGTGAAACAAAATAATGAGTCACAGGAGGATGCGGTAACCTTTATTACTATGCATGGTTCCAAAGGATTGGAATACGAGATAGTAATCATTGTGGATGTAAATGAAGGAATCATTCCACACAAAAAGGCGGTATTGGAAGATGATATTGAGGAAGAACGTCGCATGTTTTATGTGGCAATGACAAGGGCAAAAAAAGAATTGTATTTGTTTTTTACCAAGAATAGATTTAATAAAACATTGGATATGTCCAGATTTTTGGCAGAATTGTTGGAAAGGGAAGAATAGCAAGAAGATTTGCTTTATTGAAAGAAAGATTCTATTGATTAAAAAAGGAGTTGCATTGCAACTCCTTTTTGTGTAGACCGCGGAGATGGAGTTAATTGCTGCGCAATACCGCGGTCGCGCTAGAGTTTTGCAAGCAAAACTCTTTGTTCTGTAACTAAACGTTGAAAAAGATTACGCTTCATCCTCGTCATCTGCTTCAATCAATGCCTGAAATGCCGCTTCAACAAGTGTGTACTCATTTTCGTCTTCAATAACATCTAAGCTCACATCATCATCTGTTTCAGCATAACGGTAAAGCATAAGCTCACTGTCAACTTCTTCGTCATCTGCAGGTTCTTCTTCAGGAAGCACCAATAATGCAACATACTGCTGATCGCCAAGTGCATCTACTGTAAAAATATCTAAAATAAGACACTCATCACTAGTTCCGTCTTCATATTCTAAATTGATAGTTTCAAGTTCTAATTCTTCTTCGTTATTGTTTTTGATTTCTTCGCTCATTATATATACCTCTCTTCTTCGAATTTCGCAATAGCGTTACTACAAATATAACAGAAACAAGTCTTGAATTCAAGGTGTTTTAATAAGAATTACTAATTTCATTGCTACGGTAATTCACAGTACTAGATGGTTCATAATTTTCGGTCCCAAATAATTCTTTATGAAGTTTAGTAACATTAGAAGAAAGAGTGGTTGCTGTTACAACAGAAGCTCCTCTTATGGTAGGCGTCTGTTTGTCAAAAGGAAAACCATAATTCTTCGTAATGTTGTATGATAAAATACCGGTGGAAAGCTTTAAAATATCAGATGTACCAAGGCTTGTATATACCTGAGGAATAAAGGTGTCCATCAACTTATATAGAGTAACGGGATTGGAAGATTTTGCCTTTTTAATCATTTGTTTTAAAACGGTACGTTGTCTTTCGGCTCTCTTAAAATCACCGCCGGCAGTGTATCTTACTCGACAGTATCCGGTCGCTTGGGTTCCGGTTAATGTCTGAAGGCCAGAGTGCTTGATTTTTGGGGGCATTTCAGTACCGTTAATCTTGGCTACGTTTCTGGCATATGCATTTACATATTTTCTTTCATCTTTTGTAATCTCAATATCAACGCCACCAAGGGCATCAATCATTTCAGATAGTACGCTAAAGTTTATGGTAACAAAATCTTTAACATTTAAATCAAAATTTTTGTTTATGGTACTTAATGCCAATTCCGGACCACCAAAAGCGTAGGCATGGTTTATTTTGGTGTATCCGTGGTCGGCAATGTAAACATAAGTATCTCTGTAAATAGATGCTAACTGAACGTCTTTTGTTTTGTTGTTAATGCTGGCAATAATGATACAATCTGTTCTTGTGTTTTTTGTAAGCTCGTTTGCACGTGAGTCTACACCAAATAAAGCAATGTTGGTGTAGTTTTCTATGTTGCCGTCATGAAATTCATTTTCTTCAATGACACTTTTATCCATGGTATAAGTCTTTATCTGGCTTATTTTAAAAATGAAGAAAGCCACAGGAATTAAAATAATCAGTAATAGAACTTCAATTGCAATGAATATTTTCTTTTTCTTACTTTTTTTCTGTTTTTTTCTTTTAGTTGCCATGTTACGTTCCTTCTTTCTATTAGTAAGCATTTTTATTTACAAACCCTTTAAATACGGTTAGAAAAATAATTTTGATATCCAAACCTAAACTCCAGTTTTCAATGTAATAAAGGTCACAATCAATTCTTCCTTCGATGGAAGTATCGCCACGGAAACCGTTTACCTGAGCCCATCCGGTCATTCCGGGACGTACCTGATGCTTGATCATGTAACGAGGGATGGTCTCCTTGAACTGTTCTACCCAGTATGGTCGTTCTGGCCTTGGACCTATGAGGCTCATATCGCCTTTTAACACATTAAACAATTGTGGAAGCTCATCAATACTTGTCTTTCGGATGAAACGACCAATCGGCGTAATACGTGGATCATCTTTTACTGTCCATGCTTTCTTTTCTTTTACTTCCGATTGTTCTCTCATGGAGCGGAATTTATACATTTTAAATTTTCTGTTGTGAAGTCCTACGCGTTCCTGACAGAAAATAAGAGGACCTTTTGATGTTGTTTTGACGATGATGGCAACGACAATCATTGGAATGGCAAATACAAGAAGTGCCATGCTTGCACCAACAATGTCGATGGTTCGCTTGATGAAACGGTTTGTCCAGTTTCCTAATGGAACTTTACGGATGTTTACAACCGCCAATCCGCATACATCTTCAATCTGTGGTCTGGTAGGAATAATTCTGTTATAATCCGGTATGAATTTTGTGTGTACCCCGGATTTTTCACAACAGTTTACAATATATTCTAGGTTGTCATAGGCATTAAGATGAAGTGTGATGGCAATTTCATCCAAATCTTCATGTTTAGCAAGGAATGCGCTTAAATTCTTTGTGTTTCCTAAAATGGTAATGCCTTTGTAATTAAAGTCTTCACTTTGGGAATCATCGATGATTCCTAAAATGTGGTATCCCCATGAGGGATTAGCAAGAATTAAATCGATATAACGTTTACAGGTATCGCTGTATCCTACCAATACGATATGCTTGATATTTTTTCCTTTTTTTCGTATTTTCTTCAATATGCCACGAAAACTTAGGCGGAAGAACATAGAAAATAACGTATTACATATAAAAAAGTAAATTGTAAATTCACGGGAATAACTGATGGATATTTTTAAGAAGAACAGTACAGCAATAAAGTACATGATTGCAATACAGTTTGACTTAATAATGCTCCAACATTCGTATATTTTGCTGTGGGCACGTCTTGGCGAATACATGCTGCAAATACTATAAATAATGAGATAACCAGGAATGATGTACAACAATGCAGAAGAATACTGCTTAAAAGTTGGCCAAAATCCAGGAATTGAAATGTTTATTAGTCCAAGACTTCTTAGAAAACCCCACATTTCAAATTTTACAAAAAATGAAAAACGAAAGGAAAAACATATAAGAAGTGCATCTAATATAATAAGTATACGATTTAACAATTTTTGATTGTCTTTAATCATGTATGATACCTCCAAAAAAAAGTGTACTATCTTATGATATATTATCGGCAATTTTTCTGCAAGAAAAATCATATTCTTCACAAACAAAACACAAATTGCTGATATACTATGTGCCATAAGCAAAAATATACTTAGGGTATTATGAGAAAATATATTATTAGGTGCATGAGAAAGAAAGGAGTATTGTTATGAATGACAATGAAACACAATCAGAATTAGAACCAGAAATTCAGCTGACAGACTCTGGAGAACAGGAAGAAAAAATGAATTATTCTACAAGGCAAATGGAGGATGAACCTTCTAATTATAATCAAGAAATAAAAGTAGAAAAAATTGATATACAGAAAAAACAACCTGAGGAAGTACAGAGCATGGACACTATGGAACAAGTATTAGGAAATCAAAAGGATGAAATGCTCAGAAATACGTATCGTCCACAGGTACCACCTACAAATCAGTACCAGTTCTGGCAGCAACAGTCAGGAGGAATGAATGGAGGGTACTATAATGGACAGCAGACATTTCCAAATGCAGGAATGCAGGGGGAAATGCCTAAGCCTTATGTTCCACCAAAGAAAAACTCAGGCATAGCCAAAAAACTTGGTACCGGCGCATTGGTGGGAATATTTGCCGCAGCAGGATTTTGTGGTGTGATATTTGGAGCAAACAAATTGGGCATCATTGAGAGTCAGCCAAATGTGGCAGTATCAAATACTATTGGAAGCAATGGTACCATTGCAACAACAGTTGTTTCTAAGGGGGCTGTGACTGCACCTTCTGATTTGTCTTCTGTTGTAGATAAATGTATGCCATCCATTGTTTCTATTAATAGTACTATTACGACTACAGTTCCTTCGTTTTGGGGAGATTATAGTCAGGATAGTACAGGCAGTGGATCTGGTATTATTTTGAAAATTTCAGATGATGAAATATTGATTGTAACAAATAATCACGTGATTCAGGATGCAAAGAAAATTGTGGTAGGCTTTGATGGTACCACTTCAAATGATGACATGATTGAAGCAACGGTAAAAGGAACAGACAGCACAAATGATCTTGCGGTAGTTTTGGTAAAAACAAAAGATGTACCAAAGAAGACTTTAAATCATATTTGTGCCATTGAGATGGGAAGTTCTGATGATGTGCGTGTAGGGCAGATGTCTATTGCCATAGGAAATGCTCTAGGATATGGTCAGTCTATGACGGTTGGATATATTAGTGCAAAGGACCGTGAGGTTCAAGTTTCAGAAGATAGCAGTAATACTATGACATTGTTACAGACAGATGCTGCCATAAATCCTGGAAACAGTGGTGGAGCTTTGTTAAATGTAGATGGACAGCTTATTGGTATCAATTCCGCAAAATATTCAGATACTTCTGTGGAAGGTATGGGATTTGCAATTCCTATCTCTAGAGCCATTTCCATCATCAATGACTTGATGGAACGAGAAGTATTAGCTGAAAATGAGAAAGGATATCTTGGAGTCAGTGGAATTTCCATTACAAAAGAAGATCAGCAGAAGTATCCAAATATGCCAATTGGTATCTACGTTTCTAAGGTGAGCGAGGATGGAGCAGCTTACGCTGCTGGTATTGTTTCCGGTGATATTATTGTAGGAGTGGAAGGTGAGGAAATCTTAACTATTGAGGCTCTTGCTGAAAAAGTGAACTCTTACAGAATTGGAAAGACGATTACCATTCAGTTGAAACGATACAAGAAAGGTAAATATGTGGATCAGGATGTGAAAGTTACATTAAAGAGTAGAGATACATTGAAGTCTTTAGATGGTGATAATAAGAATAGTGGTAAAGATAATAATAGTAACAATAACCAAGATAATAATAACAACGATTCACAGAGTCAACAGCAAGATCAGGGAAATGATAGTAACGGTTTTGACTATGATTATGATCCTGTCTCTTATACACATCT
>LXOW01104262.1_pt1 | contig 23346 bp, 19 predicted proteins | sample 1368591 | NCBI WGS metagenome assembly LXOW01 (sample SAMN04884650, study PRJNA319009) | bovine gut metagenome | isolation source: Cow rumen | host: Bos taurus | place: Italy: Legnaro (PD) | collected 2014-07-09
TTAAGCCCGAAGCAAGTTTCACAAACGACCTGGGTGCTGATTCTCTGGATACTGTAGAGCTCATCATGGAGTTCGAGAAGGAGTTTGGTATTTCTATTCCCGACGACAAGGCTGAGAAGATTGGTACCGTTGGTGACGCTATCGCTTACATCGAGGAAAACGCAAAATAATTAAAAGTTAATAGTGAATAGTGAAGAGTGAAGAATTTGCTGCCGCCCTAACTTCACCAATTGTGGAGCGCGGTAGCAAATTCTTCACTCTTCACTATTCATTCTTCACTTAAAGATTATGGAATTAAAAAGAGTTGTTGTAACAGGCTATGGGTGCCGTGACACCCGTTGGCAACACTCCCGAGGAGACATGGAAGAACCTGCTCAACGGAGTCAGCGGTGCTGCACCTATTACACTTTTCGATGCATCAAAATTCAAGACGCAGTTTGCTTGTGAGGTGAAGAACCTGAATGTCAATGACTTCATTGACCGCAAGGAGGCTCGTAAGATGGATCGCTATACACAGTTGGCTATTATTGCAGCGATGCAGGCAGTCAAGGATTGTGGTATGGACTTGGAGACCGAGGACAAAAACCGCATTGGCGTCGTTTATGGCGTAGGTATTGGCGGTATCAAGACCTTCGAGGAAGAGGTGACCTACTATGGTGTCAACCGCGAGAATGGTCCTAAGTTCAATCCATTCTTCATTCCGAAGATGATTGCTGACATTGCAGCAGGTCAGATTTCGATTATGTATGGCTTCCATGGTCCTAACTACATTACTTCCTCTGCCTGTGCTTCTTCATCGAATGCCTTGGCTGATGCCTTCAACCTGATTCGTCTGGGTAAGGCAAATGCTATTGTTGCCGGTGGTGCTGAGGCTGCTATCTGTGAGACAGGTGTCGGTGGTTTCAATGCCATGCATGCCCTTTCTACCCGCAATGACGAGCCAGAGAAGGCCAGTCGTCCGTTCAGTGCCAGTCGCGACGGTTTCATCATGGGTGAGGGTGCCGGCTGTCTGATTCTTGAGGAGCTGGAGCATGCCAAGGCTCGTGGTGCGAAGATCTATGCTGAAATGGTTGGTGCCGGCATGAGTGCTGACGCTCACCATATCACTGCTTCTCATCCTGAAGGACTGGGTGCTAAGCTCGTGATGCAGAACGCACTGGAGGATGCTGGCATGAAGCCTGAGGATATTGACTACATCAACGTGCACGGTACATCAACCCACGTGGGTGATATCTCTGAGGCCAAGGCCATTAAGGATGTGTTTGGCGATGCAGCCTACAAGCTGAACATCAGTTCTACGAAGTCCATGACGGGTCACCTGCTGGGTGCTGCCGGTGCTGTTGAGGCAATGGCTACCGTTCTGGCTATTCAGAACGATATTATTCCGCCGACAATCAACCACGATGATGCTGACATGGATGAGGAGATTGACTACAATCTGAACTTCACCTTCAACAAGGCTCAGAAGCGTGAGGTACGTGCCGGACTGAGCAATACCTTTGGCTTCGGTGGTCACAATGCCTGCGTAGTATTTAAAAAGTTTTCGGATAAGTAAGTAAAATGCAAATAGTGTTTGCATTTTCGAACGAAAGAAAACTCAACGAAGTTAAGTATGCTGAATAATAGTAACTTCATTGATAGAATAAGGCTCCCTTTCCGCAAGGAGAAGGAGCTTTTTTCAGCTATTTATGAAATGACGGGCTTCTACCCGCGCAACATTGAGTACTATAGGTTGGCACTCATGCACAAGAGTGTAGCGAAGCGTAATGCCAAGGGCCGTCCGTTGAACAACGAACGGCTGGAGTTTCTGGGTGATGCTATCCTCGATGCTGTGGTAGGTGACATTGTCTATCGTCATTTTGAAGGCAAGCGTGAGGGCTTCCTGACTAATACCCGCTCGAAGTTGGTACAGCGTGAGACATTAGGCAAACTGGCGCAGGAAATGGGGCTCATGCAGCTCATCAAGTCGCGTGACCACTCCACATCGCACAACAGCTACATGGGTGGCAATGCGTTTGAGGCATTGGTTGGTGCGCTATATCTGGATCGTGGTTATCAGGCCTGTATGCTTTTCATGCAGAAACGTATCCTGAAGCAGCTGGTCAACATCGACAAGGTGGCCTACAAGGAGGTGAACTTCAAGTCGAAGCTCTTGGAATGGACACAGAAGAATCGTGTACGCATGGAATTCCAGGATATCAGTCAGCGTAAGGATGAGACGGGAAGTCCTGTCTTTGAGGCTAAGGTGGTCATTGAGGGCATTGAAGGCTGCAATGGTACCGGCTATTCAAAGAAGGAAAGTCAGCAGATGGCGGCAAAGGAGACACTACAGCGCCTGCGCCGTGAACCACAGTTCATTGATGCAATCTTTGCTGCCAAGGCCGACCGTACGAAGATGGAAGAGGAGCCTGTACAGACGGTACCGAATGTTGACCAACAGGAGGACTTTATCATAGCTCCCCCTTCGTCCCAAGCCCCCCTTTCGTCCCCCGAGGGAGACACAATGGTCTCTGCCGAAAAAACTGATGTGGTTGATGAGTTCTCGCTTGATGACATCACTGCTATGCCCACAGAGAAAACCCGTGAGGAGATTATCGCGGAGGCAGAGGCTGCAGCTTTTAGTGAAGAGGAAGATTGAAGATTGAAAAGCGAAGACGTCAATCGTCAGTAATTAAATTGAAAAAACATGTTGTCCTTTGCCAGTCTGCTACTCTCCGGTTTCCTCACTTTTGTGGAACTGAACTGTGAGAACCTCTTTGACTGTCAGCACGACTCACTGAAGAATGACACGGAGTTTCTGCCAACGGCAGGACGACAATGGACACCACGCCGTTACTGGCGTAAACTTGACAATATCGGGCGTACAATCATTTCCTGTACGCCCGATACTGTATCTTTCCAACTGCCTGACCTGGTAGCGTTAGTTGAGGTTGAGAATGACTCTGTTTTACATGATTTGACACGCCGTTCACTGTTGCGCAATGCTGGTTATGAGTATGTCATGACATGTTCGCCAGATGAGCGAGGACTTGACGTGGCATTGCTTTATCAGCCGTTCTCTTTTCATCTGTTGCACCATCATGCCCTTCGTGTTGAGCCACTTGAAGGTATGCGTCCTACACGTGACATCCTCTATGTCAGTGGTCTTGACATGTCAGGTGATACGCTACATGTCTATGTGGTTCATGCTCCCAGCCGCTATGGTGGAGAACATGAGACACGCCCTTTCCGCCACCAGGTAGCCCAACGGCTCATGCAGTCGGTAGATTCCCTGCGTAATCTCTCGCCCAATGCCCGTATTCTTGTGGCGGGTGACTTCAACGACTATTTTCGTGATGCCTCCTTGCAATACCTTGAAAGGCATGATTTGCAGAATGTCTCGAAGGAAGCCACAGGCTATCATGGTGCTCGTGCCACCTATCGTTTTCAGGGACTATGGGCCAGTCTTGATCATATTTTCGTTAGCTCATCCCTGCATAAGAACCTTGATATCTGTTATGTCAACGATCTGCCTTTCCTGTTAGAGGAGGATGAGAAATATGGTGGTGTGAAACCTCGTCGTACTTACAATGGCTTACGTTATCAACGTGGTTTCAGCGACCATCTGCCCCTGGTTGCCCGCTTTCGTTTATAAGTGTCCGATACGTTTTTAACGTATTTTTTTGGCAGTTCCGTAAAAAAGCATTACATTTGCAAAACCAACCTAAAAGTTTTGCTTATGACAAGAAAGTTATTATTGGGTGTTTTGGCGCTATTTCTCTGCCAGTCACTCTTTGCAGGAAAGGTAACAGAACAGGAAGCTCTGCAAAAGGCACAACAGTTCATGCAGGGAAAGTCTTTCCAAAAGAAGAATCTACGCCGTGCGCCTCAGAATACAGAGGCAGACGGAGCTTTTTATATTTTCAATGCCGAAGGCAATGGTGGTTTTGTCATTGTTAGTGCCGACGACCGAACAGAAGCGATTCTGGGCTATGCTGATCATGGTTGTTTAGATACTTCAACAATGCCGGAAAATGCCAGGAGGTGGTTGGAAGGTTATGCCAAGCAGATCATGGCCTTGGGAAGTGCAAAAATCAATTCTGTTCCACGTCGTGCCGACAAAGAAGCCGTTGAACCCTTGATAAGGTCACAATGGAATCAGGGGTCACCGTTTAATGCATGGTGTCCAATGGATGGCGAAGACAGGAGCGTGACGGGCTGTGTGGCTACGGCAATGGCCCAGGTCATGTATTATCATAAGTGGCCACAAAATGCAACGGCCAGTATCCCTGCTTATACGACATATTCAAGGGAATTCGCGTTAGACGCACTTCCGCCTACTGTCTTCAAGTGGGACAAGATGAAGGATGAATATGACTATGAAGAGACTGGTGAGGCAGTAGAGGCCATGGCGGAATTGATGCGCTATTGTGGTCAGGCGGTTCGGATGGATTATACGTCCTCTAGCTCAGGTGCAAGTGTCAATGCAGCCACGATGATCTATTATTTTGGTTACAGCAAGACGGCAAAGGACGTAAGCCGTAGGGACTATACTACCTTGTACTGGGAAAACATGATTTACAATGAGGTATATAATCGTCGACCAGTATTATACAGCGGTTTTAATTTTTCAAGTGGTCATGAGTTTCTGATTGATGGCTACGACGGTAAAGGTCTTTTCCATGTCAATTGGGGATGGGGTGGCTACAGCGATGGTTATTTCCTCTTGTCGGTGCTTAATCCTGATGGTCGTGGCATCGGTGGCGGTTCCTCGTCAGATGGCTACTCTATAGGACAGGAGGCAATTATCGGTTTGCAGCCAGACCACGGTGAGGAAGCAGTATTACCGGCAATAACTTGCTATATCAGTTTATATGATAATAATGTGTTCACTCGTACGTCAGCAGATGAGGATTTCGTTGACGTGCCCATCTGGGGTTGGCTATACCAGCGGAGTGGTGCTGATATGATTCTTGATCATTCGTGGGTTCTTTGCCAGAACGAGGAACAGATAAAAGTACTTGCTATTAAGGAAAATATACAGATAAGTGTTGATAATAGTGTAGGAACTACGGTGAGTTTCGGTGCTGGGTTAGCAGATGGTATATACGAAATACGTTCTATGGTGCGCAAGCCCGGTACGGAGGAGTGGGAGAAATCATCCATAGATACGGCACCGCTGTTTGTTGTTATTAGTGACAATACGGCTACACTCAGGATGGATACCGACAACGCTGGTTCCATACAAATCAACAATGTCGCCATGGGAGGTGTCAAGAAAGTAGCCCGCGAAATGACGGTGCTTGTTAATCTGACCAATAACGGTTATAACCATGAGATACCCTTATATTTATGGATAGAGGGGAAGGAGGCTCCTGTTTCTGCAGGTTCTGCTTATCTGGACAACGGACAGACAGGTGACTTGATGCTTTCCTTCCAACCGGAAGCTGCAGGTGATATCACGGTAAGACTCACTACGGATTATCAAGGAAATAGTGAAGTATGGAGGAGTGAAAGCACGACAATTGAGCAGTCGCTTCCTCAAACTCTTACAGGTGGAGTGACTATTGCCGGTGAACGTAACAACACCATTGAGGGTACAACGATAGATGCAACGTTTACCATCAAGAATGAAGGAGAATATACATACAATGATGAAGTTAACATTTCATTGATTCCGATAAGAGACAATGGAAGCTGGAACTTTGATGAAGAAATAACCGAAGTCAGGAATTTGCAGTTGGCAGTGGGCGAAGAGACAGAACTGAAGGTAACGTTCCCTGATTTGGTTGAAGGTCAGAAATATTGTTTGATGCTCCAATATTATAATTATAATTCAGAATATAAAGTTGTCTATACAGAATGGTTTGCATATATATACTGCACTGTTGGTATGAAACTTGTGGCGTATGATATGGATATTGACGCAGAAGTGACGAATGCCGATATCAACCATAATATTGAGGGAACGACAATTAAGGTTGACCTTTCTGTTACAAACAAGAGTGAATACGACTATAATGATGGACTCAAAGTAAGTGCATGGTATAGTGGTGTAGACGGCTATTCATATTTTGAACAAGAACAGAAAGTTAATGTAATTGTACCAGCCAAAAGCACCATCATTATCCATGACATTGAAATATCAAATCTTACTATTGGCAGAGAGTATTACATACTCACTGAATATCTGTCAGAGAATGTCACTCAGAATGTTTGGAGCTGGAATGCTTATACGCTTATAGAACCCACAGCCATTCGTGATGTGGAGACAGGTGTTAATAAAGTCATTGGAATCTACACGCTTGACGGTCAGCGCATTGACACATTCCACAAGGGAGTGAACATCGTGAAGATGGCTGACGGACGCACCAAAAAGGTTGTAGTGAAGTGATTTAGGGCTTAATAATACACCTATTATATAAAAAAACGTAAAATATTGGCTGTTACAAAAGTTTATGCTTACCTTTGCCGTTTGAAAATGGCCAAGGTAGGCATAAATAGCTTATAAGAGCAATGAATTTAACCCAAATAGTACGACACGCGTTTACGCACCGCATGAAAGAGCTGGAGCGGTATCAGAACGAGGGCGAGCAGTTGCAGAGGCAGGTGCTTGCGCATCTTTTGCAGGAGGCAAGGGACACAGAATATGGCCGCAACCACCTTTTTGGACAGGTCAAAGGGTACGAGGATTTTACAAGGAAAACACCCGTCAATACATATGAAGAACTGAAAAACGACATTGACCGTATGCGTCATGGTGAGCGTGACGTGTTGTGGCCAGGTCGGGTGAAATGGTATGCCAAGTCCAGCGGGACGACGAATGACAAGTCAAAGTTCATTCCCGTCAGCAACGAGGGTCTGCAGAAGATTCATTATGCCGGTGGTTTCGACTCTGTGGCACTCTACCTGCGCAACAACCCCCAGTCGCGGCTGTTTGATGGACGGGCACTGATTCTGGGCGGCAGCCATGCGCCGAACTATAACCTGCCAGGCTCACTGGTGGGTGACCTGTCGGCTATCCTGATAGAGAACATCAACCCGTTGGCTAACATGGTACGGGTGCCAAATAAGAAAACGGCACTGCTCAGTGACTTTGAGACGAAGCGCGACCGTATAGCCCATGAGGCACTTAACAAGAATGTGACCAACATCTCGGGTGTGCCGTCGTGGATGCTGTCAGTACTGAACCGCGTCATGGAAATATCAGGAAAGACACATCTGGAAGAGGTGTGGCCCAACCTGGAGGTATTCTTCCATGGTGGTGTGGCTTTCACACCTTATCGCAAGCAGTACGAGCAGCTGATCACCTCGCCCCAGATGCACTACATGGAGACGTATAATGCCAGCGAGGGCTTTTTCGGCATACAGGACGATCCATCGGACAAGTCGATGTTGCTGATGCTTGACTATGGGGTGTTCTATGAGTTCATNNTGGGCTGTGGAGAAAGACAAAAACTATGCCATGCTGATTTCCACGTCATGCGGTTTATGGCGTTACATGATTGGCGATACCATCCGTTTCACTTCGACGAATCCCTATAAGTTTGTCATTACAGGACGTACCAAGAGCTTTATCAATGCCTTTGGCGAGGAACTCATCGTTGATAATGCCGAGCAGGGATTGGCTTACGCTTGTCAGCAGACAGGTGCCGAGGTGCTGGAATACACGGCTGCCCCAGTATTTATGGATGCCCATGCGAAATGTCGCCACCAGTGGCTTATTGAGTTCTCAAAAGCTCCGGATGACCTGCAGCGGTTTGCTGCGCTGCTCGACCGTAAGCTGCAAGAGGTGAATAGTGACTACGAAGCCAAGCGTTATAAGGACATCACCCTACAGCCGCTGGAACTGGTACAGGCCCGTCCTGGTCTTTTTACAGACTGGATGCGTCAGCGTGGCAAGCTGGGTGGCCAGAACAAGGTGCCTCGTCTCAGCAATTCGCGTGAGCACATAGAGCAACTGCTAAAACTCAATGTAGTAATTTAAAAATGTAATAATGAACAACATGAGGCAACAGCATTTTTTCATTTTTTCATTTTTCATCATTCTGATTGCAACCTCGGTTGCAAGCTGTGCCCGCATGGGTTCACCTGATGGTGGATGGTTTGACGACAAGCCACCTCGTGTCATCGGTGCCTCGCCTGCCGACCGTTCCATTAATGTGACCAGTAACAAGGTGACAATCTTGTTCAATGAATATATCAAGATTGAGGATGCTACAAACAAGGTTGTCGTATCTCCTCCACAGTTGGAAGTACCCGAAATCAAGGCTGTCGGCAAAAAGATTGTCATTGAGTTGAAAGACACGCTGAAGCCTGATGTCACCTATACCATTGACTTCTCGGATGCCATTTCCGACAATAACGAAGGTAATCCCCTGGGTAGTTATACCTACTCTTTCTCCACCGGTGAGCGTATTGATACCTTCGAGGTATCGGGTACCGTACTCAATGCCGAGGATCTGGAACCCATTAAGGGTATTCTGGTGGGATTGTATGACGACCTGAGTGATAGCGTGTTTAAGACAAAGCCTCTACAGCGCGTGTCTCGTACCGACAGTCGTGGTCATTTCGTCATCAAGGGTGTGGCTCCAGGCACCTATCGTGCCTATGCCCTGCAGGATGCCAGTGGTGATTACTACTTCAACCAGTTGAGTGAGGCGATAGCCTTCTCCCACGAGACATTCGAACCTTCCTGTAAGCCCGATATCCGTCAGGACACCATCTGGCGTGATACACTCCACATAGACAGTATTATTCGTACTCCCTTTATACACTATTACCCTGATGACTTGGTACTCTTGTCCTTCACCCACAAGCAGACCAACCGTTATCTTATCAAGACTGAGCGACAGGAGCCCAACCAGTTCAGTATGTANNACTATTACCTATTGGCTGCGTGACACCACGCTCGTTAATCAGGACACCCTGCGCATGGAGTTGCAATACCTCATCAGTGACAGTACTGGTGCACTCATTAACCAAATAGACACCATCGAGGCACTTCCTAAGGTTTCCTACGAGAAGCGTATGAAAGAGAAACGGAAGGAGATGGAAAAGTGGTTGAAGGAACAGGAGAAGAAGCGCAAGCGCAACAATTCATACGACAGCATCTTCCCCGTCAAGCCCTTGGAACCCCATTGGGTGAATGCTTCGACTATTGATCCAGACAAGAATGTCCTTGTGTCTTTCTCTACGCCCTTGGAGCACTTGGATACCTCTATGATACATCTATATGTCAAGGTTGATTCCCTGTGGTATCGTGCACCATTTGAATTTGGGCCTAAGGACTCCATACCACGAACCTACGAGCTGCGTGCCGAGTGGCGGGAAGGCCAGGAGTATAGTCTTGAGGTGGATTCTGCTGCCTTCTGCGATATTTATGGGTTGGTATCTACTTCCAGCAAGCACGGCATCAAGGTTAAGACCAACGATGAGTATTCGTCACTTTTCGTGAAGGTAAGTGGTATCAACACGGATAATCTTATTGTTCAGTTGTTGAACAGCGGTGGTGCCGTGGTTAAGGAGGAGCGTCCTCGTGGCGGTACTGCTGAATTCTATTATGTCAATCCTGACAAGTATTATCTCAGTGCCTTTGTCGATGCCAATGGCAATGGTGTTTGGGACACGGGAGACTACGATGCCGACCGTCAGCCGGAGGATGTTTATTACTATCCTGACGAGATAGAGTGTAAGGCTAAGTGGGATGTAACCGAACAGTGGAACGTAACGGCAATTCCACGTACCAAGCAGAAACCAGGCAAGCTGGTTAAGCAGAAGGCTGATAAAGAGAAGAAACTGCGAAATCGCAATGCTGAACGTGCCAAGAAGTTGGGAATCCCCATTCCGGATGAGTACAAATGGTAAAAATGTAGGCAAAAATGCAAAACTATTAAACCATAAATGAGTTTTCACGTCAAACTGATGTGAAACCTTTAAAAACAGAAAAGATATGAACAAGAAGATATTTCTTTTGGCATCACTGTTAACGTTGTCGTTAACGTTCCCTTTGAATGCTCAGGCCCAGTGTGGCATTGAGAACAAGGCTTTCAAGTCAGGTGAGTTTCTCTCCTATGACCTCTATTTCAACTGGCAGTTTGTATGGGTAAAGGTCGGTACGGCTTCCATGTCTACCGTTCAGTCACGTTATAAAGGTCAGGATGCCTATCGTGCCAGCCTGATAACTCGTGGTAATAGCAAGCTCGACAATATGTTTGTCATGCGCGATACGCTGGTGTCCTACAGCACGCTCGACCTCTCGCCCCTCTATTATCGTAAGGGAGCCAAGGAGGGTGATCGCTACTATGTTGACGAGATATGGTATAGTTACCCTAACGGCCAGTGCCACCTCAAGCAGCACGAGATAACCAGCAAGGGGCAGAGTCTCTATCATCAGATGAATCCCGGTAAGTGTGTCTATGACATGATGAGCATCTACCTCCGTGCCCGCAATTTCGATGGTTCCGTCCTGAAAAAGGGTCAGAAGATTACGTTACCCATTGCTGATGCCAAGCACTTGCAGAACACGTGGCTCGTCTATCAGGGCAAGGAAACCATCGAGATGAAGAACAGCAACGAAAAGTACCGCTGCCTTGTTCTCTCGTTCATGGAGCGTGAAGACGGTGAGGAGAAGGAAATCATCCGTTTCTTTGTCACCGACGACCAGAACCACCTGCCCGTCCGTCTGGACATGTTCCTTCGCTTCGGCTCAGCCAAGGCTTATCTTACGGGCATGAAGGGGGTTCGCTCACCGCTCACCAGTAAGGTGAAGTAATCCATTATAATGATAGTAAAAAGGCGGCTATCCTTGAGATGAATTGATGACAGCCACATTGGGAGCTGAAAAGAAAGACGTCCGTTGCACAGTGCAGCGCTGGGACGAGCAATATATATATGCCACGGTTCGAAATTCAGATGAGGAATTTCGAACCGTGTATGATGACTACTTGAGACCATTGCTACGTGAGGGTATGCAGCTGAATGTGTTGGATGACCTCATCGTGGTAGAGCCTGATTTCCTGATTGACGTATCGGCACTGGCAGCACTATTCTCGGAGGATGGGCACCATCCGTTACTTTATACTGTGGGACGTTTACTACCGAGGGCAAACAGTCAGGCTATTCTGTTGGGTAACTTTGCGGGTAGCGCACTGGATGACATCATCAACCACAAGGATGCATCGCTTGGACGCACGCTCAAGGAGTCGTTCCGTGAGCAGGCATTGCAATTCTGCACGTGTCCGGATTTCTCACCCTTGACCTTTAAGGCCGATGCACAGGTGCAGATGAGAAACCTGCTGGAGACGGTCAGCGTGTTCTTCGACGGACAAGAGGGCTACGACCGTGAAAGGGCCATTCTGGAGCCATCGTTTGTCTGCGAACGATTAGGACTGCAGGGGCGTGTCGATCTGATGACCACCGATATGCGTCTCTTGGTGGAGCAGAAGTCAGGAAAGCTATGGGGCAAGATGCATGGTGCCCGGGAACCGCACAAGGTACAGCTGCTGCTTTATTACGGCATGTTGCACTATAACTTCGGCATTGAACCCGACGACATGGATATGCGGTTGCTCTATAGCCGTTATCCGGCACAAGATGGACTGATCAAAATAAAGTTTGATGAGCCGCTTTTCCGTGAGGCAATAGCCATGCGCAACTGTGTGGTGGCACAGGAACTGCTGACGGCCAGTAAGGGATTTGACAGTGTGCTGCCCCGTCTGACGGTTGAGGATACCTTCGGCCGACTATCGTCGTTGACCTCCACACTTGCATCCTTGGATGATGTGGAACGTCGCTATCTGGAACAACAACTGACGTTTGTCTATCGGGAGCAGTTGTATAGTAAGTTGGGCATCAGAGGCTATCAGTTAGAGGCCAGACCTGGGCTTCAAGAGCAGAGTCGCGCTACGGCAGACCTATGGAACATGACGCTGGACGAGAAACGTGAGGCAGGAAACATTCTCACAGATCTGACGATTGTGACGAAAGAGCAGTCGGGACCTGATAGCGGATATGATGTATTAACGTTAACCCCCCACCTGTCACCCTCTACACTCGCTACACCCAACTTCCGTCGTGGCGATATGGTGGTGCTTTATGCCTATCAGGATGTACCCGATGTGCGACAGAGCCTGCTTTTCCGTGGTCGGCTAACAGATATCAGGACAGATCAGGTAACCGTCAAACTGAACGATGGTCAGCAGAACCCGATGGTCTTTGACCAACCTCTATCTCCAAATCTCCAACCTCTAACCTATGCCATAGAGCCTGATACGTCCGATGTTGGCACAACAAGCGCCATCCGTTCGCTTTATGCCTTTGTCACTGCTCCTGTACATAAGCGTCAGTTGCTCCTGGGCCGGCTTGCACCACAGGCTGATACCAGCATCCAGTTGTCGCACAGTTACAGTCCCAACTACGATGACGTTCTGCTCCGCCAGAAACAGGCACATGACTACTTCCTACTGATAGGTCCCCCAGGTACAGGCAAAACCTCGATGGCTTTGCGCTTTATGGTTGAAGAGGAGCTTACGGCTCCGCCTTCCGCCTTTCACCTTCCTTCTTCCATCCTCCTCATGGCTTACACAAATCGGGCGGTAGATGAGATATGTGCCATGTTAGCGGATGCTGGTATTGACTTTCTGCGATTAGGCAATGAGGCATCATGTGACCCACGCTTCAGGGACCATCTGCTGGATGCTATGTTAGGCGACACACCAAAGTTGGATGACATGCGGCGACGCATCAGAGAAACGCGTGTTGTGGTCAGTACGACAGCCACCATGCAAGCTCGTCCGTTTATCTTCCAACTCAAGCGTTTCTCGTTGTGTGTGGTTGATGAGGCATCGCAGATACTGGAACCTGACGTTATCGGGCTTCTGGCCAATGATGCTGTTGGCCGTTTCGTGCTTATTGGTGACTACAAGCAACTGCCTGCCGTGGTGCAGCAGCCTGGACGACATGAGACCTTGTTTGAGCGGCTTATTCGCTGGGAGCGGAAACAGGGAAGGGAACAGTTTATAGGTACGTTGCGCTATCAGGGACGCATGCATCCGGAGGTGGCAGCCTTTGCCAACGAGATGTTCTACCAACGAGAGCAGTTGGAGCCTGTTCCGTTAGCACATCAGTTGGATACCAGCCTGCATTATGATGAGCCCTCGGAAGATACGTTGGATGATGTGCTGAAGGAACGAAGAGTGGTTTTCTACGAGGTGCCAGAAACAAGTGATGAGGGGTTATCGGACAAAACCAACACAGCAGAAGCGAAAGTCGTGGCTGACCTGTTACGCCGTATCTACCGGCAGTATGGTGCAGAACGTTTCGACAGTGATAAAACGGTGGGGGTCATTGTGCCTTACCGCCACCAGATTGCAGTGATACGAAGCGAGATAGAACAGTTAGGGATTCCTGTCCTGTTGCAGATTTCCATTGATACCGTGGAGCGTTACCAAGGTTCACAGCGTGATGTCATTATCTATTCATTCACCGTGCGGCACCAATACCAGCTGGACTTTCTCACGGCCAGTTGTTTCGAGGAGGACGGTCATGTCATCGACCGCAAGCTGAACGTAGCCCTGACACGTGCCCGTAAGCAATTACTGATAACGGGTTGCACCGCCATCTTGCAGCACAACCCGTTATTCGCGGAACTAATCCGCAGGTATAGACTATAGATATTACCTGACGCCACCGCCTGAGCCACCGCCCGAAAAGCCACCTCCACCACCTGATGAGGCCCAACCTCCTCCACCAGAGCTGGCGCGGCTGGCTGCTCGCTGGACATCGCCAATACCCGATAAGGTAGCGGCAGTAAACATTGGTACTACATGATCGTTGCTCAACTGTCGGCATATCTCATCCATGCGTAGATATTCTGGGTTAATCTGCATCATGTCCTTGCGTACCTGCTGGGCAATGCCGAACAACTCAGCGTAAACCAGATACTCCTTCCATAGGGCCACCTCCGTAGCATGACGTTCATTGGCTAGTGTGAAGTCCTTTAGGAAGAGTTTCATGCCCAGCACATCGCGTACGTTCTTGAAGTCTTTCCTGACAGTACTTTTTGAGCGTAGGGGTTTGATATTGTTCAGGAACGACTCTACGCTGCTGGAGTGGTTGCTCATCCAACGACGCAGTTCATTGGGCTGTAGGAGGTTGTCATCGCCAGCTGCTTCAGAAAACATATAAAAGAGCTTGCTGAGAGCAAAGCGGTCGGGTGTGTTCTCATCAACGCGCAGCTCCTTGATGGCCAGTAGTTGCATGGGTTTCGGACTGCCACCAACTAGTTTCTTCAGACCCGAGGGAGCCACCATGTGCTGTTCAATGGCCAGGGCACCCATGCTGATGAGTCTAAGTACCATCGCACTGACAAGGTTCTTATTGTCGTAGCTGAAGTAGGCGTAGGCATTGAGTACCTCGTAGCTATTCTTCAGACTGCCGTTGTATGGAATGCCTCGGAACCACAGCAGGTTCTCATTGGCTTTGCGGCGTTCCAGCCACATATAAATAAGGTATCCGACAATGATAATGGGGGACAGGATGATAATCAGCGCAATGATGATAATCCAGAAGATGGTCTCGAAGTCCAGGTCATCGCTGCTGTAGCTGCTGCCTTCGAAGGCCTTTTCTCTCAGCTGCTCGAAGCTGCCGCTCTCGCTCCTTTCCGGATGTAGCAAGTCCTTCTCGAAGCGTAGCATGACTATCATGGCCTGACTACTGCTCATGCTGTTTGCAGTCTCAGCCACAATGGTGCCGTTCTGCCACTCGATGTCACCATCGTAACGAAAGGCCCACATCTTCACCATGTCTTGGGGAATCTCTTCGGAGCCATCACCACGCACAAAGGTAATCCGTGCATGTTCGGCAGCGGGTTTGATGTCCTGAGCCACAAACATGAAGTTGAAACCGTCTGCATCGTCGTAGGCACGCACCAGATCAGTTACGGTGTAGCTGATGGTATAGACGCGCTCGCCTTCTGCGCCCAAACCCCAGCAGAGCTCGTAGCCATCGCTTTTGGTGACGATACCACACTTGCCTGCTTTACGGCTGCGACTGGCATCCACGTCCCAGTTTCTGATGTTGTTAAACTCAAGTCCTGTCTCGTCACTGACAGTTAGGTCGCGTACTGTGCTGCCGTTCATGAAACCCATGACGATATAGCACTCCGTACCTACGTCATCAATGGTCATGCGACGCACCTCAGTAATACGCGCATCACCATTGTCCAACAGTTGCACGGTGATGTCAAGGTCATGCAAGCTGGGACCAGCCAGTACAGATAAAGGTAAAAGGGTAAAAAGGTGAATTAGTAGAACCTTTATACCCTGTAGCGATAGCAAATTCTTCATTCTTTACTTTTGGAATGCTTCATCGAGATTAGGGTAGCTACGCTTCTTTTCGTCATCCACCTTCAGATATTCTTTCTCCACGAAATGGAGCAAACCAGCCACCATAGATGACGGCCACTGGCGTACCATGCGATTCATCTTCGTAGCGGTGTCGTTATAGACCATACGGCTCATGCGGACGTTTTCCTCATATTCCTTCTGACCATTCTGCGCATTCACATAGAGCTCGGAAGCCTTCAGCTCGGGGTAACGTTCAAACACGACATTTAGGCGTCCCATCATCTGGCCGAGCATGTCACTCTGCTGATTGATGGCTGCGGGTGTAGCAGCCGAACTGTTACCGCCACGGGCCTCAATGGTCTTGATGATAGTCTCTGACTCATGTCCAGCATACTTAGCTGCAGTCTTGGCTAATGAGAGAACAACATCGAAACGTGAGTTGAGCTGTACTTCAATCTGGCTCAGTGCATTCTTACAAAGTTCGTCAAGGCTTACCAGTTTGCGCTGCGTCATTACGAAATAAACGGCTGCAACGATGAGCAATAATACGATACCTCCACAAAAAAGGGATGCTAAAACAGCAAAAATCTCCATAATCAGTATTTTTAAAGGGTTATATAAATGATTTATGGCACAAAGATACGAAAAAGTTTATTTTTTTCACTTTTCACTTTTCACTTTTTACTTTTTTTTGTATCTTTGTGACGTATATGACAGAAGAAGCATCCATAGAACTACGGGACCTAAGCATTGGCTATCGGGCGAAAGGCACCGAGAAACGAGTGGCAAATGACATATCAGCAACCATTTTCAGTGGTGAACTGACCTGCCTGTTAGGACGTAATGGTATTGGTAAATCGACACTGTTGCGTTCCTTGTCTGCCTTCCAGCCACCTCTGGGTGGACAAATTCTCATTGGGGGCAGTCCCATTGATGCTTTCTCTGATAAGGAACTGAGTCGCCGGATAGGTGTGGTGCTGACCGAGAAACCAGACCTACGCAACATGACGGTGCGCGAACTGGTAGCCTTGGGACGCTCGCCCTATACAGGTTTCTGGGGAGGACTCACGAAGGATGATGAGCAGGTAGTCAGCGATGCCCTGCAACAGGTGGGTATAGAGCCGCTGGAGAAGCGGTTGGTACATACCCTTTCAGATGGCGAACGTCAGAAGGTCATGATAGCAAAGGCTTTGGCACAGCAGACGCCAGTCATCTATCTGGACGAGCCGACAGCATTCCTGGACTTCCCCAGTAAGGTAGATACGATGCAGCTGTTAGGACGTCTTGCCCACGAGCAGCGTAAAACTATTTTCCTCTCCTCCCACGACGTGGAGCTGGCACTACAGATGGCAGACCGTATCTGGTTGATGCTTCCAGACCGTATCACCATCGGCACACCACGACAGCTGGCTGATGACGGGACCCTAAGACTCTTCATTGAGCGTGGTGGTATTACGTTCGATGCTCAGATGCTAACTATTCATGTGAACCAAAACAGAACACTATGATAACAGGACATGCAGACGATGCCAATCGTTATGGCAAGAAAATCAGGTTAGACTTCAGTGCTAACATCTATAATCATGCCGATCTGTCGGGACTGCAACAGTATTTGGCGGAACACTTGGATTGTATCCGTCATTATCCGGAGCCGGAGCCCTATGAACTGGAATGGAAATTGTCAGAGCAACTTGACATTCCACGTGAATACATCATGGTGACCGATGGATGTGTCGGGGCTATCTATCTGTTGGCGCAGTTGTTCCGTCGCTTTGCCAGCGTCATCCCTCAACCTACGTTCAGCGAGTATGCCAATGCCTGTCGTATCCACAAGCATATCATCAGTTATGAGAATGCCGACAGCCTGTCGCATTTAGGTGAAGACCGCATCTACTGGCTTTGTAATCCCAACGATCCTTCAGGCAATGTGCTCATGAAGGGTTTTATGGACTATGTAGTGAGGAGAAACCGCCAGTATATGTATATCGTTGACCAGTCGTTCGAACACTATACAAGGGAGGAGTTGTTTACGCCTCGTGACATCTTGCAGCACCCCAATCTGATTGTGTTGCATTCCATGACGAAGCAGTATTCAGTACCAGGGCTACGCTTGGGATATATCACTGCTACTCCAGCAGTTATTAGTCGCCTGCGTGACATTCGCCACCCATGGTCCATTAATTCCGTTGCCATTACGGCAGGATTATACTTGCTCAAACATGGCAGGAGTAGCATTCCCAATCTGGATGCATACCTCAAGGAAGCCGAACGGTTACGCACGGCTCTCAAGGGAATCAACGGTATTCGGATGTTCGAATCGAAGAGTACCTTTATGTTGGGTTATCTGGAGGACATGACAAGTTCCCAACTGAAGCAGTATCTTCTCCAGCAGCATGGCATCTTGATACGCGACTGCAGTGACTTTGAAGGACTCACCAATAACTTCTTCCGTGTGACGGCTCAACTGCCCGAGGAGAATGACCAGCTCATCAGTGCCATCAGGGAGTTTATGGATTAATCTTCTTCTTTTTCCTTCTCTTTTGCCCTATGCTTGTCAAAGCGGTGCAGGAAGTAATTGAATGCTTCCAGTCCAATGAGGACAAGAGCTGTTGAAGCTGCCGCCAACACATACATGCCACCTCCGCACGCCATACCGATGGCAGCGGTAACCCAGACACCGGCAGCGGTCGTCAGTCCGCGTATGGCATTCTTCTGGAAGATGATGGTACCCGCACCGATGAAACCGATACCAGTGACCACCTGGGCTGCAACACGTGACACGTCAAGGCGGATGGGGGAATTGAAGTCATTTGACAGAATACCCTCAAATCCGTAGGCAGAGATAATCATAAACAATGCCGAACCTAATGCCACGAGGAAGTGTGTTCGGAACCCTGCGGCCTTGTCACGGTATTCACGTTCCAAACCGATGGCACCGCCAAGCAGCGATGCAATGAAAATTCGCAGGATAAATTCTAATTCCATAATTTATCTAAATTATTCTAACTTCTTTTTTCTTTCAATGCCGCCTGCAAGTCTTCACCCTGCTTGAGGCGTTCAACAAATTCGTCAATCTTCTTCAACTCACGTGGAATGCGGATGTTCTGCGGACAGTGAGGTTCACACTGGCCACACTGGATACAGTGGGCGGCCTGTCGCATACGTGGAACGGCACGGTCCAGACTGATGAGGTACTGTCGGCGCAGACGATGGTAGTTCTCGTCGCCCGAGCTGGTGGGCAACGTTCCCTCATTCTTACATTTATTATAATGGATGAAGATAGCGGGGATGTCAATGCCATAAGGACATGGCATGCAGTATTTACAGTCATTGCAGGGAATATTCTCCAGACCGTAAATCTTGTTGGCAATGTCATCATGCAGGTATTTCTGTTCCTCTTGGGTTAGAGGCACAAGGGGACAATAGGATAACAGGTTATCCTTCAGATGCTCCATGTAGGTCATACCGCTGAGCACGGTCAATACGCCTTCAGGGGTGCCGGCATAGCGGAACGCCCACGAGGCGACGCTACGTTCTGGGTCTTGCTGTTTCAGTTCGTTGACTAGATACTGCGGCAGGTTGGCCAGTCGGCCGCCCAACAGGGGTTCCATGATGACAGCAGGAATACCTTTCTTCACCAGTTCTGCATACAGGTAGCTGGCATCTACGTTGTTGTTGCTGATTTCGTTGGCAAAGTTCCAGTCCAGGTAGTTCAGCTCAATCTGCACAAAGTCCCAGTGGTACTTGTCGTGCATGGCGAGCACCTCGTCAAACACCTCTTTATACCCATGGAACGAGAAACCGAGGTTACGGATGCGACCAGCCTTACGTTCCTCCATCAGGAAGTCCATCAGACCGTTATCGACATAACGACGGTTGAATTCTTCCATACCACCACCGATGGCATGCAGCAGATAGTAGTCAAGATAATCAACCTGTAGCTCTTTCAGGGAGTTGCGGTACATGCCGATACTCGCTTCGCGGGACTGTGTATTGGGGTTGAAGTTCGATAACTTGGTTGCCACCAGATATTCCGAACGCTTATGGCGACTGAGGGCAATGCCCGTACAACGTTCCGACTTACCCTGACAATACACGGGGCTGGTATCGAAGTAATTGACGCCATGCTCAATGGCGTAATCCACCTGCTTGTTGATCATATCCTGATCGAAGTCATCGCTGTTTTCTGTCTTCGACGGCAGGCGCATCATGCCATAGCCCAGAATGGATACTTTGTCGCCATTGTTCGGATTCGTACGATAGGTCATCTTGCCGACAGGTGGCTCCACCTGTTGCTTATATTCCTCGATAGCGGCTTCACTCTGCTTATTCTTACATCCGACAACAGTCAGAGCCGTAGCAGCACTACCTGCTCCAAAGATTTTCAGGAATGTACGACGTGTCATGCCCCCTAAGTTAGGGGGCTGGGGGTCTGAACGACCCACCTTTATATTTGAAATATCTTTTTTCCCCATTGTTTGAAATTATTATAACGAATGCATTTATTGTTGTCTTGTTCAGACCCCCAACCCCCTAACTTAGGGGGCTCAAATCTCCCGATGTACCTCATGTCCTTCGACCATGATAGCCGTTTGGCCGTCTTTACCAGGACAAAGGTATTCGCAGGCACCACAGCCTATGCAGATTGCCTCGTTGACAGAGGGCACCATGGGTGAGTCTCCGTCATCAGGATCAAGTGGAATCATTTCGATAGCTCCCGTCGGACAATGACGGGCACAGTTACCGCAGGGTACATCGTCATTGACGGCCACACAGTTCTTCTTGATCCATACGGCATGACCAATCTGGATGGCCGATTTCTCTATGGGCGTGATAGGCTTGATGGCACCGGCAGGACATACCTCCGAGCAGCGGCTACACTCCGGTCGGCAAAAGCCACGCTCGTATGACATGATAGGTTGCATCATCGTCATCAGGTCAGTGGAAGGCCGCAGTACCTGATTGGGGCACTCAGAGATACATAGCTGACAACCCGTACAGTGCTGTGCTATATGTTGTGCCGACAGTGAGCCCGGTGGTGTCAACGGGGTCTGGCGCTCGGGAATGACGCGGTCTGCAATGGCTGCCAATCCGCCGTCCATCATCTTCTCTTTCTTCTGTGCCATGACGGCGGTGGAGGCAAGGGCCGTTCCAATCAGGAATGCACGACGACTGGAGTCGGCTTCATTATTCTGATTATGCTGAATTTTCTGATCACCTTGAGTCTTCCGAGCATATTTCAGTGCTCCGAACTTACAGCTCTCAATACAATTACCACAGACCACGCAACGACTGTAATCCACCATGTGGTTCTTATAGTCAATGCAGGCAGACTTACAGTTTTTCGAACAGAGTGAGCAGTTGCGGCACTTATCGCTGTCAAAATGAATCTTCAGCCATGAAAAGCGTGAGAAGAAGCTCAGAACCGTACCCACTGGACAGATGGTATTACAATAGGTTCGACCATTACGCCATGCCAACACAAACAAGATAACCAGCATTGCAGCAGCAATGATGAGCGACGGCAGCGAACGCAGCCAGATATCCTGATGGTAGAACAGGTAGCTGTCGGCACTCTCAGCAATGGAAGCCAGCACATTATTACCTGCGATATAGACGGGTTGCAACAGGTTCGTAGCAATGATGCCGAAAGTCGAGTAGGGGGCCAATAGCTGGAAGACAATGCCTATGCCTGCCACCAGTGCAATGATAAACAGCAGCAGCACAGGATAGCGCAGCCATTTCACCTCCTTCGAGAAAGAGTATCGATTCTTCTTAGCCTTCTTGCCGAACCATCCGAAGATATCCTGCATGATGCCGAGCGGACAGATGACCGAACAGTATATACGTCCGAAGATGAGCGTCAGAAGAACCAGTGTCACAATCACCACCACATTGAGTGCCAGCACGGCTTCCAGAAACTGAATCTTGGGCATCCAACTGACCCAGTGATACATGGTTCCTGTGAAGTCGAGAAAGAGCAGGGTGATGCCGATGAACATCACCGTTGCCAATACGATACGGATTTTTCTAAGCATAGATGTCTTATGTTTTATTTCTTGTTTTCTTGACTATCCATATACTCAACTCATACAGCAGCCAGATGGGCAGCGATACGATGATGAGTGTGAAAGCGTCAGTGGTCGGTGTGATGATGGCTGCCACCAGCACAATGGCCACGATGGCGTGGCGACGATAACGGGTCATCCACTCGGACCGCAACATCCCTGTTACCGCCAGCAGCCAGCAGAGTACCGGCAACTGGAACACGATGCCCATGGTGAGGTTCATCGCGACGAGCGTATCCATGTACGATTCGAGGGTGAGCATGTTCTGTACGTCGCTGCTGACCTGATAGGTGCCCAGAAAACGTACAGTGAGGGGGAAGATGAGCAGATAGTTGACCAGTGTTCCTATGATGAACATCAGGTATCCACTACTGACGACACGTACCGCATAGTGGCGCTCCCGCTCGTAGAGTCCTGGGGCAATGAACCCAAACAGGACATATAGTATATAAGGCATTACAACTAGCAGACCGACGTGGAACGATGCCTTCAGGTGCATCATGAACTGTTCTGTCAGTCCGGTGTTAATCAAATGGATACTGATGGGTTCAGTCCTCATCAGTCGGTAAGTGATGAAGTCGCCGCGAGCCGGTGCCAGAATAACGTCGAACAACCACTCCTTCATACAGAAGGCCACGACCATAGCAGCGACGGTAGCTACGATGATGCGTATCAGGCATGCCCGCAGTTCGTCCAGATGGTCCCAGAAGGAACCGGTCTTCTCTGCGTCGTCAGACATTCGCGTTTTCGTTAACCTTTTCGTTTGCGCTCGCGTTTACCTTCTCGTTAGCGTTCTCGTTCACGGTTTCGTTGACGCCGTTCATGCCGTCTTTGAAGTTCTTGACTCCCTTCCCGAGGCCCTTCATGAGCTCAGGTATTTTTTTGCCACCAAAGAGTAACAATACGATGAGTGCTATGACCAGCAACTCCCATCCACCAGGAAATCCCATAATGCTTAAATATTTTTAGTTATCATTCTCGTTGCAAAGATAATGATTTTTTTCTAAATCAAAACATTTTGCCATTTATTTCTGCATGGCAGCCTCCGTAAATGCCTCCATGATGGCTGTCGGCTGTCCGTCCTTGAAGGCTCCCAACGGGTAATGTCCCTCCAGTTCAGGTGCCCAGTAGAATACGCCGAGGCATTGACCGTCCATCTTCTGGCACTCGCTAATCAGTTCTGCAATGAACCGTTTGCCCTCTATGGGGCGTGCTGCTTCGTAGCCCGTTTCTACGACCATGACTGGTGTGTTGTATTTCTTCACTATGCGTTTCATGTTCTTCAGCGCATGTTTCAGGGTGCCGCTGTCCTTCTTCTCTTTTTTGTCCTTCTGGTCCCAGTAGGGATAGATGCTTACGCCGATCATGTCCCACTTGGCACCGTTAGCCCGCAGTCCGTCGAAGATAAAGTCGTAACGCTTCGGATCGCGAGCCTGATCCAGATGGATAATGACTTGAGCCTCAGGATAAACCTGTTTCACCGCTTCGTAACCCGCCTGTGTCAGTCCGGCATATTGTGTCATGTTCTCTGTAGCCCGTCCCATCGGCCACAGGAACCCATTGGTAGTCTCGTTGCCCACCTGTACCCACTTTACGTCGATGCCATTTGTTTTCAGTAGCAGTAGCGTATTACGTGTATGTTCGGCCAGTGCCTGTCGCATCTCTTCGTAGGTCATGTCCTTCCATGCTGCAGGAATATTCTGTTGTCCGGGGTCTGCCCACCAGTCGCTGTAGTGGAAGTCAATCATCACTTCCATACCGAGTGCCTTGGCACGACTGGCCATCAGCAGTACATCGTCTGGTCGGCAGAAACCGCTCTTCGGATTCACCCATACGCGTAGCCTGATGGCGTTCAGTCCCAGTTCCTTCATCAGTTGGGTGTTCTCCCTCGACTCTCCTGCTGCATTATACAATTGCTTGCCGTGGGCCTCCAGTTCGGTGGTGCCGCTGAT
>LXOW01001354.1_pt1 | contig 23342 bp, 23 predicted proteins | sample 1368591 | NCBI WGS metagenome assembly LXOW01 (sample SAMN04884650, study PRJNA319009) | bovine gut metagenome | isolation source: Cow rumen | host: Bos taurus | place: Italy: Legnaro (PD) | collected 2014-07-09
AAGCAGCAATCGTATTTGCAGTAATGGATTTACCAAATCGTCTTGGTCTGCTAACGCATATATATTGTTGTTCTGTATCTAACACTTTATTAAAAAAATCCAGCATATCTGTCTTATCAACATAAATCTCTGAATTCAAAACTTTTTTAAATTCTTCATTTCCACGATTTAAAAAAATCCCCATATTATCGCTCCTAACCGTTCTTGTCTATTACGTCATTCTCGTCAATGTCCGCAACAGGCTATCATCTACACTTTAGTATAACGGATAAATCAGCTTTTGGAAACTGTTTTCAGGGATATTTTCAGATGGTAAATGTTTTTAGATACAAAAGCACCCTTAACAACTCACCGTATGGTCCATAAGAATATTCTTCATTTACGTTACCATCTTACTTCTTCGTCCCCTGAACATCCTGTCCATACTGATTTTTCCAGTTCTTTCTTTTCCAGTCCCATTGTCTTTTCGGCTCATTCCAAGGTCCGTTTCCAAATGTAAAATCACACTCCCCATTTGGACAATAGCAGCCATCTGCTTCTAAGATACATGATGGACCGTTTACCCAATCAGAATTATAGTGAATTTTCATCACAGGCTTTGTCCCGCACAAAGGACATATGAGTATTTCTTCAACATCTTCCCATGTTGCCATTTTGCATCAACTCCTTTTTCCCATTTTCAACCACTATCATAACACAAAACACTATTCCTGCAAACTTTTCACACCATAACGCTTCTGCACCGTTTGACACCGCAATAAAAAAACGTTAAAATAAAAATGTCAGCTTACAAAAATGAAGCTGATAAAAAAATAAAAAAGTTGAGGGAGAGTATTATGAAAAAAACAATGAAAAAACTATTAGCAACAGTATTACTTGTAACATCAATAGTTACATTTGCGCCAAAAGTAACGGTTGACGCAGCACAAGTAGAAGATGTATGGCATTTTGACAGTCTTACAAGAGAAGATTTTGACTACACCAGCTATGATATTACGGGGGACGGTCAGGCAGATACCATTAAGTTTTCTATTCCTAACAAGAAAGAAGGAGAAGCAATTGATAATACTTTTGAAATCTATGTAAATGGCTCAAAAATGATATCAAGAAAAGAATTCTCCGCTCACGCATTTACTACAACCGTGATACCATACGGAACACAAACATATTTTTTTACAACAGTGTATGGCTTACTTGAGGGAGACAAAGATTATTTCATTTCCACTTGGAAAAACGGAAAACTGGAAGTTGTAGTAGATTTATTTGAAGATCTCTCTGGTGTCGGATATTATATTGACGCAGAAGTCCAAGGTGTTTATAAAGGAAATATTTCTATTTGTTATAATGCTCAAAATGATGCCATTGGTCGTTTTGACGCATATCGCGAATACAAAGTCGCCAACCAAACATTGACACCAGTATCCTACAAAACCGATATTTATCCATCAAATATACGATTAAGCGAAACAAAATCTTACGTTTCTTCTAATTTTGTTGCAAAGAAAAACATCAAGGTATATAAGGATACCACAAAAAAGACCGTTTCCTTTACTTTGAAAAAAGGTAAAAAAATTGCAGTTTCCAAAGCGTACATAAAAAATGGAACGGTTCTGTTCTACGGAAAAAGCGGTTCTAAAAAAGGTTGGTTCGTGCCAAAATTAGACATATTCAAAGATGTTGCCTTAGCAGGCTGATAAAACAATAAAGCGATTATTTGAAATGTTATCTCGTTTTCTTTTTATTCCAAAATTCCGAGAGAACATCATGTAAACCAGGAGGTATTTTTATGCTAAAAGGAAAAACAGTAGTATTAGGTGTTACAGGAAGTATTGCCGCATATAAAATTGCCAATCTGGCAAGCATGCTTGTAAANNATTAACCCGATTACCTTCGAAACACTTACCAATCATAAATGTCTGGTAGAAACTTTCGACCGTAATTTTCAGTTTCACGTAGCACATGTATCACTAGCTCAACAGGCAGATGTAATGCTCATTGCGCCGGCTTCCGCAAATATCATTGCAAAACTGGCACACGGCATAGCAGACGATATGTTATCTACTACTGCACTTGCATGTCAGGCACCGATTATCGTGTCACCGGCTATGAATACAAGAATGTACGAAAATCCAATTACGCAGGACAATATAGAAACACTGAAAAAATATAACTTTACTGTAATCGAGCCTGATACCGGATTTTTAGCCTGCCGTGATACCGGCGCTGGAAAAATGCCTTCCGAGACAGTTCTTATGGATTATATTATGAAAGAAATCGCTTGCGAAAAAGATTTATTTGGCAAGAAAGTACTGATTACTGCGGGACCAACTCAGGAAGCCATTGATCCTGTCCGCTATATTACAAATCATTCTTCCGGAAAAATGGGTTACGCCCTTGCAAGACGCGCCATGCTCCGTGGTGCAGAAGTTACTCTTGTAAGTGGCAAGGTTGCCATTGATCCGCCACCATTTGTAAATGTAATTTCTATTACAAGTGCACAGGATATGTTTGAAGCAGTAACGGCAAATGCCGCCGAGCAGGACATTATTATCAAATCCGCTGCCGTTGCAGATTACACACCTTTAGAGGTAGCTACGGAGAAAGTAAAGAAAAAAGACGGGGATATGTCAATTCCACTTACCAGAACACAGGATATCTTATCTTACCTTGGTGAGCATAAGACTTATGGTCAGACCATTTGTGGTTTTTCTATGGAAACGGAAAACATGCTGGAAAATTCCAAGAAGAAACTGGAAAAGAAAAAGGTGGATATGATTATCGCCAATAATCTAAAAGACGCCGGCGCAGGATTTGGCACAGACACAAATCTTGTGACTATGATTACAAAAGACGAAGTGTTAGAGCTTCCAATCATGTCAAAAGAAAATGTTGCGGATGCTATTCTTGATAAAGTGCTGGAATTAAACGAGCCGAAATAGTTTAAATATAAACGAAAAAAGAATCAGAGCGCTACACTCTGATTCTTTTTTTATTATTTACAAACCTTCACACTATCTATTATTTCCGGAATCTGATCCTTCAATTTTCCGGAAACATCAATAAAACTTAGCACATAAGAATAATTTCCATCAATAAAATACTCATATCCAGTTACATCGTCTCTGTCAGTAGAAAATGTATACGTAAGGCACCACGCTTCCAATCCTGCAACTGTTGTTTTTTCAAATGATAATGCCTTATAATTATCGAAATTCTGGTTATAATATTCTTCAAAATCCTCTTGTTTGTATACACTGAATTTAGGATCTTTCGCTGAATATGTCACACTTAAACAATCCTTTGTTTCCTCTTCATTTCCGGCAACTAAAACCATAGGAGAGTCTTTACTTACTGTCCAGTTTTTAGGAACCGTAACCTGTACGGCACCACCGGTAGATGTATAAACCCCATCCTTTAATGTAGTGTATGTATCCTCTCCAAGTTCCACCACCTCAATTGTTGCTACGGGGCTTGGTACAACTTTTTTATCATTCGTTTCATTTTTCGAATTACATCCTGTAAGCAACACAGTACACAACGTAATTACACCTGTTACTCTTTTTACGCTTTTGTTCATTTTTTCACCTATCCTCACTTTGATTATCATACATTGTATATCAAGGTGCGTTACCACCTTTATCGCAAGTATTCTCTCTAAATCATCACAGAACAAAGAGTTTTGCTTGCAAAACTCTAGCGCGACCGCGGTATTGCGCAGCAATTAACTCCATCTCCGCGGTCTGCGCATCCTCGCGGAGCGTTTTTTATGTAATAGGAAATTGCATCGCAATTTCCTATTACATAAAAACATAACAATTTTACCATGATTTCCTACAAATGAAAAGTAAAATCACCCCAATATCGCATTGTAAATTTATACCAAAATTGATACAATAATACTAGATAATCTGCCGATAAACTCTGGCATCTTTTATGCTGAGAGAATATTATATATGAAATGAAGGGGGAGCCCAATGAAGAAACTGCGTAAAACATTTTCACTTTTTAATCTGTTCCTTACAAAAATGGCTGAGGACAATGTTTCAGCCTATGCTGCACAGGCTTCTTTTTTTACCATTGTATCCTTTTTTCCTTTTTGCATGTTTCTTATGACATTGCTACAATTTTCATCCATACAGGAAAGGGATTTCACAAGGTTAATCAGTGAATATGCCCCTTCCGCATTGTCGCCATTTATTCTTCAGATTATCACAGAGATTTACAACTCTCCTACCATGACCGTATTATCAATCACCGTTGTGGCTACGCTTTGGGCTGCTTCCAAAGCCTTCCACTCGCTGATTTACGGATTAAATTCTGTATATAACATTCCAGAAAACAGAAATTTCTTTTTCCTGCGTTTTTTAGCAACCATTTACACCATAGTATTTGCCGTATTGTTATTAGTTACACTTTTAATCCTTGGTTTCGGAAACAGTATTACTTACGCCATAAACAATCTTATTCCTTCACTTCAGGATACCACTTTGCTCCTAATAAGCATTCGCGCCAGCGTGGCACTTACTATACTCATCTTTTATTTTTTATTTTTGTTTCTTGTAGTACCAAACCGAAAGTCCCATATTCTTTATGAACTTCCGGGAGCGATTTTTACAGCCATTGGTTGGATTGGATTTTCCTACCTATATTCGGACTACATTGACCATTTTTCCAACTTTTCAAATACTTATGGTAGCTTAACAGCTGTGGTACTTTTGATGTTATGGGTATATTTTTGTATGTATATGCTCTTAATTGGAGGGGAGATAAACGATTGTATCCGCCGCGCCATTATTTCAAAAAAATTAATTACAAAATCACATAACCAACAAAAAGAATCCCCATCATCTTAAGATGATTCGGGATTTTTTCTGTTCTTTTCCCCTATTTAATCTAAAATTGAAACAATCTTACTTCCAGGATAATAATGCTTTAATACCTTCTCATAACTATATCCCATATCAAGCATTGCTTTCGCCCCATTCTGGCTTAGCCCAACACCATGACCATATCCACCACCGTAAATGTGAAACAAGTCTTTTTTTGCGTCTTTTTCCACATAGAAAAATCCACTGGGGAGAAGTTGCAATTCCTCCATTTGGGTGTTGTCGGCACGATACACAGTTTCCTGAACAGGTGCTAAAAGTACCCTTAAATTGTACTCCGCCCCTACTTTTATGGTCTTTTTGCTTCCCACGATTTCCATTGTTTTTACAATTCCACTTTTCCCTCTTTTTAAAACTTTTAATTTCTTCACCTTACCTATATCAGAGATTTTCTTACTTACAAAAGCACCATCTTCCTGTTTAGTAAGAATAAAAGATGGAGTTTTTTCGTATCTCTCCTCCAGACAAGTTTTCATGTAATTTCCCAATGCTTGTCCGGATATAGTTGTTTTCCACCGATACCAAGGATACTTTTTATCAAAACTTGAAAATTTCTTGTCCTTATAAAATGTCCGAAATGCCTTTTCACTACTTAAATCCACATTCTTTTCTTTCTTACTCTGAAGCTTTCCCGTAAGATATGGAACCGCCCCATCCTGCCACACATCCTCCACCGATGCCGTGTGCCCACAGGAAGTTGAAAAATAATAGGCACGTATCACTTCCCCCTTATAAGTCAATACCTTTCCTTTCGTCTCCTTTACTGCAGCCCTTGTTTCCTTTGTTTCTGCCACATTGTTATATACCTGATAAGAAATACTGTCATCCACATCCGCCTCATATTCCTCAAGGCTTTTTTCCGCAATTTGACGATATGCGTAAGTTCTTGCACATACTGCCTGCACCTTCAGTGCATCCCTCCCATAAGAAACCGGCATTTCACTTCCAATCACCGCATATAAATATTCCTCAATTCCAAGTTCATTTACCATAATGATACCTTTGTTTTTTCTATAAATAAGAGTGATTTTTCCACGGTAACTTGGAGAAATGCCCTGTTTTTCCAAGCTTCCAATGGTAATTTTTCCAGAATTTTTGCTGCTTTTTATCACCATTTTGCCTTTCTTAACATCTTTTTCTGAAATGGTAAGTGTATCATTTTTTCCGAAATGCATCGTCTTTTTTCCTTTGGTAACCTCCATCCCATCCTTTCCTTTCAATGTTATGGATTTGTGAAATGGTTGTCCGTTTTTATCATTCAGTAAAAGGACACGAATTTTCTTGAATGACTTAAGTTGCTTTTCATCCACATTATACTTAATTTCACTTGCTATCTTTGTCTTTGGAGCTTTCGCCACCGGTTGTTTCATAATTTTCCAACTAATCATGCCAAAATAAATTGTAGAAAATATCAATATTCCAAATAAACTTCTTATCATCTTTTTTCTTCGCATAGTTACCACCGTCCAATTCATATCATAGTGACTGCTATTTTCTCCCCATAATAATATCATATGTATTCCCTTTGAAAAAAATGATTTTTTTTTAAAATTTATGCAATATTTTCATCACGAAACGCATTATATAAATGTTATGTTCTTTTTTAAAGAAGAGCATTTTATAACAACGGAGAGTTTTTTTGCTTTTTTCTCCGATGAAGACCAGTTCTCCATCGGTTTGCACAAACCAAAACGTGATACATTTTCTCACTTTATTCCTGTTCACGTTTTTTAACAACGCGACCCTTTTTCTCTCCGTTGTTTTTTTGAACACAATTATTTCATAATTCCTTCACTAATTGACCATAGAGTTCCGATAATATATAAATAGACAAAGCCAAAGAAGATATTTATTCAATTTTATCAGGTTCTCTTAACCGAATAACACCAACACGGTAAAAGAACGAAAGCAAAAGGGAATCGCCACACAGAAAGGAGTTTTTCATTATGAAAGCAAAAAAATTATTAGCAGTAATGACAGCGTGTACATTAACATTTAGTAGTGCTCCTACTCTTACGGATGTATCTGCCGCAACAACACTAAAAATCTCCAATGTAAGCAAAAGCAAGAAGACCATGTATGTTGGAAAAACATTTAAAATAAAAACAAATATAAAAGCAAGCAATCTGACCTTTAAATCAAGCAACAAAAAAATTGCAAAGGTTACCAAAAGTGGAGTTATTAAAGCTATTAAGAAAGGAAGTTGTACCATTACCGTAACAGCAAAGATTTCTTCAAAGAAAACAGTTACGAAAAAATTCAAACTTACGGTAAAGAACAAAAAGGTAACGGCAACTGCTACTCCTAGCGTAACAACGTCTCCAGCAGTAGAAGCAACCGCCACACCTACAACAACTACAGAAACAGCATCACCTTCTACTGATGTAACTACAGCAACGACTAATCCAACTACTAATACCAGCACCGAAACTGTTGCAACAGCTACACCTGCAGCGGATACAACTTCAACAGCCACTCCAACTGCTACACCAACAACTCAGACAACTACTACAAGCGGTACATCCGTAATTGGAACTGTTTTCGTACAAAAAATAACATTTTCTGAAAACGGAGTAACATTGTCTGATGCCTCAGGAAATACAGTAGCTGCAAAAGACGCATCAAATCTTACTGTTACAGACAATACTACAGTTACTATCGTAGCTCCTACTACTTCCGATCAGGAAATTGCTGTTGTAGGAACTTGTAGCAATGGTCAAATCGTAGTAAATGTTGACAAAACAGCTTATCCAAAAGCTACTGTTTCTCTTTCTTTGGAAGGACTTACACTTTCTAATAACAGTGCAGCTCCAATTAGCATAACATCTATTGATGATGAATGTGAGATTTCCGTAAAGAAAGGTACAACAAACACATTATCAAGCAGTTACAATGACGGTTCAAACACAAGCAGTGTTATTTACAGCAAAGACGATTTAAAAATTAAAGGAAAAGGAAGTCTTTCTATCGTTTCTGATTACGGCTACGGAATTTTATCGAAAGATACATTAAAAGTTTATAACGGTACAATCACCGTAAAATCATACAATGCCTGCTTGAAAGGCAAAGACAAAGTAAAGATTGGCGATGACGCACAAAGTTCATACGATACTCTTTCTTTGGATTTAACAAGCACATACAGTGACGGTATTCGTTCAACCAATCCGATTGACGATGCTACAAAAGCCTCTACCGATGACGACTATGCAGATGGCAAATCAGCAAATGTAACAATCAACGGCGGTACAATTAAAATCAATGCTTACAACGATGGTATCCAATCTGCAGACACCATGATTATCAACGGTGGAACATTTGACATTTATACATACCAGGGAATGAATTATTCCACAACAACTACTAATACAACCAACCAGACAAATACTACAAACCAAACTACTACTTCTGATACAACCACAAACAACGGTTTCATGCCTGGGGATGGAAACTTTGGCGGTATGCCTGGTGGTAATATGGGTGGAATGCCTAGTGGAAACATGGGCGGAAATCCTGGTGGAATGGGTATGCAGGAAGGAAACAGTACAAAAACAACCTTCTCTTGCAAGGCTCTAAAATCAACCGGAGATATGACTATCAATGGCGGAACATTTAACATTGACAGCACGGATGATGCCATTCATTCAAACAGTAACGTTACTATTGCAGGTGGTGATTTCACAATAGGAAGCTGTGATGACGGTATTCACGCAGATAAAGAATTGACCATAAATAACGGAAACATTTCCATTACAAAATCGTATGAAGGTCTTGAAGCAATCAACATTACGGTAAACGACGGTACAGTTCATGTAGTTTCCAGCGATGATGGATTTAATGCTTCCGACGGAACTTCAAATACAAACACTAATGCATACGGTCCTGGCGGAGCATCCTTTAATCAGGGTTCTGCATCTACAACAGCTTCAGGAACAACACCTACTTTAACTATCAACGGTGGTGAAATTCTTGTAGAAGCAAACGGCGACGGTCTTGACTCAAACGGCAGCATTTACGTAACCGGCGGAACAACTATGGTTGTGGGACCAACTTCCGGTGGCAACGGTATCTTAGATATCGGAGACGGCAATGGTTATGAACTTTCATGCACCGGTGGTGTATTACTTGGAATTGGAACCTCAGACATGGCAGTTTACCCTACAACTGGCAATTATATTTCAGGTTCATTAAGTGGTTCAGGTTCAAATACATTTGCCATTACAGACAATAGCGGTAATGTAATCAGTGGATTAAAATACAATCTTTCTCTTAATAACGCAATGTTTGTTTATTACAACGGAAATATCAGTGATTACTCAAACTGCAAAGCATATACTTCAGCAACATTATCTAATGCGACAGATGCCCTTGGATATACAAACAGCGGAACAGCAACCGGTACAGAAGTAACCTTTAGTAAAAATGCAGGCACTACTTCAAACAATAGCTTCCCTGGTGGAAACTATGGTGGAAATCCATGGGGAAATTTCTAACATAACGAAGATAAAAGACAAAGGAGTTGTTGCACTTAAAATACAGTATACATATAATCCTTGGATTACAAGTACATGTAACTGTCATTTCAATGCAATAGCTCCTTTTTTAACTTTTGTAACCATTGAACGCACGGAAAATGAAATATTTTTTTATTGTCAACGTAACATTTAGTTAATACTTTTGTAAAATATATAATTCTTTTTTGACAGTATTATCCTATTCAAGTACTTGTGAACTGTATATTATTATACAGATTGCACAATGTGTTTTCCATATTTTGGTTATCAAGTGCCGAATTGCAAGAAATTTACAATTTTACTTTTTTCATCTTTAAAAACTTTTCTTTTTGTGTTATAATCACTTTAGCACTACATTGAAACAAAAATTTTCATTCCGTGATGATTTATTTGTTTCCGTGTAAAAAGATATTCTTGATACCATTTAACGAAGTAGCATTCGTTAGAAAGGAGATGTCTAGATGCGTACCAAGCTGCCGAACAGCAATGTATCAACAGACAAAGATTTAACAATTAAACTTGATGCTGTTCTTTTTCAACAAATTGCTGAAGGCAACAAAGATGCGTTTCGAATTTTGTATGAGCAAACTTATCAAAGCATCTACGTATATCTCTTATCCATCGTTCAGAACAAAGAGGAAGCCGAAGATTTATTGCAAGAGACTTTTATACGTGTTCGTTTGTACGTGGACAGGTATAGCGATCAAGGCAAACCATTGGCTTGGATGTTTACCATTGCCAGAAATCTGGCATATATGCGATTACGGGAACTGAAGAAAAAATCTTTTCAGGAATTTGAAACGATTCAGGATATGATTGGATTTTCAGTTATTCAAAATGTTGAAGACCGCATCGTTTTAGAGGGAGCATTTCAAGTATTGAACGACGAGGAACGAAGTATCGTTCTTCTTCACGCAGTCAGCGGTATGAAGCACAAAGAGATTGCATCAATACTGAACAAGCCATTATCAACGGTTCTCTCCAAGTATAACCGGGCGATAAAGAAGTTAAACCAGGAATTATCAAACAACGGAAAGGAATGAAAATTATGCAAGAAAAGCAGATTTTAGACCATGCAAAGCAAGCAGTGAATGCTATGGCGCCTGACTGCTTTGATGCAATTTGGGAGAAAGCCTCCCATGCAGATGCGAAGGATTACCCAATTCCAAAGGTCACCCAGACTTCCAAAAGTAGATGGAAAGTAAGTGCATTTATAGGTACCATGATAACCATTGCAGCATGTATTGCCGTGATCTTAGGTCTTTCGCGGTATCAACAGGTAACAATCTATTCTACGATTACTTTGGATATCAATCCGAGTATTTGCATTTGTGTTAATCGTAATTCTGAGGTTTTGTCGATGGAGGGATTTAATTCTGACGGAGAGGCAATCATTAACAACCTTAAGAATGCCAAACACAGAAAGCTTAATGAAGTCGTTACTGAAATGATTACATCGATTGCTGACAAAGGGTATTTTAAAGATGAGATTGAAAATTCAGTTCTCATCTCTGTAGATGCTGAAAATACTCAGGTTGCTCAGAATTTTATTACAGAATTATCTGAGGATATTTCCTTGGTAATGGAACAACGACATATTTCAGGTAATATTATCAGCCAGCAGCTCACTAACGTGGATACTGAAGTAGATAAACTTGCTGAGAAATTACACATTTCCAAAGGGAAAGCTACTCTGGTAAGAGAAATCTCTGAACGGGACAAAAAACTTTCAGAGGAGGCTTTGGCAAACATGAAGATTACAGACCTTGTAACCACAGCCGAAGCAAAACACTTGAACATAAACAAAAAGAATATTCAAAGCAAAGACTCTGGTTCTGACATCACGAAGAACACAAAAAAGCCAGCTGTAACGAATATTCCCAAAAGTTCCAAGGCTCCTACCAGTACAAAAGCACCGACAGCAACACCTAAGCCAGAAAAATCTGACAGGGAAGACACTAAAGGTAATGACCAAAAGCATACACACAAAAAAAATGAAACACGCAAACACAAGAATGATGAAGAGCAACCACAAACAACATCAGCTCCGGAAGAAACAGTAGCTCCTACTTCGACTCCGGAAGCCACGGATGATGTGAACGATGCTAAGCCAACGAAAAGACCACGTCCGGGACGTGACCCCAGACCGGCTCCCCATCCTAACCCACACCGTCCGCGTGATGGTTATCCATATTAAAACTTCATCAATTTACAAAAGAAGGTTGCAAAAATAGTTCTCAGTAACACTAAGGCACATTTTTGAAAGGTGGTTCCATTCGTTATGGCACAAACAGTATTTAATCGTGTGGAGAAAAAGTACAAACTTAGCGAAGAAAAGTATGAAGCATTTATCGAAGATTTGTTGAATTACATGGACGTTGACGAGTATGGAAAACATACTATCAGCAACATTTACTACGACACACCAGATAATTTACTTATCATGCGTTCTATTCAAAAGCCAAATCCTATGTACAAGGAAAAGCTTCGTTTAAGAGCTTACGGTACTCCAACACTCGACACCAAATGTTTCTTGGAAATCAAGAAAAAATATGATGGTATCGTAAACAAGCGCCGTATTCAGCTCCCATTGAAAGCTGCTTATGATTACATAGACAATGGCGTGAAACCATTTGAGCAAACACAAATTTTAAGTGAATTGGATTATTTCTTATCTATTTATGACTTAAAGCCTCAATACCTGGTTGCGTATGAACGTATCGCTTTATTCGGAAAAGAGGATCCTTCTTTCCGCGTAACATTTGATACAAACATTCGTTACCGTACAGAAGATGTAAGACTTGAAGCTGGAAATCATGGACATTTAATCTTTGATGACAACACTCACTTAATGGAAGTAAAAGTTACCGGTGGTACACCTATCTGGTTCTCAAAATTACTTTCAAAACATAGTGCTTTCACAAATCGTTTCTCAAAGATCGCAAGTTCCTACACAATGCATCAAGCCGTTCTTAAAGGTATTGAAGGTGCAAAAGAGGGCGAGATGTTCTCTGCAGATTAATTATTTAATTGCTCAAAGCAACTTAACTTAAAAGCAAATACTTGATACACATTACTTTCACAAATATTTGCTTTATTTACATGTAATAACTTGATTGTTCTAAACCTTTCAAAACAGATAAGGGGTTTAAACATATAGTTCAAAACTGAACAGATACACATTAATGTACAATCATGTACCAGATGAAGGAGGATATTATTCTATGTCAACAACAATTTTTTCTGAAACTATCTCATTAGAGCAGGCACTTATTATGATCGCAGTTGCTTTTGCTTTAGGACTTGTTCTTTCAGCAACTTATATGCTTACAAGTTCATTTTACTCAAAGAATTTTGCAGTATCATTATTAGTAATTCCAGCACTTATCAGTATTGTAATCGCATTGATCCACGATAACCAGTCATTGTCATTAGCAACAATTGGTGCTTTTACGTTGATTCGTTTCCGTTCTATGCAAGGAACTTCAAGAGACTTATCTTACATTTTATCTACAGTAACAATTGGTCTTGCTTGCGGTATGGGATACGTTCTTTTCGGTTCAATTATTACAGCAATTGTTTGTGTTGTTATGTTTGTGCTTAATGCAGTTAACTATGGTCAGCCAAGATCAGAAAAGAAAGAATTACGTGTAATCATTCCTGAGAACTTAGATTACTCAGGTGTGTTTGATGACATTTTTGATAAGTATGTAAAAACTGTTGAGTTAGTTCGTGTTCAGACAACTAACCTTGGAAGTATGTATGAACTTCAGTACCACATCGTACTTAAGAACCCAGCAGAAGAGAAGGCTATGATCGACGAAATCCGTACAAGAAACGGTAACTTAAATATCGTTTGCGGAAAGATGAACTTCTCTAAAGAGTCATTATAATTATTGATATGGATATAAAAAAAGCTACCAATCGGTAGCTTTTTTTAATTTTTTTATTTAATTGAAATAACAAATTGCTATTTTTCAAATTACAGAAAGTATGACTTAATTTTCACCCTCTGAATTTCTCTTAGTTTGCATCTGCAATAACATCTCTCATATCAAACATTCCAACAGTCTTTCCCTTAAGGAATTTCGCTGCTGCCACAGATCCTTTTGCAAATACAGCCTTTGAATATGCTGTATGCTTAAACTCGATAACTTCATCAATTCCTGCAAAAATCACTTCATGCTCTCCTACGATAGTTCCTCCACGAACTGCAGAAATACCAAGTTCCTTTGCACCTCTCTTCTCACGCTTCTGTGAACGGTCATACACGTACTCATACTGATTGTCCATAGCTTCGTTGATAGAATCTGCCAAAGCTAAAGCTGTTCCTGATGGTGCATCCAATTTCTGATTATGATGCTTCTCCACGATTTCCACATCATATCCCGCATTTCCCAATACCTTTACTGCATCCTGTACAAGTTTGAACAATGTATTGATACCAAGTGACATGTTTGCAGATTTCAAAACAGCACTCTTCTTACTTAAATCTGCAATACGTGCCAACTGCTCTTCTGAAAGACCTGTGGTACAAATAACCACTGGCATTTTCTTTTCCTCGCAGAAATCTAACAAAGCATCCATTGCCTTTGCTGAACAAAAATCAATGATGACATCTGCCTCTACATTACAATCCTTAATGCTTGTAAATACCGGATATCCGTTATCTTTATTGTCTACAATATCTATTCCTGCTACAATCTGTGCATCTGCATCGTCTTTTACGATACGGCTGATGGTCTGTCCCATTGCACCGTTGCATCCATGCATAATAATTCTTGTCATGTGTATTTCTTCCTTTCTATTCAAAATTCCAAGTTCTTCAACTTCGTAAACTATTCTATCCCTAAAAACGAATAGAACAAAGAGTTTTGCTTGCAAAACTCTAGCGCGACCGCGGTATTGCGCAGCAATTAACTCCATCTCCGCGGTCTGCGCATCCTCGCAGAGCGTTTTTATTTAAGAATTCCTACTTTTTTCATCTCAGCTTCCAATACTGCTGCCTTATCATCGCTCATCTCAGAAAGTGGCATACGCAAAGTTCCTACGTTCATTCCCATCATGTTTAATGCTCTCTTAACAGGAATAGGATTTACTTCCGAAAACAATCCGTCGATGGTCTTTAAATACTTAAGCTGTAATTCCAAACTTCCGTGAACATCTCCAGCCAAATATTTTGCAACAATATCATGAGTCTCCTTAGGAGCTACATTTGACAATACAGAAATAACACCGATACCACCTAATGAAAGAACAGGTACAATCTGGTCATCATTTCCTGAGTACAAGTCAATCTTTCCATCTGTTAAATTCATAACCTGAGCAACCTGTGAAATGTTTCCACTAGCCTCCTTGATACCAACAATGTTTTCCACATTTTTAAACAACTTAGCAACAGTTGCAGGTAAAATGTTACATCCTGTTCTACTTGGAACATTGTAAAGAATAATTGGTAATGAAACGCTTTCAGCAATGGCTGTAAAGTGTTTTACCAAACCTTCCTGTGTAGCCTTGTTGTAGTAAGGGCTAACTACCAACAATCCGTCTGCACCGTACTCCTCAGCCTTCTGTGAAAGGTAAATTGCTGTCTCTGTACAGTTAGAACCAGTTCCTGCAATCACAGGAATTCTCTTCTTTGCATACTGAACACAAGCCTTGATTGTATCTAAATGCTCCTCATGAGTCAATGTTGCAGCCTCACCTGTTGTTCCACAAATAATAATTGCATCCGTTCCGTTGTTTACGTGATATTCTACAAGTTCCTCTAACTTCTCATAATTCACGCTCATGTCCTCGTTCATTGGTGTAACGATTGCCACACCTGCACCTTTAAAAATTGCCATAATACGTTCCTCCTCGTTTTTCAATCGCTTTTCTATATTATATGAAATACGCACCCAAAGGGCATCCATTGTAACAGTTCTTCCTAACCTTACTGTTACACTTATATGCTATATTTAGTCATAGATTATATTGTTATAAACCAGAAAGGACCAATGCATAAAGCACTGGTCCAAAAAAGTCTAATGGTATAAAACAATCTTTGGTAGCACTCCATCACTTTCGTCGATGACAGTCGCATATCTATTAAATATACGCCCAGCTACAAGTTTTACAGAATACTTGTAACTTCGGCATGTTTTCCTTTCCACTATGTTCTTCTGTGTCTGTCACATCCCATAGTATACTGATAAAACACGCACCTCTACACTAAATATCTACATCCATACTAGCACTGTATATATAATTTGTCAAGAACAAAGAGTTTTGCTTGCAAAACTCTAGCGCGACCGCGGTATTGCGCAGCAATTAACTCCATCTCCGCGGTCTGTGCATCCTCGCGGAGCGTTTTTATGTAATAGGAAATTGCATCGCAATTTCCTATTACATAAAGTAAAGAAGTCCCTCATCCAATAACAGATGAAGGACTTTTCTCAGTCTTTATAAAATATGTTTTCTTTTGAAAAACCATACAATAGCAAGTACTAAAATCGCACAAATACCTATAATTCCGGGATAACCGTATTTTAATTCATTCATATTTTCGAAGTTCATTCCAAACCATCCCGTAATCAAGGATAAAGGCAAAAATATGGTTGACAATACCGTTAAATAATTCATCTTGCTATTTTGGTCTTCCGACACCATTTCCATATAAGTTTCCCGCACAACTGCCAAATAGTTTATCAAATGTTCCGTTCGGTTCATCAATCGTTCAGCACGGCTGGATGTAATGTCAAAATAATTCAGATTATCAGATGATAAGAAATCATTTTCATTTTCTTTCAAATCCTCCATAAGATCTTCAAGTTCCTCGTAATAAGAACGAAGCACCAACAATTCTTTTCGAAATTCAAGCATCTCCTTTTGAAAATCGTCTGCCTGTTTTTCCAATACACGGTCTTCCAATTGACGGATACTGACTTCTTTTTCCCGAAGCACTTTTACATCACGGCTTAACATTTCGCTAAAATACTCGTATAAAAATCGCTCTCTTGTAGTTCCCTGATCATTTCGGTTCTTAGAAATCCGTTCCACAATTTTAAAAGACAGTCCACAATCGTCTACAAATAAAATGCTATCATGGTTAAAATAAAACTGAATTTTCATCTTATCTCCACGAATATCTCCCAACTTTGGAACAAACAGGTTTCCTTCCACATACTCATGATGAACCTCTACTTTACAGAATGCCACTTCATCCACAGCATGCACTTCCGTTCTTTTTATTCCCAAGTGCTCCAATGCATGTTCCGCTTCATTTGTATCCGCAACAATGATAATATTTTTTCTATGTCCAACTGTTTTTACTTCTTCTAATGTTTTTCCTAACTCAAAAATCTTCATCTAAAAACCTTCCTCTAACTTCACTGTTTTTGATTTTCTTTTTCAATTGCATATAATTCTTTCAATGCAATTCCTAAATCTTTATTGTGTTCTGCAAACATCTGCAAATATGTAATAGGATCTCCATCATAATCCTGCTCATCACCAATGGTGATTACTTCCATACAATCTCTCACAAGTGCCAATACACAGTTTGGATCATGATCTTTCTTACAACTTCTGCAAAATACAAGTGTTTTTGCTATGGTTTCCAATACATCATCATCCGTATATCCACCTCTCATATCTGATTGAGGAAGTTCATCAAACCCATTTGGAACAATAGGTGTCTGATTCTTCTTACTGTAGCTGTTTGCGTAACGCGAAAATCCCACAAGACAATTTTTTCCTGCACACTGTCCGCATTTTTCTGTGGTGTGACACACCTTATTAATTGCCTTTTCTAATTCAATATTGATTTTTTGATCCATAATACCCCCACTTTCCTATACTATGTTTTCTCGAAATTCTTACAGGAAAAAACTCCGAGAGAACATATACTGAAAAACATTTTTTAACCTAAACCCTCCTTTTGATTATAACATATGTTATTCCATAATACGAACAAAGATTTTTTTCAATTACAAAAAAAGTGGGCAAGCCCACTTTTTTATTATTTCTCAACAAAAAGATTTTTCAAAGCATTCATTTCCTCATCAGAAATATCTTCACCNNCTCTTTTTCTCAAGTATATGAGTTTTCCATCTTTGTTTTTAAATTTCCAAATAAGAACTGATTCAAAACTTTCCGCATCCTCGTTAAATTTCACATCTGTACAAGAAGTTTCTTCCAAGCTCATACTTAAATCAAATACCGACTTAAGCTCCTCCCACAACATAGTTTNNCCCTTATTCTCCGCGTATTTTTGATTCAATTCTTCTGCCATAAGCTTCACCCACATAAATGGAAAATAATTCAAAGTATTTTTTGTAAAATAATACAAATCATTGAAGGGTTGCAAACTAAGACACGTTTGATATGTATCCTGTTCTCCATCATGCACTTCCTCTATTCCGTAATTATTTAAATCAAATCGATTTGGATTATACCGAAATTCGAACTTCTTCTCGTCTGTTTTCACCGCGACAATGAGTGTTTCATAATGTTGTTCTTCACTTGACGGATCTATCAATTTATTCAAAATTGTATCCTGTAAATCTGTAAGCTCATCTATATAAACTTTTGAAATTAACGGATGTTTATTTTTTAACTCTTTTTCATAAAAATCATCCAATCTTTTTATACAAACTTTTTCCCATTGTGTTGTTTCCTTAATATAACACATCTCCTTTTCAGACGGTTCTATTTCTTTTAAAAAATGTTCCGAGTCGCCATCCAGCAAAAACTGCGTTGTTTTTTTTGCCTGATTTTTCACATGATGGTATTCGATTTTTTTCCACCCCATAAATCCCCAATTACATACCATTGGAATTATAATAAGTGCAATTAAAATAACAACAACATCAAATACGCAACACATCCAAAGTTTTCTTCTTAGTTTTCGAAATGGTTTTAATTCTTTCTTCACGCTCTTTTCGTCAATTTGTCCTTTGTCCTTATTTACTTTGTTTTGAAACTCATTTTCACGTTCCCGTTCTTTCTTTAATTCTTCCAATTTCGCTTTACATTCCGGACAGGAAGCAATATGCCCTTCCACCCATTTCCTACTTTCTTCCGAACACAGTTCATCCACATACAAATGCATCATATCCCTGATTTTTCCACATTCCATCATCATCTTCCACCTTTCTCTTGTCTTTGAAATTGTAACACTATTTTTTCACGCGCTCTACGATATGTAACTCTTGCCCAAAGGTCTGACTTTCCAAACAAATCACCAATATCTTTAAAACTCATCTCTCCAAAGATTCTAAGGCTAAACACTTCTTTATAGGGTTCCTGTAATTCATGCAATATTTTATGAATTCTTCTGCAGTTTTCTTTGTTTAACAACAATTCTTCAAAGCCTTCCCCTACCTGTTCTACCACGATTTCCAAAGATACATTTTGACTTTCCTTCTTTTTTAGCATATTCAAATACAAATTCTTTGTTATGGAACACAACCAGGTTGAAATACTGGATTGTCCCCGAAAAGACTTCATATTCTCTATTGCTTTTAGAAATGTACTTTGTGTCAAATCTTCCGCAACAGTTTCATTTCCACATAACTTTAATGCATAACCATATACTAAATCGCCGTATTTATCGTATATTTCCACATAAACATTCACAAACTCACCCCCGCCGTGCAGCTTTTGTAAGAGAAAAGAAATCAAGTTTCGCTATTTTCTTTTCTCTTTATTAGACAACTAAAACTGAAAAATGATACAATTTTTTCTATTTTACTAAATTCCTATGTAACTCACCTGCTAACGCACTTGATTCTCAATACTCTTTATTGCTTTCTCCACACAGTTCTCTTCTAAATTCGAATAATTCACAATAAAATAATGCTGTTTTTCCTCTTGTTTATTCAGATAATAATCGGAAATCGCCTGTATTTTTACCCCTTTTTCTTCTAATTTTTTCTTTAGTTCCTCATCCGAATATTTCGTATCAATCTTTATTACAAAATGCAAACCGGCATCATTTTCCAAAATTTCGCAACACTTACTTTCTTTAATAATATCCATTACACTCTTTCTTTTCTTTTTATAATAAAGACGCATGCGATTAATATGCTTTTCAAAATACCCTTCAGAAATGAATTTTGCCAATGCGTACTGCTCAAAATTTGAAACCGTACAAGAATACATAGACATTTTTTCATAAAACAAATTTGCCAAATGAATAGGCAAAACCATGTAACTGATGCGAATCGTCGGCGTTAAGGATTTCGAAAACGTATTCATATAAATCACCTTTTCACAACCATCAATGGAAAACAAGGTTGGTATAGGCTTCCCTGAAATTCGGAATTCACTGTCATAATCATCCTCTATAATATATCTTCCTTCTTCCTGATTTGCCCAACCAAGAATTTCATATCTACGGCTGGCATTCATAGTAATTCCCGTAGGATAATGATGATTGGGACAAATATGAGCCACTTGTGCTTTACTCTTTTCTAACCCCTGTGAAGTTACGCCACCATCATCAATATTTACGAATTTACACAAAATCCCGCGACTTTTATAAATTTCAACCAGCTTCCTATACCCTGGATTTTCAATGGCATATATTTTGTCACGCCCAATTAATTCCGTAATCATTCCATACAAATACTCGGTTCCGGCTCCAATCACAATTTGGTTAGGATCCACCACCATTCCACGAAAAGATTGCAAATGCAGGGCAATGGCTTCCCTAAGTTGTCTTACACCAGAGGTAGGGGAAGTCTTTAACAATTCCTCTTTTTGATTGGAAATGACATCCCTTAACATCCTTGCCCACACGGAAAACGGAAAACTATCTGAATGAATTCCATTGCTTGAAAAATCACATAAATACTTCTTTTGTTCAGGAATTTTAATATTCAGATCCACATCATGTTTCACCTGTTTTACACGCATTCCCTCAATATCAGCAACAAAATATCCCTTCTTTGGTAGGGCATAGACATATCCTTCACTAATTAACTGGTCATATGCATTTTGAATTGTAATGGTACTAATTCCATTGTTATCGGCAAATGTTCTCTTTGATGGTAATTTTTCTTTTGGTTTTAAAACACCTGATAGAATATCATTTTTTATACATTTATATAGATAAAGATACATTGGCTCTTTTATATTTTCTAAACTATATGTCAACATAATAATCCTCCTATTATCTGGTATGTAAAAATATATTGTTTTGGGAATTTTCTTATCACCAGTTTCATTATATACTCTAGTAAAGTTTAAATCAAATAACTTTTTATCTTTCGAACAAAAAAGATGAAACTAAATAAAAGAACATAGCATATGTACTCTCGAATTCTTTTTATGCAAGAATATCGAAAAGGAATACTCCGAGAGTACATAATGACCCAAAGGAGGAAATAAAATGAGTACAACTAACACACAATACGAATTAAACAAAGGATTGGCACAAATGTTAAAATGTGGTGTCATTATGGATGTTACAACACCTGAACAGGCCAAAATTGCAGAAGAAGCCGGAGCATGTGCGGTTATGGCACTAGAACGGATTCCGGCAGATATCCGTGCAGCAGGTGGCATTTCCCGAATGAGTGACCCGAAAATGATCAAAGGAATCCAGGATGCCGTAAGTATTCCTGTCATGGCCAAATGCCGTATCGGACATTTCGTAGAAGCTCAAATTCTACAAGCAATTGAAATAGACTATATTGATGAATCAGAAGTCCTCTCTCCGGCAGACGATGTTTACCACATTGACAAAACGCAGTTTCAAGTTCCATTTGTCTGCGGAGCCAGAGATCTCGGCGAAGCATTAAGACGAATAAATGAAGGTGCATCCATGATAAGAACCAAAGGAGAACCCGGTACCGGAGATGTGGTACAGGCAGTTCGACATATGCGAAAAATGAACTCGGAAATCCGAAAAATCACTTCACTGTCTAAAGATGAATTATATGAGGAAGCAAAACAGTTACAAGTTCCATACGATTTAATTCAATATGTACATAAGAACGGAAAACTTCCAGTTGTAAATTTTGCCGCCGGCGGTGTTGCAACCCCTGCAGACGCAGCTTTAATGATGCAATTAGGTGCGGAAGGTGTCTTTGTTGGTTCCGGCATTTTCAAATCCGGTAATCCAAAGAAACGAGCATCTGCCATTGTCCAAGCCGTTACAAATTATACGGACGCTTCATTAATCGCAAGCCTATCTGAAGATTTAGGTGAAGCCATGGTTGGAATTAACCCAAGTGAAATAAAAATAATTATGGAAGAAAGAGGACAATAATATGAAAATAGGTATACTCGCCCTTCAAGGCGCATTTCTAGAACATAAACAAGCCTTGGAACGATTAGGTGTTTCCTGCATTGAAATCCGTCAAAAAAAAGATTTAGCTTCCATCGACGGAATCATTTTACCTGGAGGTGAAAGCACGGTGCAAAGTAAGCTACTTCGCTCTCTTGATTTATTCACTACAATTCAATCTATGATAAATCAAGGATTTCCTGTACTTGCGACTTGTGCCGGACTTATATTATTAGCTCAAAATATTACACCAGACCAGACACATCATCTTGCAACATTGCCTGTGACCGTCAAGCGAAATGCTTATGGAAGACAACTTGGAAGTTTTTCCACTACAGGTACCGTTGGAGATTTAAAAGAATTCCCTCTGACATTTATTCGTGCTCCTTACATAACCCAGATTGGTGAAGATGTGGAGATTTTATCTACTATTGACCAGAAAATAGTTGGGGTGAAATACAAAAACCAAATAGGCCTTGCATTTCACCCCGAAATGACTGATGATTTACGAATCCACAAAGAATTTTTAAAACTAGTAGAAAATGTAAATGAACTCCCTAAAGTTGCCTGCGTCGGATAGAGTTTTCTTCCGCAAACCATGTATTCTTTCTTTAAAAGTGTTGTCAGTAGCTATGTTTCTTTGCAAGTGAGCTTGCAAAAACATAGCTACTGACCATTCCTAACTGTATGAGCAAATAGCCCCTTTGAGTCGAATTCAAAATCTACCGTGTTAACAACTGGTTATAAAGTATTGCCAAATGATATTTTTAAACCTCCCTATGTAAAGAAAGATTATTTTTACGGTTAGAAACTACATTTGGAATTCTAAGTAGTAACGCAATTACCCAAGACATCAAAATAATACAGATAAATATAATTATACCGATTGGTAATCCCCAATTTAAAAAACCATAAAAATCATTTGATTTTGGCCATTTTCCTATTCCATTAATCTGAACATTTAGCAAATAAACAGTTCCATAGATAAACACCGGAAGCATAGTAAGCATAGACCATTTTATTGGCATTTTCTTTTTATCTATGGTTAATAAAACCAATTCAGCCATAGCAATTAACGGACATATTAAATGAAACCACAAATTTCCCTCCGCATACATATCTAATGTAGGATACATCGGTTGTAAAAAACATGCGATTACCATAAACGTTAATCCTACTTCCGTGGCACCTATGTATTTCCAAAGCAATGAAATTTTTTTATGCATTAAATTGCAAGCCAAATACACAATCGCAATTATTCCACACAAACAATTAGAAAGCACGGTAAAATATTTTAAATTGTATATTCCTGAAGTCGCAAATACAGCATCGTTACCCCCACCTGAAAACATATAAAGCACACCAATAGNNCACCAATAGCAACAGAAATAATCAATAAAATATTTAGTATAGCTGTAATTTTTTTCATCGTTACCCCCACCTTTCGTTTTTTATCCCCTTTTTATTTTACATTTATTCCCATTTCAATTTATTATAACATAAAAATTAGAATAAAGAAAACTCTAGTGCAACCGCACAGTTTCATGTTTGAGCGAAAATCGCTAGCTCTATGCAAAAACCAGGAAACTAGCATGCAAGGCTTTCCCAAAAGAACAAGCTATAACGATGTTCGATTGGGCGAAAACTAATGCATCGCAATTTCCTAAT
>LXOW01424844.1_pt1 | contig 23331 bp, 24 predicted proteins | sample 1368591 | NCBI WGS metagenome assembly LXOW01 (sample SAMN04884650, study PRJNA319009) | bovine gut metagenome | isolation source: Cow rumen | host: Bos taurus | place: Italy: Legnaro (PD) | collected 2014-07-09
GTGGTCTTCACCCTGCTGGGCATCTACCTGATGGGCAAGATCAAGTTCAAATTCGACAGTCCGGTGCAGTATATCAGCGTTTTCCGCCTGATCCTGATCATTGTTGACTTCACCTTCGTGGTCTACATGATTCCGGGTATGTGGGGCGCGCCGCTGAAGGCCCTCTCGGGCTATCTGCCGCCCATTACCACACAGGATTTCGTGCTTGATCCGGCGCAACATTCTGGCGGTGGGACCACATATGTAGTCGGACAGGCGCAGGACGATGAAAACGGATTCCCGACACACCGCAAATACGCTGATTTCCTGCACCTGCCCTACGACATTCCCGCCTTCTTCGACTATGAAGAAGCGCGCGCCTACGCGACGAAGGTGGGCAAACCCATCCTCCTCGACTTCACCGGCCACGGTTGCGTGAACTGCCGGGAGATGGAAGCCCGCGTCTGGAGCGACCCCCGCGTGCTGAAGCTCATGAAAAACGACTACGTGGTCTGCTCTCTTTACGGCGATGATAAGACGGTGCTCGACGAAAAGGACTGGGTCACGACCGACAAGGGCAAGGTGCTCAAGAGCCTGGGCAAGATCAATTCGTACTTCATGATGCAGCGCTACCATGTAAACGCCCAGCCGTACTACGTGATCCTCGACCCGGTCACGGAAAAGAACAAAGTCCCCGCCCGCAGCTACAATCTCGATGCAGATGAATATGTCAAATTCCTTGAAAACGGATTGAAATGAAAAAGATCCTCCTCTGTTGCCTGTTGTTGGCCGGACTGTCATCCGCAGGCTTCGCCCAGACCGTCAAAGAAGGCGTCCAGGCCCCTGATTTCTCCGCCATGAAGACGGACGGAACGGTATTCACGCTTTCCTCCGTTCAGGGCAAATATGTCGTGCTCGACTTCTGGGGCAGCTGGTGCCCCTGGTGCATCAAGGGCATTCCCAATATGAAGGCAGCCTATGCCAAATACAAGGATAAAATGGAGATTGTCGGCATCGCCTGCCGCGACACCGAAGCCAAATGGAAAGCCGCCACGGCCCAGTACGAGCTCCCCTGGATCAGCGTCCTGAACCCTGCCGCCAATGACCTGGTGAAAGTCTACGAAGTTCAAGGCTTCCCCACGAAGATCGTCCTCGATCCCCAAGGCAAAATCCTTAAAATCATCCTCGGCGAAGACCCTGCCTTCTACCCTTACCTCGACGAGCTCTTTCAGTAGCGCGCAGAAGTCATTCCCGGCTTGACCGGGAATCTGAGATTGTCTAGTTTCATTCTTTTTCTTACCTTTGTAAGATTAAGGATGAATACCGACACCATACGGATACGCGGGGCGCGGGAGAACAACCTGCGCGACCTGTCGCTCGACATACCGAAATACCAGATCACCGTCTTCACGGGCGTCTCGGGTTCCGGCAAGAGCTCGCTGGTGCTCGATACTATCGCTGCCAAAAGCCGTCGAGAGCTGAACGACACCTTCCCTACCTTCGTGCAGCAGTACCTGCCCAAATACGGCAGGCCGAAGGTCGACAGCATCGAAGGGCTGCCCATCGCCATCGTCATCGACCAGAAGAAACCGGCGCAAAATTCCCGCTCGACCGTCGGCACCTATACCGATATCTACGCGCTGCTGCGCCTGCTGTTTTCCCGCGTTGGCAAACCCTTCGTGGGCTATTCCGACAGCTTCAGCTTCAATCATCCGCAGGGCAGCTGCCCGCGCTGCGCCGGCCTGGGCGAAATCCGGGAACTCGACATCCACAAGCTGGTGGACTTCGACAAGAGCCTCAACGACGAAGACACCATCCATTACATCGCCTTCGGCAAGGGCGGCTGGCGCTGGATCCGCTACGCGCACAGCGGCCTGTTCGACCTCGACAAGAAAATCAGGGACTATTCGCCCGAAGAGCTGGACCTCTTCCTCAACAGCCCGCAGATCCGGCTCAAGAATCCGCCCGCGAACTGGCCAAAGACCGCCAAATATGAAGGACTCATCCCGCGCATGTACCGCAGCATCATCAATTCCGAGGAAGGGCTGCTGCATGCCGCCGTGCTCAATCCCATGCTGACGATGGGCGTCTGCCCGGATTGCGGCGGCACGCGCCTCAACACCAAGGTGCTGAGCTGCAGGATTGAAGGCCTGAACATCGCGGAAGTCTGCGCAATGTCCATCACGCGGCTGAACGCGTGGATCACCGCGCTGGCCGATCCGCTGGCCGCCGACCTGAAAGCATCCATCGGCGCCCGGCTCTCCGCACTAGAGGAGATCGGACTGGGCTATCTGTCGATGAGCCGGCCGCTCGGCACGCTCTCCGGCGGCGAGGCACAGCGCTGCAAGATTGCCAAATACATCAATTCGTCGCTGGCCGACGTGCTCTATATCCTCGACGAACCCAGTGTGGGACTGCATCCGCGCGACATCGAACGGCTGAAACGCTCGGTACGGCGGCTGCGCGACGCGGGCAACACCGTATTGCTGGTGGAGCATCACCCGGAAATGATCCGTATCGCCGACCATGTCGTGGACCTGGGGCCCGGTCCTGGAATCGACGGCGGACGCATCCAGTTCGAAGGGTCGTTCGATGAACTGCTGCAGAGCGATACAGCCACGGGACACCTGGTCGAGGAGCGACTGCCGTTCAAGGCCACACCCCGGACGGGCCGCGGCGTTTTCCGGGTGGAACATGCCACGCTCAACAACCTGCAGGACCTTTCGGCCGATTTCCCGCTGGGCGTCTTCGGCGTGGTGGCCGGTGTGGCCGGATCGGGCAAGAGTTCGCTGATGGAATGCTTCCGGCGCCAGTATCCCGACCCGGAACAGGTGATCTACATCAGCCAGAAGAACATCGGCGTGAGCCTTCGCTCCACTCCCGGCACCTACATGGACGTGGCGGGAGACATCCGCAAGGCCTTCGCCAAAGCGCATAAACTGAAAGAGGCGTATTTCACCTTCAACGGAGCGGGTGCCTGCCCCGTCTGCGGCGGGCGCGGCGTCATCGTCTCGGAGATGGCCTTCATGGATGCCATCGAGACCACCTGCGAAGCCTGTGGCGGACTACGCTACAAACCGGAAGCGCTCCAGTACAAGCTGACCAGCCCGGTTACCGGCGAAACGCTCGACATCGCCCAGACCATGGACCTGTCGGTGCGCCTGGCCTCCCGCTTCTTCGCCGGAACGATCATCGAAAAGAAACTCCGTCCGCTGGTCGACGTAGGATTGCAGTACCTGCACCTGAACCAGGCGCTTTCGACACTGTCGGGCGGCGAGCTGCAGCGGCTCAAGCTGGCATCCTATCTGGGTGTTGAAAACAAAATATTCATCGTGGACGAGCCCACCGACGGCCTGCACATCCAGGACATCCGGCGCATCATCGCGCTTTTCGATTCGCTGGTGGAGCGGGGCAATACCGTCTACATGATTGAACATAACCTTGACGTCATCCGTTCGGCTGACTATTTGTTGGAACTGGGGCCGGGCGCCGGCGAGGCTGGCGGGCGGCTGCTTTACGCAGGCGCGCCCGCCGGCCTCCGCGACTGCCCGGCCTCCGTCACCCGAACCTATCTCCTGACCTAAAACGGACCTGAACCATGAACCGACTCACTTTCCTGCTGATCCCCGTCCTCCTGCTGACCGAAACCCTCGGGACAGCCCGCTATGAAGTCCGCTACAAGCTGGGCGCACTCGACACCCGCGTCGTCACGGCAGAGATTACCTGGGAGGAATCGTCCTGGAACGGAATCCCGGCCTACTATTCGGCCGCTACACTCAAGACCACTCCCTTTTTCCAGATGTTCCTGGGCAAGGACTATTTCGCCGAGACCTATTTCAGCCAAAGCGAACTGAAGCCCCTGTATTTCGACAACCCCTTCAAGAAGAAAGGCAAGGACGGAAAATATGAATATCTGTGGAAGGACGTCGAGATCGAATCGACCTCGACCCTGGGCGACCAGACCGTCTTCCAGACCTATCCCAACGACGGACGCACGGTGGACTTCCTCTCGCTCGTCCATTTTCTCCGCTTCCTCGACCTGGATACGGCGAAGGAACCCTTGCCCGTGCATATCCTGGTCTCCGGCAAATCGTATCCCGGGGAACTGCTGCACCTGGGCGAGGACTCGGAAAGATTCCCGGACATGCCGGCCGAAAAGCTCCTCCTCCGCCTGACCGAGCGCGGACTGATGGAGAACGGCAGCGGCAACGAAATCTACATCTGGCGCTCCTCCGGCCCCGACCGCAACATCCTCGGCCTGGAGACCAATCTGAGCACCGGCTCCATGTATGCACGGATTTATACAAATTAATACTACTTTTGCACAATATTAACGTAGATACCATCATGATACTGAAAGTCTGTGTCGGCAGCTCCTGCCATCTCAAAGGATCCTACGACGTCATCGAGGCCCTGAAAGACATCATCAAGAAATGCGATGTCGAAGACCTGGTGGAACTCCGGGCCAGTTTCTGCCTGGGTTTCTGCGCGCAAGGTGTCACGGTCAAGGCCGAGGGGCTTGAGAAACCTTCAGTAGAGACGTTGGGGAACGGCGAACTCCTGCTCCACAACGTCAACAGCGAGAACATCGAGGAGTTGTTCCTGAGAGACATCTATCCCTATATCAAGAAATAAGCTTCCCAGCCTATGGCCTCGTACCTGTTATCCAAGAACGTCCAGTGCAACGACTGCTACAAATGTCTGCACGAGTGCATGGTCAAGGCCATCGCCGTCAGAGACCGCGAAGCCACGATCCTCGAAGACCGCTGCATCCTCTGCGGCCACTGCACGCGGGTATGTCCCCAGAACGCCAAGGTGGTGGTCAGCGAGATTGACCGGATCCAAATCCTCCTGCGTTCCGGCAAGAAAGTGATTGCCAGTGTAGCGCCGTCCTTCGTGTCCAGTTTCGGAATCTCCAATTTTTCGATCCTCAAGCTGGCGCTGGCCCGGCTCGGTTTCGACGATGCTGAGGAAACCGCCGTCGGTGCGGAGGCCGTCACCCGGAAATACCGCGAGCTGATGGAGGGCGGCACCTATGACAATTTCATCACTTCCGCCTGCCCTGCCGCCTGCCAGCTGATTCAAAAATACTATCCCAAAGCCTTGAAATACCTGGCCAAGGTCGACTCTCCGATGATCGCCCACGCCAAGATGCTCCGGGAGCAGAATCCCGGTGCCAAGATTGTCTTCATCGGCCCCTGCATCGCCAAGAAGAAGGAAGCTGCCGAGAGCGGCCTGGTGTCCGGCGTGCTGACCTTCCAGGAGCTGCAGGAGATGTTCGACGAGAAAGGCATCGTTTTGTCGGAGATCATGGACGTGCAGCTGGAGCCCGAAAAGACCCACGCCAATTTCGCCAAGAATTATCCGGTGTCGCGGGGTATCATCAACTCCTTCGTCCAACGCCCCCAAGGTTACGCCTATCTGGCCATCGACGGCATCAACCGCTGCATCCGGGCACTCAACAACATCGANNTTCCTGGAGATGAACGTCTGCAAGGACGGCTGCATCGGCGGCCCCTGCATCATCAAGAAGGATGGCGGAACCATCCGTTCGGCCTGCGAAGTCTGGAAATACGTAGATGAGGAGAAGCGCAAATATCCTGTCCAGGCCGATGCCGGAAAGACCAGCGTCATCCTGGATGCCGAGTATCCCCGTCTCCGGACCAACGGCCGACCCGCCTCCAACCGGGAAATTGAAGAGGTGCTCCACCGCATCGGCAAATACAGACCGGAAGACGAGCGGAACTGCGGCTCCTGCGGCTATTCCACCTGCCGCGAAAAAGCCTGGGCTGTTATCAACGGCTATGCCGACATCGACGTGTGCCTGCCTTACATGCGCCAGCGTGCCGAAACGATGTCCTACGAAATCATCCACAACAGTCCAGAAGGCATCGTCGTCCTCAACAACGACCTCCACATCCTGGAGATCAACAACAAGGCACTCGAACTGCTCGGCATCGAAAGCACGGACTTCAAGGGACGCATGGCCGCCGACTTCTTCGATCCGTCCGATTTCACGCATGCCCTCAAGCAGGGCGCCGGTGTCTATGAGACCGAAATGTTCATCCCGAACACCGACAAATATGTCCATCTGACCATCAGCAAGATCCCGGAGCAGCACGTGCTCTTCGGCCTCATGAAGGACGTCACCAGCATCGTCAATTACAACCAGCAGCTCGATGCCGTGCGACAGAACACCATCCGTACTGCCGACGAGGTGATTACCAAACAGATGCGTGTGGCACAGGAAATCGCATCCCTGCTCGGTGAAACGACCGCGGAGACGAAAGTCGCGCTCGTCAACCTGAAAAAAATCCTGGAAGAAGACAAAAAGGACGAGTAAACGATGGATCTTTGTCTCGAATACGGCTGCTCTTCCCTCAACAAATACGGCGAGGAGCTTTGCGGCGACCAGGTGGAGCTCTGCCAGAACGACGACTGGACGACGCTCGTCCTGGCCGACGGGCTGGGCAGCGGCGTGAAGGCGAGCATTCTCTCCACGCTGACGGCGAAACTCCTTTGCAAGATGATTGCCAACGATATCGACATCATCGACTGCATCGAGACCATCATCCAGACCCTGCCGGTCTGCAAGGTACGCAAACTCGCCTACTCGACCTTCTCGGTCATCCATGTCAACCGTCAGGGTGAAGGCTGCCTCTTCGAATTCGACAATCCGCAGGCCATCTGGTACCACGAAGGACACTGCCAGGATTTTGACCGGGACGAGATGATCATCCGCGGAAAAAAAGTCTTCAAGAGCAATCTGCACCTGCAGAAGAATGACATCGTGATCGTCATGAGCGACGGCACCGTCCACGCCGGCGTCGGCAAGATCCTCAATTTCGGCTGGTCGCGGCCGCAGATCATGGAACACCTCGACCGGACCATCAAGCCCGAGATGTCCGCCCGGGCAGTCGCCTGCATGCTGGCTTCCGCCTGCAACGACCTGTATCTCGACAAACCCGGCGACGACACGACCGTCGCCGCCATCCGCATCCGCGAATCGCTGCATGTCAATATCATGGTCGGACCGCCCGTCGACCGGGAAAGCGATGATTTCTATGTGTCCAGCTTCCTGGAAGGAGCGGGCAAGAAAGTCGTCTGCGGCGGCACCACCGCCCAGATCGTCGCCCGGCACCTCGGCAAGACGCTGGAAACCAGTTTCGATTTTCCGGACAAGGACGTGCCGCCCATCGGTTTCATCGAAGGCATCGACCTGGCCACGGAAGGTGTCTTAACGATGCGGCGCCTGTTGGAACTGTCCGAACGCTACCTCTCGATCAGCGACCTGAGCGCCAAGACCTTCCCCCGGAAGGACGGCGCATCGCAGCTGGCCAACATCCTTTTCGAGGAAGCGACCTCCATCCAGTTCTTCATCGGACAGAGTGTCAACAAGGCCCACCAGGGACTGGAGATCGACACGACGATGAAGCTCAAGCTCGTGGAGCGCCTGGCCGCCAACCTGCGCGCCATGGGCAAAAAAGTCACCCTTTACTACGATTAACCGATAACCCCGTTCCGTATGAGCGTTACCAACAAGATATTCGATACCAACGTCCAGCTTGTCAAATACAAGGTTCTCAAGGAGGTCATCAAGCATGCCTTTGCCGGAGACCTCGAGTCCTCCCGCATCGACATCGCCAAGGAGATTGCCGCCGGCAACAAGGAGAGCATGCACTGCTGCATCTACAAGGAGCGCGCGATCTCCGAAGAGCGCGTGTGGATGGCCATGGGCGGCGACCGGAAAAACATCAACCCGATCGCCGTCATCGACATCGCCTGTGACGAATGCCCGATCGACGGGATGCTGGTCACGTCCGCCTGCCGCGGATGCCTGATGCATGCCTGCAAGGATGCCTGCCCCCGCGACGCCATCTCGATCGTCGACAAGCATGCCGTCATCGACAAGGACAAATGCATCGAATGCGGCAAATGCAGCCAGGTCTGCCCCTATGAGGCCATCATCACGCGCCATCGCCCGTGCATCAAGAGCTGCAAGGTGAAGGCCATCTCAATGGATGCCGACCGCAAGGCCATGATCGACTACGAAAAATGCATCGCCTGCGGCGCCTGCGTGTACCGCTGCCCCTTCGGAGCCATCACCGACAAATCGTTCGTCACCGACATCATCGACATGCTCAAAGGCTCGGAAGGCGGCAAGAAATACCGGGTCTACGCCGTCATTGCCCCGGCCATCGTCAGCCAGTTCCACTTCGGCCGCGTGACACAAGTGGTAACCGCCATCAAGAAGGTCGGTTTCCACCAGGTCGTCGAAGCCGCGCTCGGCGCCGACATCACGCTCTACCACGAGGTGAATGAATGGAAGGAGAAGCGTCTGATGACAACTTCCTGCTGCCCGTCGTTCGTGGCATTCATCGAAAAGAATTTCCCGGAACTGACGAAATACATCTCCTCCTCCGTCTCGCCGATGGTGGAGACGGCCCGGCTCATCAAGCATTCCGACCCGACCGCCAAAGTGGTCTTCATCGGTCCCTGCAGTTCCAAGAAGATGGAATACCGCCTTCCCAAGACCGGCGGCGCCATCGACAGCGTCCTTTCGTTTGAAGAGCTGCAGGCCTTCTTCGACGCCCTGGACATCGATACGACCGCTCTGGAGGACAGCAGCTTGGACAATGCTTCGTTCTACGGACGCATCTTCGCCAAGTCGGGCGGCGTCGCGCGCGGCGTTGCCGACGTTGCCGCCTCCTACGGAGTGGAAGGCGTGGAACCGGTGGTCATGAGCGGCATCGACGAGTGCCGGGCCAACCTGCTGCGGCTGAAACTGGGCAAGACCGCTGCGAACTTCTTCGAGGGCATGGCCTGCGACGGCGGCTGCATCAACGGCGCACTCTGTCTTACACACAGTCCCAAGAACATCGCCGACGTCGAGGGCTACGGCAATGAAGCCAAGGAAAAGACCATCGAGAATTCCGTCAAGCTCTACAAGCTTACGCAAAGCCTGAAATAAAGAAAAGCCCGGCAGGGTTCACCTGCCAGGCTTGACCATTCGTACGACGTACTGTCAATCCTCCGTATCACCTTCCAGGCCAAGGCCCTTCAGGAAACCACCGATGCCTTCGAAAAGTGAAGGAATCTGGTCAATGAAGCCGTTGACGGCATCAATCGCCGTATTGATGCCAGAGTTGGCCACGAGGCCCAGATACTTTCCGATCGCCGCGTTGACCTGTTTCTTCTCTTCGGAAGTGTAGGAATCCTTGTTCTGCTGGTACTCATCGACCAGTTTTTCGAACTTGTCGTTCGCAGCATTCCAGTCAGCTTCGGTGTAGGAGCCCGCATTTTTTTCCACCTTGTTCACAAAGGAGTCGAAACGCTTGGGGAGCGTCTCCTTGCAGCTGGTGAGTGAGAGGACAGCCACGAACGCCAGCATCAAAAACAGAATTTTTTTCATCTTTCAATTCATTTTTTAATTACCAGGCGAGGGCGCTGGCACCGAGGATGGCAGCGTCAGAATCCTTGAGGGATGAATACAGGATCTTGATGCGTCCTTTCCAGATCTGGAGCTGGTTTTCCTCCATGGCGGCCACCATATCGTCGTGGAAATACTTCTTGGCCTTGGTCAGGCCGCCGAAGAGGACGATGGCCTCAGGCGCGCTGAACTTCACGAAGTCCGCCAGCGAGTTGCCGAGAATCTGGCCCGTGGTCCGGAAGATTTCGAGAGCGATCTCGTCGCCCTGCTCGGCGGCGTCGAACACGTCTTTCGAACTGATCTTTTCCGGATCGATGTCGCGGAGCGGGCTCTTGACGTCAGGGCTGGCGAAAAGCAGTTTCTGCGCGGTACGGCGGACGCCCATGGCGCTGCAGTAGGTCTCCAGGCATCCCTTCAGGCCGCAGTTGCACTGACGGCCGTCACGGATGGCGATGGTGTGGCCCAGCTCGCCGGCAAAGCCATCGTGGCCATAGACCACTTCCCCATTGACCACGATGCCGCTGCCGACACCGGTTCCGAGGGTAATCATGATGAAATTCTTCATCCCGCGCGCCACGCCGTAGGCCATTTCACCCATGGCAGCCGCGTTGGCATCGTTGGTGACGGTCACGGGCAGGCTGGTAAAGCTCTTGACCAGGGCGGCCAGGTCGACGACCGTGGGTTTGCCTTCAGCGTCGTAACTCCACTTGAGGTTCGGGGCGTATTCCACCGTGCCCTTGTAGTAGTTGCCGTTCGGAGCGCCGATGCCGATGCCTTTGACTTTTCCGGTTTCGGAGGTCTCTGCAATCAGGGTCTTGATGGCCTTGGTCAGCTCATTGATATAGTCGATAAGTTCTGTCTGCAGGGAGGAAATGACGGTTTGGGCGATGATTTCACCCTCTGCATTGACGACGCCGAGCTTGGTGCTCTGACCACCGACGTCGATACCCATTACAAGTTCTTTGTCCATAAGCTGCTACACGGGAATGTCCTTGTTCACGTTCTTGGAGCCGGAGACGGCATAGTAGATCAGGTAGGCCAGGCAGAGGACCAGGAGCCAGTAGCTCTGGATGGAGCCCACCTTGTCGGCGATGGCGTTCTGGATGAACGGGATGATACCGCCGCCGCAGACCAGCGTCATGAAGATGCCGGAAGCAGCCGCCGTGTATTTGCCGAGGCCCTCAGCCGAGAGGTTGAAGATGCAACCCCACATCACGGAGGTGCACAGGCCGCAGAGCGTCAAGAAGCCCAGGCTCCACGGAACCGTATACTTGGCGATGGTGATGGTCGAAGACTCGGGAATAAACATGGCCAGCAGGATGAACAGGATGGCCAGTGCCGAGGTGAAGAGCAGCATTTTCTTGCTGGAAACCTTGCCGCCGATGGTACCACCGATCAGACGGCCGATCAGCATGCAGAACCAGTATGCGCCGATGAAGGTGCCGGCGATGGCCGGACCCACGTTCGGCAGGCTCGAGAAGTGGATGTTCGCGGTATTGGGGATACCGACCTCGATGCCCACATAGAAGAAGATGGCGACGGCGCCGAGCACGAAGTGACGGAAGCTCAGCGGGCTGTGCTTGTCTTTCTTCGCCGTTCCGGCCAGGCGGGCGGCTTTCTCTGCGGCCGTCTCCTTGTGCGGTTCGGGGATGTCGGTAAGCAGGATCACGACGAAGGCGATGGCGAAGATGACCATGGCGATGACCATCACGGGCGCCACCTTGGCCACCGTTGCGTTCTCAATGGAACCACCCACGAGCCAGCCCACAAGGACCGGAGCGATGGTACCGCCGATGGAGTTGCAGGAGCCACCCCACTGGATGAGCTGGTTGCCCTTGTTGCCGCCGCCGCCCAGGGTGTTCAGCATCGGGTTGACCACGATGTTGAGCATACACATGGAGAAGCCGGCCACGAAAGCGCCGAGTACGTAGACGAAGAAACTCTCGGCATAGCCGGAGAGGAACTGGATGCCCACACCCACGAGGCCAATGATGACCGCCAGGAGCGCAGTGAATTTATAGCCTTTGCGGCGCAGGATGATACCTGCGGGAATGCCCATGCAGGCATAGGCGATGAAGTTGGCCAGGGTGCCGAGCTGGCTGAGGGCCTTGCTGGCGCCGAACTGGTTGGTCACGACCACGCCCATGGAACCGGCGAGGTTGGTGACGAAGGCAATCATGAAGAAGAGCGCGAACATCACGATGATGGGAATCGTGTAGTTCTGCTGTTTCGTTGCGGTTGTAGCCATATTGTATGTAATTTGTTTGATTGCTGATTAACGGTTCCCGCCGAGGACTTTGCCCAGGATGCCGCCGAGCAGGCCGCCGCCGAGTCCGCCGGTCTGGGTCTGCTGCGCATTTCCGCCACCCTTGAGGGTAAGGAGGATATCCTGGAAATCGACGTCACCGTCGCCATCCTGGTCTTTCAGGATGCCGGAGAGTTTGCCCATGATGGCGGGGATGAGGGTCGAAAGCTTGCCATTGAGCAGGGTGCCCAGGTTCAGGTTCTTGAGGACGTTGGCATTGAACATCTGGCCGGCCAGGGCCGTGATCGGGCTCTTGGCGGCGTCCGCCTTGCCGGTGAGGAGCGACTTGATGGCTTCGATGCCGCCCGGTTTGGTGACAGTCTGGGTGAGGCTGCCGAAGATAGAATCGGTCAGACCGTTAAGAACGGTGTTCTTCTGCTGTGCAGGAATCTCAATGTTGCCCGTCTGGGCCGTGACCTGCTGCTTGATGAGGTCCAGGATAGAATTAGCCATAGTTTATAAGTTAGAAATAAAAAAATTCGTATTTGAGGCTACTAAATTAAGAAAAAAATTGTCAAGTTCGTCCACGCTGATTCAAATTTGCATTGCACGGCGAAATTGATTATTTTTGTAAATTCATTTGATAACAAAAAATTACGATGGCATTACTCACCGGACGCATTTCCCAAATCATCGGCCCCGTGGTCGACGTCCACTTCACGATACCCGAAGACCAGCAGTCCCGGCTGCCTTCCATTCACGAAGCATTGCAGGTTGCCCGTCCCGACGGAAGCACCCTGACCATCGAGGTGCAGCAGCACATCGGTGAGGAAACCGTCCGCACGGTCGCCATGGACTCGACCGACGGCCTGCGCCGCGGCATGGAAGTCCGCTGTACCGGCGACACCATCACGATGCCCGTCGGCGCACAGATCCGCGGCCGCGTGATGAACGTGGTGGGCGGTGTCATCGACGGCATGGACGCCCTTGACCGCAGCGGTTCCCTCCCCATCCACCGCGAACCGCCGAAATTCGAAGACCTCACCACCTCGCAGGAAGTGCTGTTCACCGGCATCAAGGTGATCGACCTGCTGGAGCCCTACCTCAAGGGCGGCAAGATTGGCTTGTTCGGCGGCGCCGGCGTGGGCAAGACGGTGCTCATCAAGGAACTCATCAACAATATCGCCAAGAAGCACAACGGCTTCTCGGTATTTGCCGGCGTAGGCGAGCGTACCCGCGAGGGCAACGACTTGCTGCGGGAGATGATCGAATCGGGCGTCATCCGCTACGGAAAAGCATTTGACAAGAGCATGGAAGAGGGCCACTGGGACCTCTCCAAGGTAGATAAGGAAGAAATGAAGAAGTCGCAGGTCGCGATGGTCTTCGGACAGATGAACGAACCTCCGGGAGCCCGTTCTTCGGTGGCGCTCTCGGGCCTGACCCTCGCCGAGAGTTTCCGCGACAGCGGCAAGGCCGACGATCCGAAAGACATCCTGCTGTTTATCGACAACATCTTCCGTTTCACGCAGGCCGGCAGTGAAGTGTCCGCCCTGCTGGGCCGCATGCCGTCGGCCGTGGGCTACCAGCCTACCCTGGCCACCGAGATGGGCCGCATGCAGGAGCGCATCACCTCCACCAAGAACGGTTCCATCACCTCGGTCCAGGCCGTGTACGTGCCGGCCGACGACCTGACGGACCCGGCCCCTGCCACCACCTTCTCGCACCTCGACGCCACCACGGTGCTGAGCCGCAAGATCGCCGAGCTGGGCATCTACCCGGCCGTCGACCCGCTCGACTCCACCTCCCGCATCCTCGACCCGAACATCGTGGGAGAGGCGCACTACCAGACCGCCCAGCGCGTGAAGCAGGTGCTGCAGCGCAACAAGGAACTCCAGGACATCATCAATATTCTGGGCATGGACGAGCTCTCCGACGAAGACAAGCTCACCGTCAACCGCGCCCGCCGCATCCAGCGCTTCCTCTCGCAGCCCTTCCATGTGGCCGAGCAGTTCACCGGCGTCCCGGGCGTGATGGTTTCGATCGAAGATACCATCAAGGGCTTCAACATGATCATGGACGGCGAGGTGGACCACCTCCCGGAACAGGCCTTCCTCAACGTGGGCACCATCGAAGAAGCCATCGAGAAAGGCGAAAAACTCCTTGCACAAGCCGGTAAGTGATGATCCGCCTGAAAATCATATCGCCCCAGAAAGAACTGCTCTCCGTCGACGCCGAGCTGGTGGAGCTTCCCGGCACGCTCGGCCGCTTCGAAGTGCTCAAGGACCATGCGCCCCTGATCTCCTCGACGGAATCGGGCGTAGTCCGCTACGTACAGGCGGGGCAAAGCCATGAAATCGAATGCCAGCCGGGCTTCGTGGAAGTCCGGAACAACTGTGTGACCGTATGCGTAGGATAAGGAAGATACTCCTGCTGGCAGCCTTCCTGCTGCTTGCCGCCCCGGTTCCCGCCGCGGCGCAGCATGCTGACACGGCCGAAGCGGAGGCTTTCGATCTGAATCCTTACATCTTCGGACATGTGGGCGATGCCTATGAATGGCACATCACGACCATCAACGGAAAACACATCTCCATCCCCTTGCTCTGCATCGTTATCGACGACGGCCTGCACGTCTTCTCATCGCGCAGGATCGAAGAGAACGGCTATGCCTTGAATGAAAACGGCAAGCTCGTCAATGCAACGACCGGGAAACGGCCCGTCGACATTTCCATCACCAAGAATGTCTTCAGCCTGTTCCTGAGCTCCATCCTGCTCATTTTCCTCGTGCTCTGGGCAGCGCGCTGGTACAAGCGGCACGACGCCCTGAAAGAAGCCCCGCGCGGCTTCGCGGGCCTGATGGAAATGCTGGTCACGATGGTCACCGACGACATCATCAAGGAAGGCGTGGGCAAGGACTGGGAGAAGTATGCGCCCTATTTGCTGACAGCTTTCTTCTTCATCTTCCTCAACAACCTGCTGGGTATCGTGCCCTTCTTCCCGGGCGGCGCCAACGTCACCGGCAACATCGCCGTGACGCTCGTCCTGGCGGTCTGCACATTCCTGGCGGTCAACCTTTTCGGCAACAAACACTACTACAAGGATATCTTCTGGCCCGAAGTGCCGACCTGGCTCAAGGTGCCGGTCCCGCTCATGCCCCTGATCGAGATCATCGGTATCTTCACCAAGCCCTTCTCGCTGATGGTGAGGCTCTTCGCCAACATCTTGGCAGGGCACATCATGATCCTGGGCGTGGTGGCAGTGATCTTCATCACAGCCAAGCTTGGCCCGGCGATCAACGGATCGATGAGTGTCATCTCCGTGCTCTTCGGGGTCTTCATGGACATGCTCGAACTGCTGGTGGCCTTCATCCAGGCCTATGTCTTCACGATGCTCTCGAGCGTCTTCATCGGCCTCTCGCGCCAGGAGCCCGAAGAGGAAAGACAATTGGAAACAACTAAATAATCAATAAACACACAAAGCTATGTTAATGATCATCTTACAAGCTATCGCAGGTTCGGCCCTCGGTAAATTCGGCGCCGCCATCGGTGCCGGCATCGCAGCCATCGCAGCCGCCATCGGTATCGGTAAAATCGGTAAATCGGCCCTGGAAAGCTCGGCCCGCCAGCCGGAAGCCGCCAGCGGCATGCGTACCACCGCCATCATCATCGCCGCCCTCATCGAAGGCGCCTGCCTGTTCGCCATCCTCGTCTGCCTGCTGGGCATTACCAACTAGTCCATGTCCCTGATCACTCCCGATTTCGGCCTCCTCTTCTGGATGACCCTGATCTTCGCCATCGTGTTTTTCGTGCTGGCGAAGTTCGGATTCCCCCTTATTACGGGGATGGTCAAGAAACGTTCCGACAGTATCGAGCAATCGCTCCGGGATGCTGAAGAGGCCCGGAAGTCCCTGAAGGAACTGGCCGAAGAGCAGAAACGGCTCATCGAGGAAGCCCGCAAGGAGCAGGCCCGTATCCTCAACGAAGCCGCTGCCGCAGGCGACAAGATCGTTCAGGAAGCCCGCGAACAGGCCCGGTCCCAGACCAGCGCCATGATTGAAAAGGCGCGCGAGGAGATCCGCATCGAGCAGGAGACGGCCCGCCGCGAAATCGCCGGCGAAGTGACCAACCTCTCCATCGAAGTGGCCGAGAAACTGGTCCGCGAACACCTGAACTCCGCAGAAAAACAACGCTCCCTCATCGACAAAATGATCGAAGAGGCCCGCGCCAGCCACCAACCTGTCAACTGACACCTTTGCCCATGGATGCCGGACTGATCGCCACCCGCTACGCACGCGCCCTTCTTCTCTATGCCAGGGAAGAACGGACCGAGGCGTCGGTCTACGAGGATGCCCAGAAGTTGCTGGACGCCCTCAAGGACAAGACCGGTCTTACGGCCTGCATCGAAGGGCTCTCGCAAACCCTGCGGCATTTCGTGGCGCTGGTCGTCCGCAACAAGCGTGTGGAATACCTCCCGGCCATCCTCCACAATTTCCGGGTACTCTATCGCCAGGAACACGGCATCACCCGGGCCTGGCTCACTACTGCGGCGGAAGACCCTGAACTGGCCGGTAAGCTGACGACTCTGATGAAACTGCAGGGATTTACCAAAATCGACTTCCGGACCGAAGTCAATCCGGACTTGATCGGCGGCTTCATCCTGCAGATTGAAGACAAACGGCTCGACGCCTCCATCGCATCGCAGTTGCGGACCATCCGCAAAGAATGGGAAGAAAAAAACAGAAATAATCGCAAGAATGGTTGATAATCTGAAAGCAAGTGAACTCTCCGAGATGCTGCTCAAGCAGCTCCGCGACATCAACATCGACGCCAAATATGAAGAGGTCGGCGAGGTACTCCAGGTACACGACGGCGTGGTCCGCCTCTATGGCCTCACCAATGCCGAAGCCGGGGAACTCCTCGAGTTCGACAGTGGCGTGATGGCCGTGGTCATGAACCTCGAAGAAGACAACGTCGGTGCCGTGCTCCTGGGCTCCACCGAAAAGGTGAAAGAGGGCATGATGGCCCACCGCACCGGCCGCATCGCCTCCATCATGGTGGGCGAGAAAATGGTCGGGCGCGTGGTCAATCCGCTCGGCCAGCCCATCGACGGCCAGGGCGAAATCGCCGGCGGCCTGACGGAGATGCCGCTCGAGCGCAAGGCGCCGGGCGTGATCTTCCGCCAGCCGGTGAACGAGCCGCTCCAGACCGGCCTGAAGGCCGTCGATGCCATGATCCCCATCGGCCGCGGCCAACGCGAACTGATCATCGGCGACCGCCAGACAGGCAAGACCGCCATCGCCATCGATACCATCATCAACCAGCGCGCGAACTACGAGGCCGGCAAGCCGGTCTATTGCATCTACGTGGCCATCGGGCAGAAAGGCTCCACCGTGGCAAGCATCGTGAACGTCCTCCGGGAGAAGGGCGCGATGGACTACACTATCGTGGTGGCGGCGAATGCCGCCGACCCGGCCGCCCTGCAATACTATGCACCTTTCGCCGGCGCTGCTATCGGCGAGTACTTCCGCGACACGGGCCGCCACGCCCTGGTGGTCTACGACGACCTTTCCAAACAGGCCGTCGCTTACCGCGAGGTATCGCTGATCCTACGCCGCCCCTCCGGCCGTGAGGCCTACCCTGGCGACATCTTCTACCTGCACTCCCGCCTGCTTGAACGGGCGGCTAAGATTATCGACCAGCAGGAAGTCGCCGAACAGATGAACGACCTGCCCGTCAGCCTCAAGGGCAAGGTCCGCGGCGGCGGCTCCCTGACCGCCCTCCCGATCATCGAGACGCAGGCCGGCGACGTGTCAGCCTACATCCCGACCAACGTGATCTCCATCACCGACGGCCAGATCTTCCTGGAGACCGACCTCTTCAACCAGGGCTTCCGTCCTGCCATCAACGTGGGTATTTCCGTCTCGCGTGTGGGCGGCAGCGCGCAGGTCAAGAGCATGAAGAAAGTGGCCGGCACGCTGAAGATCGACCAGGCACAGTACCGCGAGCTCGAATCGTTCAGCAAGTTCTCCAGCGACATGGACACCGTCACCAGCCTGACCATCGACAAGGGCCGCAAGAATAACGTGCTGCTCATCCAGCCGCAATACAGCCCGATGCCCGTGGGCGAGCAGGTAGCCATCCTCTACTGCGGCACCAACGCCCTGATGCGGGACATTCCCCTGTCGAAAGTTCCCGATTTCCAGAAGTTGTTCCTGGATCAGATGCGCGCCGAACACCGGGCCGACGTACTCGACCCGCTAGCCAGGGGCAAGATCGACAAGGTTATTACCGACACCATCGAACGCGTGGCGGCCGGAATCGTCGCCACCCTCAACCAGGCATAATCCATGGCATCACTCAAGGAGACAAAGACACGGATCGCCTCGGTCAAGAGCACCCTGCAGATCACTGCGGCCATGAAGATGGTCGCGGCGGCCAAGCTCCACCGGGCTCAGCAGGCCATCGCCGGCATGTTGCCCTATGAGGAGAAGCTGCACAGTATCCTGCAGAACCTGCTGGCAGACAGCGCTGTCCGCCAGTTGCTCGAGACCCCGCTGCTGCAGGAAAACGGCAGTCCGCGTGTAGCCGTGGTCGCCTTTTCGTCGAACAGCTCGCTGTGCGGCGGATTCAACGCCACGGCTGTCAAATCGCTCCTGAGTGAACTTGCCGCACTGGAAGACGCCGGATTGTCCCGTGAGCAGATCGATCTGTATCCCGTGGGACGAAAAGTGGCAGAAGCGGCACGGAAGACGGGCTTCCGCATCCGCCGCGACGCATCGGCACTGCTCGACAAACCTGCCTACGAGCCTGCCGCCGACCTGGCGCGCCAGCTCATCGACAGCTTTGAAAAAGGAGAAGTGGGCCGCATCGTCCTGCTATACAATCACTACAAATCCAACGCCTCGCAGCCACCCACCCGCGAACAGTATCTGCCGCTGGAACTGCCCGCCGCCCTGGGGAACCGGGAAGAAGACGACCTGATTGTGGAACCGGGCCGGAAAGAAGTCGTAGAGGCGCTGCTGCCCAAAGTGCTGCTGCTCAAGATCTACACCGTGCTGATGGACAGTTACGCCGCCGAGCAGGCCGCCCGTACCGTAGCCATGCAGCTGGCCAGCGACAACGCCGACGAGCTCCTCGACCAACTGACCCTTGAATACAACAAACGCCGCCAGCAAGCCATCACGAGCGAACTGCTCGACATCGTCGGCGGCAGCCTGACATAAACATTAAAACATAAACCCATGAAGAAGTATCTCTATCTCTTTGCGACATTGATTCTCGCAGCCGCCTGCGGTCAGGACACCCTTACCGTCAAAGGCACGATTGCAGAAGGCGAAACCTTCCCGGAAGACCAGCTCGTCTACCTGGTCGACGGCAAGACCGCCCTCGACTCCGCCGCCGTGATCAATGGCCAATTCGAACTCAAGGCCCCGGCCAACCCGGAAAAAAGGTACGGGATCGTGGCTAACTACCGGGACCGCGCCCCGCGCGACCGCAACTGGACATACGGCATCATTGCCGAGAAAGGCACCAGCCAGGTCACCTTCGCCCCGAAATCCTCCGACTGCTCGGTGACGGGCTCGAAGATCAACCAGGCCCTCGCCGAATTCGACGACCAGATCAATGCCATCACCGATGAATACCGCGAGAAGGCTGAAGCCATCAGCGATGATGACGAAGCGGCAGGCGAAGCCCTTTATGAAGAGACGATGGGAAAGATCAAGGAAGCCAGCCTGGCTGCCATCGAAAAGAACCCGGACAACTATATCGCCCGCTACGCCCTGCAGAACATCATCTACGACCTTTCGCTTGAAGAACTCGACGGCATCCTGGCCAAATGCGGCAAGTTCGTGTCGGATGATGAAGCGATCAGCCGCATCCACAGCTGCAAGATCGCTGAGCAGGAGACCGCCGAAGGCAAGCCGTTCGTCGACTTTGCCGGCAAGACCCCGGAAGGCGCCGACATCAAGCTCTCCGACATCGTCGGCAAGGGCAAATGGGTACTCGCCGACTTCTGGGCGTCCTGGTGTGGCCCGTGCATGCGTGAGATTCCGAACATCAAGCGGACCCACGAGACCCTCGCCGGCGACAAGTTCACCGTGCTGGGCGTGGCCGTGTGGGACGGTGACGAGGACGGTGGCAACACCAAGAGCGCCGACCGTATGAAAGAGAAGGAGATGACCTGGCCGCAGATCTTCGTGGGCAACGACAAGACCCCGACCGACAAGTACGGCATCACCGGCATCCCGACCATGATCCTCTTCGCGCCTGACGGCACCATCTACAAACGTGGCGAGAGCCTTCGCGGCGCGAAGATGATGGAAACCGTCCGCGACATCATCAACCAATAAACTGACCACCATGAAAAGATTCGCCATGCTTTTGGCCGCCTCCCTCGCCCTTTTCGGCTGTACACCAGACTACAAGGCATTGTACAACAGTGTCGTTGAGGAACTCTCCCAGGAGCGGTATCAAGGTCGCAGCGTCCGTGGGGACGGCGACCTGCTGGCGGCCCGCTACCTGATCGACCAACTGTCTGCCATCGAGGGCGTCGTAGCCTGTCCGGCAGCAGGTTCTGAAGAAACGGTGGCGCGCCCCTACCTTAAAAGCGTGGTGGAACCCTCCGATGCGGGACGATGGAACGTGCCTGGAGACAAGGAAAAATATCTTCCCTGGCTCCAGCACTTCCAATTCCCGATGAACGTGATGCGCGGGGCTATGTCCCTGGCCGTCGACGGTGTGGACTACGCCCCTACCTTCGACTATACGGTCAAGGAATTCTCTCCCACGTGCCACGGTTTCTTTCGGGTGACTTACCTCGATGAAGAGGCCTACCGGCCCGAGGGCTTCATCGAACACCTCAACAGCGGCCTGTACCGCGACCAGTTCGTGGTCATCGACTGGAATCATTACCTGGAAGCCCTCCAGCCCGATCCCTTCGACAAATACCAGCCTTACCTGACGCAACTCGACCAGGTGGGCGGCATCATCCTCCGGCAGGAAGAGCAGTTCCCCTATTTCAAGGCCCGTTCGTGGTACGTGACGCCCTGCCCCGTCCTTTTCGTGAACGGATCGTTCCCGTCCGACGCCCGGGAAATCGAACTGCACCTCGACGCCGAAATGATCCCGGTCCGAGATGCCCACAACATCGTGGCCTGGCTACCCGGCACCGATGCCGGCAGCGACCGCTACTACACCTTCATCGCCCACTACGACCACCTGGGCTACATGGGCAACGATTTCATGTTCCCCGGAGCCAACGACAATGCTTCCGGAGCGGCCATGCTGGTGACCCTGGCCAAATACTTCAGCAAACACCGCCCGCGGCACGGCATCCAGTTCATCCTGCTTGACGCAGAAGAAGAGAACCTGCTCGGCGCCTTCTTCTACTGTGCGAATCCACGCAAGCCCCTCGACAAGATCAACTACCTGGTCAACCTCGACATGGTGGCCGATGACGGCCGCCTGCTGGCCACGGAAATCTCCCAGAACGGCACCTACGGCCTGGAACTTTTCCGAGACATCAATCACGACGGCAAGTTCCCGCCGTTCAACATCGCCGTGCAGCCGCTTTCCNNAACACCAGCGACGAAAACTTTGACCGGCTGTTCCACCTGATTACCGAATTCATCCAGCTTTCTGCAAACAGAGAATAAAAACATGCATCTTCGTCCTTATTTCCTAGTCATTGCCCTTGTGGCGTTGCTTCCGTTGCGTGCGGAAGCGCAGCACATGTCATTAGGTGCCGGCCTAGGCACTGACGGCGTTACTGTTGAACTGAACACGTCGATGGGACGGTATGTCCATCTCCGCGCCGGCTACGGCAAGGCCTTCGGCATCATCAACAGCACGATTTCAAATATTTCCGTGCCGCTGCACCCCGGCAATCCCAGCGAGGGCAGCGTCACTGTGCCGTTGAAACTGCAACTGGGCATGAATGAGGGGCATATCCTGTTCAACATCCATCCGGGTGACTGCGCCTTCCATTTCACCGTAGGCACCTATCTGGGCAATGCCTGCTGCCTCAGCGGCGCGCTGTCCTATCTGCCAGCCGACTACAACACCGTCGGCATCGACGTGGACGGATACCTGGTCAAAGCACAGGACGGGGTCATGAAGGGGGCCATCTACGCACCCGGTTTCGGCAAGGGGGCCTTTGCTGTCAAGCCGTATTTTGGCATCGGATTCGGACGCGCTGTGCGGGAAGACCGCCGGATGAGTTTCTCGATCGATCTGGGTGCCCAATACCTGGGCAAGCCCACGCTCTGGGGTTTGGGAGAAGGGTTGACGGGCAGGACCAGGATGGTGCAACTTCCCGAGGATGCCTTGGGTGACTTCTCTGAAAAGGCCCGTCAGTTTACGCGCTACCTGGTAGTCTGGCCCACGATCAGCGCCCATTTTTATGTCAGACTCTTCTAGTTTTACCACAATGAAAAAGATATCATTTGTTTTGGTTTTCCTGCTTCCGCTGCTGTTCTCCTGCGACTCTCTCTGGAACGACACGAATTTCAAGGATCCGGCTTTTCTTCAATATTCCGGCCGGCTGACGCCTAAGGACATCATGCCCTACACCAAGGCTTCCGCCAATGCGGTGGCAGGCAGCGTGACCAGCATCGAACTCACGGAAAGCGGTCTATTCGTTATCGGGACGATAGTTGATGAGAGCGGAACGATTACCTACCGGACGGGCAGATATTCGGTCCAGGAAAACATTTACCTGCTTACAGGCGTTGGAACACTTTCCTTCAACAACAGTGCTTCGGGCAATGTGAACCTGATTTTCACGCCGCTGGAAGGAGAGCCGCAGCAGATTCCGGCCAATTTCCTCAAGTCCAAGTCTACCAACAAGGCGTTCCGGACCTGGAAGGTCGAAAAGACGCGCATAACGGTCAGGGGCTTCTGGGAGGCAAGCGCGGATTTCAAGGGCTGCGATTTTCTGGAGATTGCCGAATTCCTCCGCAACAACGGCAACAAGGTTCCGCCCGAGGTGCCGGCACTCAGTGTGAGCACCATTTCGCTGACTGGCACGGACTCCATGATTTTCGCCTACACGGACAGTTCGGCCGACGTGAACGAATTCTCGCTCAACGGCAATGTCCTGACCTACGACTGGAAGGACCTCCCTCTGAGTTTTACCTTTGAGTCAGACAAGGCTGTCATCGAATACATGGACGGCAAATGCATCTTGTCCATTGACGGCCGCATCCAGAACTCCACCACCTCCGGCAACGTGACATTCGTCCTTTCATCGACAGATTAGCCGTCGATGGCCCTTTACATTACGGAATGCGGGTGCCATGAAATTCAACGGCGCCCGTTTCTTTTGCCAAGGCTTTCAGGTTGGCGGGAGAAACGCCCTTACCGACAAGGATGATGAGGCGGGGCCCGGCGCGGCGGACGAGCAGGGCGAGTGTGCCGCGGCCGTCCCAGGCCGTGGGAGCCTGGCCGGAGGTCAGGAGGCGGGTGCAGCCGAGGGAAATGATCTGGTCGAGGGCGACGAACGGGTCCTGGGTGCAGACGTCGAAGGCGCGGTGGAAGGTGACGGGGAGCGGCCGGGCGGCGGCGATGAGCCGTCGCATGGCGGCGACGTCGATGGCGCCCTCCGGCGTCAGCGCTCCGACGACGATGCCGGCTGCACCGACTGATTTACAGAAGGCTATCTCTTCGATCATCTGCGCGAT
>LXOW01180347.1_pt2 | contig 23323 bp, 20 predicted proteins | sample 1368591 | NCBI WGS metagenome assembly LXOW01 (sample SAMN04884650, study PRJNA319009) | bovine gut metagenome | isolation source: Cow rumen | host: Bos taurus | place: Italy: Legnaro (PD) | collected 2014-07-09
ACCAAGGCGTTTTCGGAAACGGCATACAACTGATGGCTTTGCTCATATCTTTCAACGAAAGCCTTGTCGCCCAAGAGGTTCAGGTTGTGGCCTTGGCTTTTCAGTACCTCGGCCATGTCGTTATGCAAAACGGGGATTTGTTTTTCTTCCAAATAGGCCACCAATGGCGCCGATACGTATGGTTTTTCTAGAATTATCACAATTTTAAATTTTAAATTTTGAATTTTGAATATCGCATTACCGAATAATATTCTGCGTCCTGTCAGGTCCATATGAAACGAATTTCACAGGCACGCCGACATATTTCTCGATGAATTGGATGTAATCCTCCAATTTCTGCGGAATCTTGCCCTCGATTTTCTGCTGCCAGCCAGGCATCTCGGTGTAAACGGGTTCCATGGTCTCGGTGCAGGCGGCGAAGGGCAGATGTTGGGTTTCCTTGCCATTGTAGCGGTAGGCGGTGGCGACCTTCAAGGTCTTGAACTCGTCCATCACGTCAGACTTCATCATCATCAGGTCGGTGACACCGCTGAGCATCACGGCATATTTCAACGCAGGAAGGTCGAGCCAGCCGCAGCGGCGCGGACGGCCGGTGGTGGCACCAAATTCGTGACCGTTTTGGCGGAGGCTTTCGCCTGTCTCATCAAACAACTCGGTAGGGAAGGGGCCCGTGCCTACTCGGGTGCAGTAGGCCTTGAAGATGCCGTACACCTTGCCGACACGGCATGGGGCAACACCTAGTCCGGAGCAGACGCCAGCGGCGATGACGTTCGAAGAGGTCACGAAAGGATAGCTGCCGAAGTCCACGTCAAGCATAGAGCCTTGGGCACCTTCGGCCAACACTTTCTTGCCCGCGTCGAGGGCTTCGTTGATATAGTATTCGCCATCAACGAACTGGTATTGTTTCAGGTATTCTATGCCTTCGAACCACAGCTTTTCGTATTCGTTAAAGTCAACACCGTCAAGTTGGAAGCCTTGCATCTCGAAGCCGAGGCCTGCGATTTGCTGGAGGTGGGCTTTTTTAAGGTTCTCGTATTTCTCGTGGAAGTCAGGCGAGGCGATGTCACCGATGCGGAGACCCTTGCGGGCGGTCTTGTCGGTGTAGGTCGGGCCGATGCCTTTCAGCGTGGTGCCGACTTTCATCTTGCCCAAAGCCTTCTCGTTGGCAGCATCCATGGCGCGGTGTGTGGGAAGGATGAGATGGGCACGGTTGGCGATGAGCAGCGTCTGGCGCAGGTCGAAACCAGCTTCGCGTAAACCTTCAATCTCACCTTTTAATATATGTGGCTCGATGATGACGCCGTTACCGATGAGGTTGATGCAACCTGGCGTGAGCACGCCCGAAGGGATGTTGTGCAGCACGAATTTCCTGCCGCCAAACTCAATGGTATGCCCGGCATTGGGGCCGCCTTGGAAACGGCAGACGATGTCGTAATTCGGGGTGAGTGCATCGACGACCTTGCCTTTGCCTTCGTCGCCCCATTGGAGACCTAAAAGGATATCTATTTTGCTCATGTTTTTGTTTTATATTTCAGGTTTTGTTTTGTTTGACTATGGCCTATGGCTAATGGCCTATGGCTGCTTTATGTAAAAGTTGTAGTTTTCATTCTTGATCAAAGCAGCCATAGGCTATAGGCCATCAGCCATGGCCCTTCTTATGTCCATAAAATATCAACGAATGATGCGTGATTTCAACACCCAGTTGTTCTTCAATTGACCGTTGAATCTCCAGCAAGCGCGGGTCGCAGAACTCCATGACAGTTTCCGTCTCCAAGTCGATGAAATGGTCATGCTGGCGGAACTTGTAGGAGCGTTCGTACTGCGCACAGTTGTGCCCAAACTGGTGCTTGATGACCAAGCCACAGTCCAACAACAGGTCTATGGTATTATATAAGGTGGCTCGACTGACGCGGTATTTGTTGTCTTTCATCTGGTTGTACAGCGAGTCGATGTCAAAGTGCCCGTTGGTGGAATAAATCTCCTTAAGGATGGCAAAACGCTCGGGCGTCTTGCGCAGCTTCCGCCTTTGCAGGTAATCGATGAATATCTTCTTGACTGCCAGATAGGTATTGTCGAATGAGTCTTTCATTTTCTCGTCGTGATGTAGGCGCAAAAATAAGAAAATTTTTTCAGACCAATTCTAAATAACGAGCATTATTTTGACTCAATTGTTGTTTTTTCTCACCACCTTTTGTATGTCCTTGAGCTTGTTCAATTTGGCAATCAAATCGTCAAGTTCCTTAGTGTTGTGCACGTATATGGAGATGATGGCTTCCACTAAATCTTGCTTGGCTTCCATGTGAAGCATGTGGAGGTTGAGCTGCATCTCGTTCGACAGCAGGTTGGTCATGCGGTTGAGCAGACCTTTCGTGTCCAATGCCGTGATTTTCAGGTCGGCGAGGAAGGCGATTTCGCTTTTTGGTTGCCATTTGGCCTTCACGATGTTGTTGCCGAAACGTGCTGACAGTTGTATGGCCTTGGGGCAGTTGCTCCTATGAATTTGCAGTGGCTCGCCAGGGAAGTTGAAAGCGATAACATCGTCGCCCGGGATGGGGTTGCAACATGAGGAGACGTTGAAGTCGAACTCTCCCGACGAGGTGATGGACGGTGTCTCGTCTTTTTCCTTGCCGCTGTTTCCCAATAAACCAAAGGAGAGGAAACGAACAAAACTGCCGTTGGATTGCGGCTTCAGCACGCTGCGGATGACGCGTTCGTCGATTTTTCCGGTGGCCACCTGATAGTAGAAGTCGATGGAGCTGGTGAGACCTTCGGAACTCATTATCTGGCTGCGGTTGGCTTTTGAGGGCTCCATGTCGATTTTGCGCATGATTTCCTCGTATTTCTGCTCGCCCTCTTCGCGGAAGGTGCGCCTGTATTCCTTGATGCCGCTCTTGAGTCTTGACTTGGCCGTGGCAGTGGCGAGGAACTCGAACCATTTTTCTTGCGGGTGCTGTGACTCGGAGGTGATGATTTCCACCTGGTCGCCGTTGTGTAACTCTTGATTGAGTTGAGTCAGCTGGTTGTTGACGTTGGCGGCGATGCTATGGTCACCAATTTCCGAGTGGATGTTATAGGCGAAGTCGAGCACGGTGGAGCCTTTGGGTAGCGAAATCATCTTGCCTTGTGGCGTGAAAACATGGATTTCGTCGGAAAAGAGGTCGAGCTTGAAGTTGTCGACGAACTCAATGGCGTTGTCCGATTCGTTGGTGATGAGGTCTTGCGCGCGCTTCAGCCATTCGTCGAAGCCGCTTTCCGTCTTGTCATCGTCGGTCTTGTATTTCCAATAGGCGGCGAAGCCCTTTTCGGCAATTTCTTCCATGCGTTGGCTGCGGATTTGCACCTCCACCCAGTTGCCCGTCTGGCCCATCACCACGGCGTGCAGACTCTCGTAGCCGTTGGCTTTCGGGAACGAAATCCAGTCCTTGAGTTTCGAGGTGTAGGGACGGTAGCAGTTGGTCAAGGCGGCATAGATTCTCCAACACTCCATGCGTTCCTGCTCTTTGGGGCAGTCGGTGATGAAGCGGACGATGAAGGAGCCGTACAAGTCTTCGAAAGCCAACTCCTTGTCCATCATGCGTTTCCATACCGAGTTGACCGACCTTTCTTTGATTTCCGCCCTTGCCTTGATGCCGTCTTTTTCCAGTTCCGCCATGACGGGGGCGATGAAGTCGCGCAACTCACCCATGCGCTTGGCGCGCACGTCATCCATGCGCTTGCGGATGTTGTTGTAGATGGTGGGGTTGGTGTATTTCAGCGACAGGTCCTCCAGCTCGATGCGGATGGCGTGAAGCCCGAGGCGGTAGGCAAGAGGCGCATAAAGATAGGTGGTCTCGGAGGCGATTTTCAGCTGTTTGTGCTTGGGCATCGAGTCCAAGGTGCGCATGTTATGCAGGCGGTCGGAGAGTTTGATGAGCACGACCCTGATGTCGTATGTAAGTGATGAGATGACTTTTTTGAAATTCTCGGCCTGCGCACTCTCGGCACCCTCCAGATTGTCGAACTTGGTGAGGCCGTCCACCACGCGCGACACCTTCTCGCCGAACATTTCCTTAATGTCGTCAAGGGTGTATTGCGTGTCTTCCACCACGTCGTGTAGCAAGGCACAGATGATGGAAGTGCGGCCCAATCCTATATCGTGGGCCGCGATGGTGGCCACCTCGATGGGATGGTAGATGTAAGGCTCACCCGAGCGGCGGCGTTGGTCCTTGTGGGCTTCACAAGCAAAATAGAAAGCCTTGTCGACGGCTTCCAGGTCTTGGGCTTCCTTGCGGGTTTGCCACGCGTCGATGAGGCGCTGGTGTCGTCGCTCGATTTCTTCTTTCTCTTCTTTGGAATAGGTGTCGGGTAAAACAGGTGTCATACGTCATCAACTTTTTAGACCGCAAAATTAGGGATAATCCTTTTTTCTTGCTCGCGTTTGGGGATGATTTTTTTCGACTTTAGGCAGGTTTTATGGAAAAATGTGTATATTTGCAAAATAGATAGTTCTCGTTTTTCTGCGTTAAAGAAAACATCGTCAAACAATTAGAAGTTGCGCCCGACACAAATTCAGGGAATGAAGCATGATGGAAGAAACAGTGCAAAACTACAATCCCCCTAGGATTCCTCTGAAGACAGATCGAGGGTTGCTGAAATGCTTCCTTCTTTCGCTGATTACTTTTGGCATTTATGGAATCGTTGTCATGTCGCATATTTCGACCGAGATCAATGAAATTGCAACAAGACATGACGGCAGAAAGACCATGCATTTCTGCTTGCTTTATTTCATATTCAGCTGGCTGACCTTGGGAATTGCCAACTTGGTTTGGTATCATCGTATTTCGGATAGGATAGGGACGGAGCTTGTCAGACGCAACTTGCCTTATTCGTTCAGTGCTGGCACTTGGTGGGGATGGGGCTTCTTTGGCACCCTTCTCTTTGGCATCGGCCCCTTCATCTATACCCACAAGCTGATGAAGGCCATGAATACCATCAATGCAGATTATAATGTGAAAGGTTAACTCCACGTCTGACTATATATGATGAAATCTTCTCAATGAGGAGATTTCTTTTTTTATTAATGTAGAATCACGAACGGAAAAATTCCTATTTTTGCGCCCATAATGAAAAACATCCGAAATTTCTGCATCATTGCGCATATCGACCACGGTAAATCGACCTTGGCCGACCGCCTCTTGGAACTGACCCACACGCTTAACGACAAGGAACTCGTCGACCAGGTGCTCGACGACATGGACCTTGAACGCGAACGCGGTATCACCATCAAGAGCCACGCCATCCAGATGAAATACCCCTATAAAGGGGAAACCTATACACTGAACCTCATCGACACTCCTGGCCACGTCGACTTCTCCTACGAAGTGTCACGCTCCATTGCGGCATGCGAAGGCGCTCTGCTAGTAGTGGATGCCACACAAGGCATTCAGGCCCAGACGATTGCTAACCTGTATTCTGCCCTTGAGCATGACCTCGAAATCATCCCCGTGATGAACAAAATCGACATGGACAGCGCCATGGTTGACATCGTGGAAGACCAGATGGTAGACCTTTTGGGCTGCGATCCTTCGGAAATCTTGAAGGTCAGCGCACGGACCGGTGAAGGTGTGCCTGCCGTGTTGGATGCCATCGTGGAGCGCATCCCTTGTCCCAAGGGCGACCCCAACGCACCGTTACAAGCCCTCATCTTCGACTCGGTGTTCAACTCGTTCCGAGGCATTATCGCCTATTTCCGTATCATGAACGGCACCCTGCGCACTAACGACTTGGTGAAGTTCTACGCTACGGGTAAGGAATACCATGCCGACGAAATCGGTGTGCTGCAACTGAAGCAAGTGCCTAAAGATGAGCTTTCTGCGGGCGATGTGGGTTACATCATCTCTGGCATCAAGACCTCGAAGGAGGTCAAGGTGGGCGACACCATTACGCATGTCGAAAACCCCTGTGCCGAGCCAGTGGCGGGCTTTGAGAATGTGAAACCCATGCTGTTTGCGGGTATCTATCCCGTGGATGCGGATGATTACGAAGAGTTGCGTGCTTCGTTGGAGAAGTTGCAACTCAATGACGCTAGTTTGGTCTGGGAACCTGAATCTTCGGCGGCACTGGGCTTTGGCTTCCGCTGTGGCTTCCTCGGTCTGCTTCACATGGAAATCGTGCAGGAACGCCTCGACCGTGAGTTTGACATGGATGTCATCACCACGGTGCCTAACGTGTCGTTCAAGTGCTTCAAGACCGACGGCGAGATGATTGAGGTGCACAACCCCAGCGGTCTGCCTGAGGTGACGAAAATTGACCATATCGAGGAACCGTACATCATCGCACAAATTATATCGAAGAACGAGTTCACAGGTCCCATCATGACGCTCTGCATAGACAGGCGTGGTGTGCTGAAAAATCAGGTCTACCTTTCCACCGACCGTGTGGAACTGACTTTCCAGATGCCGCTGAGCGAAATCGTCTTCGACTTTTACGACAAGCTGAAATCCATCTCGAAGGGATATGCCTCCTTCGATTATCATATTGCTGGCTATCAGGATGCCGACTTGGTGAAGCTGGACATCATGCTCAATGGTGAGTCCGTTGATGCCTTGTCCACCTTGATACACCGCGGCCATGCCTACGAATTTGGTCGTCGTATGTGCGAGAAACTGAAGGAATTGATTCCTCGTCACCAGTTCGACATTGCCATTCAGGCGGCCATTGGTGCGAAGATTATTGCCCGCGAGACGGTGCGCCAAGTGCGTAAGGACGTGACGGCGAAGTGCTATGGCGGCGACGTCTCCCGTAAGCGCAAGCTGTTGGAGAAACAAAAGGCCGGTAAAAAGCGTATGAGGCAGATTGGTAATGTCGAAGTGCCGCAGTCGGCGTTCTTGGCCGTTTTGAAATTAGATTAACCTTATGTAGAGACGTGCCATGGCGCGTCTCTACAACAACAATAAACAGATAAACAATTCAACAAATAAACTATGGAACACATTATCCCTGCTTGGATGCTAAATCCGTTTGCCTTAATGCTTCTCTGCATTGCGGTTTTGCCATTATTGCCTAAAGTAGGCGAGTGGTGGGAACACAACCTTCACAAACTCTATGTGTCGCTTATCCTTGGCGTCCCAGTGGCTATATGGCTTTGTATACACGGCCTGAGCCACGAACTGATTCACCAAATGGTTTTCGACTACGTCCCCTTCATCTTGCTCCTTATGGCGCTGTTTGTTACCACGGGAGGTATTTGTATCAAGGGTGACCTTGTGGCAAAGCCCCTCACTAACACCATTATCCTCGGCATCGGTTGGCTTTTGGCATCCTTCATGGGTACCACAGGAGCGGCCATGCTGTTGATACGCTTGGTGTTGCAGACCATCTCGCAGCGTAAGTACAAGATGCACACTGTGCTCTTCTTCATCGCTATCGTGGCCAACTGCGGCGGTCTGTTGTCGCCTCTCGGTGACCCGCCTCTCTTTCTGCTGTTCCAGAAAGGCGCCAGCTTTGGATGGTGGATGCAAAACATGTTCCTTGAATGGCTTGTGACGGGTGTCTTGCTGCTGCTTATGTATTTCTTGGTTGACACCTACTTCTACCGCAAGGAACCTAAAGAAAACCTTGCTGCTGATGTTGCACAAGAAGTGTCTCTGCAATTCTCTGGCCTTATCAATATCGTGTGGCTGATCTGCATTATCGCCAGCACCATGTTCATCAACAAGACCTACATTCCCGCTATGGGAGCGGAACACGCTCCTTGGTACCTGAAGTTGTTGCGCGAGTGGGTGTTTATCGTCATCATCGCATGCTCGTGGTTCACCACAAAGAAGAAGGCTCGTATCGACAATAACTATTCATGGACGCCTATCCTTGAGGTGGCCTGTGTCTTTGTCGGCATCTTCGCCACGATGACGCCAGCCTTGATGTACCTCGAACAGATGAAAGAAACCATCCAGACCTATATCAGCCAGCCTTGGCAGTATGTCTATTGCACTGGTATCCTGTCGGCATTCCTTGACAATGCGCCTACTGCTATGGTGTTCAACTCTATGGCTCCTTTCGGTGACATCGTTGGCCTGGCTTCCGACCCGTTCCTGAAAGCCATCTCGATGGGTGCCGTGTTCTTCGGTGCTTTGACCTATATCGGCAACGGCCCCAACTTCATGGTGAAGTCCATCGCCGAGCAGGAAGGCATCAAGATGCCGTCGTTCTTCGGCTATATGGCCAAGTTCTCGCTCGTCGTGTGCCTGCCCGTCTACGTGATTGTGCAGCTCATATTCATCTAACCTCAATTAGGCATGTCCGACGGTATTCTCTACGAAATAGCAATGACGCTGTTGCCTGGTATCGGTGATATCAGCGGCAAGAAGTTCGTGCAGTATTGCGGCAGCGCCGAGGCCGTTTTCAAGGAGACACGCAAGTCGTTGGAAAAAATTTCGGGCATGCGAGAGGCTTCCATCGAAGCCATCTGTAAACCCAAGGAATACCTGAAACGGGCCGAGGAAGAGATTGACTTTGTCGAGAAGAACGGCATCCAGCCTTTGTTTTTCCTCGATTCCGACTATCCGCGCCGCCTGTTGCAGTGCGACGATGCCCCGATGATGCTCTATTACAAAGGCAAGGCCAACCTCAACGCCAACCGTGTGGTGGCCATCGTCGGCACGCGCAACATCACCGACTACGGCAAGGAAAACTGCAACCAATTGGTGGAGGATTTGAAAGACGACAATGTGTTGGTTGTAAGTGGATTGGCGTACGGTGTCGATGCCTGCGCCCACAAAGCCTCGGTGAAAAACGGCATCCCCACCGTTGGGGTGATGGGCAGCGGAATGCAGCAAATCTATCCCGCGCCGAACAAGAAACTGGCTGCGGACATGATAGAGCAGGGGGGAGGCATTCTCACCGAATGTATGAGTGGCACCATGCCCGACCGTGAGAACTTCCCGCGTCGCAACCGCATTATTGCAGGCATGGCGGATGCCGTGGTCGTCATTGAATCGGCGATGAAAGGTGGCTCGTTGATTACTGCAGATTTGGCCAATTCCTACAGCCGTGACGTGTTCGCCTATCCAGGCCGTGTCATGGACATCTACAGCCAAGGCTGCAACTACCTCATCCGCACCAATCGTGCCCACCTCATGGAGAGCGTGCTCAACCTGCGCTATATCATGCGCTGGGACTCGGAGACCAAGACCGAAAAACAAACGGCCTTGTTCCGTGAGTTTACAGCGGAGGAGAAGTTGGTCATGGATTGCTTCGGCTCCAGTACGATGGTCAATTTGGACGACATCATCGTGAAGACCGAACTGCCGACGACAAAAATTGCGGCCATCCTGTTAACATTGGAATTCGACGGCGTGCTGATGGCGTTGCCGGGCAAAAGATACCAGAAATGTTAGGCAAGGTCATCAAATCGACGGGTAGCTGGTACATCGTCCTCGACGAAACGGGACGACAGTGGGAATGCCGTCTGCGGGGCAAAATCCGTTTGGATGGGCTGCGTAGCACCAACCCCGTGGCCGTCGGAGATAATGTCCAGTTCGAGCAGGAACCAGGTAAGGAGACTGGAGTCATCAAGAAGATTGAGCTCCGCGACAATGTAATTGTCCGCCAGTCGGTCAATCTGAGCAAGGCCTCGCATATCATTGCTTCCAACGTGGATTTGGCTATCGTGGTGGCAACCATCGCCCAGCCACGAACTTCCACAGGCTTCATCGACCGCTTTTTGGTCACTGCCGAAGCCTACCATATCCCTGCCGCTTTGATTTTTAACAAATGTGACCTTTACACCGATGAGCAGATAGGGGAGATGTGTGTGTTGATGGAATACTACCAAAGCCTTGGCTACACCTCGTTTGGCGTGTCAGCCAAGACGGGCTTCCAAATAGACCAGCTCAGAGCTTTGATGCAGGATAAGATATGCCTATTCTCAGGCCATTCCGGCGTGGGTAAGTCGGCCTTGGTGAAAGCCCTTGACCCGACATTGAACGTGCGCATCGGCGAGATTTCAGATGTTCACGAAAAAGGCAAGCACACGACCACCTTTGCCGAGATGCATCATCTGGATTTCGGCTCGTGGATTGTCGATACCCCTGGCATCAAGGAGTTTGTGCTGTATGACCTTGAAAAAGAGACCCTTGCGCAGCGTTTTCCCGAGATGCGCAACCTGATGAGCGAGTGCCGTTTCGCCAACTGCACCCACACCCACGAGCCAGGTTGTGCGGTGAAGGCCGCCGTCGAGAATGGCGACATCGCCGACTGGCGTTATGTGAATTATATGAGAATGATGACGGATGAAAGCCATGATTCCGTCAAAGACGAATCGTAGGGACGCATCGAATGCGTCCGCAATAATACGACGCATCGCATGCGTCCGCAAATAACGAATGGATATGAAAATCGCCCTGTTTGGAAAAACCATCGCCCCTGAAAACGGGGAATATATGCGGCAATTGTTTGTGAAATTGTCTGAAAACCAGGTGGAAATGACCGTTTATCGGCCATTTGCCGACATTGTCGCCGCCTTCGTCCCCGAAGGCGTGCAATTCAGTGTTTTCAATTCTCATACCGACCTGAATGCCGACCTGATGTTCTCCATCGGCGGCGACGGAACAATTTTGGACACGGTGCCTTTTATCCTCGACTCAGGCATGCCTCTGGTGGGCATCAACATGGGGCGCTTGGGCTTCCTTTCCAGCCTCTCGAAAAACGAAATCGGACAAGCCGTCGACAGCGTGCTTTCGGGCGACTACACTGTGGAGCAGCGCACCCTTTTGGAACTGGTGTCACCACAGAATGTTTTCGGGGACGTGCGTTATGCCCTCAACGAGTTGAACGTCATTCGTAACCCAGAACATAGTTTGCTGGCTATCAAGGTGTTTGTTGACGATGTCTATCTCAATACCTATTGGGGCGACGGCATCCTGTTGGCCACTCCGACAGGCTCCACGGCCTACTCGCTGAGCGCCGGCGGTCCCATCATCGCACCGAACGCGAAAAATTTCGTCATCACACCCATCGCCACGCACAACCTGACGGTGCGTCCCGTGGTCATCCCCGACGACAGCGTCATCCGCATCCAGGTGGAGGGACGCGAGAAGAAATTCGTCTTCAGCATGGACTCAAGAAGCTGTACCTTAGACACTTCCGTGCAGCTTGAAGTGCGCAAGGCGAGCTTCTGCCTCAACCTCGTCAGGATGCGCAACGAGGACTTTTTCGGCACCATCCGCAACAAATTGATGTGGGGAAAAGACAATAGAAACTGATTTCTTTCGTTTTCATTGGAAAAATTCCTAATTTTGCAGTTTCAAATTATGTATAGAAGATTTCGTTTTTTATTGATACTGAGCTGCTTGGCTGTTTTTTCACAAGTCCAAGCCCAATTTAACGACCCTAAAACACTTGAAATAGGGCCACATGTCGGCGTGAGTTATTATATGGGCGACATCAACCCGATGAAGCCTTTTGCCCAGTCGCAGTTGCAATATGGCGGCCTTGTGCGCTTCAACTATAACAACCGCTGGACTTTCCGCTTCGACTATTCGCGTGCCAAGGTGACGGCCTCCGATGAGGTCATCAAATGGCGTCCCGAGCGTGGGCTGAATTTCACGTCTACCATCAACGACTTCAGCCTCGTGGCGGAGTTCAATTTCATTGAGTATTACACTGGCAACCCGAAAAAGAACGTGTCGCCTTACATCTTCGGCGGCATTTCGGTGTTCCAATATACGGCATACACCACAGTGGGCGGAGAACTTGTCGATTTGAGCAACTATGCCACCGAAGCGCAAGACCCTAATGCGAAGTGGTACAACAAGATGTTTGGCAAGACCAGTCCTGTGGGCGTTTCGATACCTTTTGGTGTGGGCGTGAAGTTCTCATTGTCGCGCCACATGGCCGCTACCATCGAATGGCGTATGCAGAAGACTTTCACCGATTATCTTGATGACGTCGCCAAGTTGTATCCTGTCGAACACGCCATCTATACTGCCGAAGACGGTACCAAATACGACCTGACTGACCCGACAGGCAAATTCTTGGCTGGTCAGCAGCGTGGCAATTCTTCATTCAACGACTGGTTTGGCATGGCACGTGCCTCGCTGACCTGGAAATTCAACCTGCCTGACGGCAGAGGCTGTAACCTTAGCAAATTCTGACCATGGAACTGAAAGACCAATTGATGCAACAAATCGACCGCGAGCGTCTGCCGCAGCATATCGCCATCATCATGGACGGCAACGGACGCTGGGCCAAGGAACGTGGCAAGCAACGCCTTTTTGGTCACCAAAGCGCCATCCAGTCGGTGCGTGAGGTGTCGGAGGCCTCGGCGGAAATTGGTGTCAAATATCTGACGCTTTATGCTTTCTCCACCGAGAACTGGAACCGTCCCTTGGCAGAAGTCAGCGGATTGATGTCGTTGCTGGCCACGACCATCACGAAAGAGGTCAGCACGATGAACAAAAATAGTATCAAGTTGAACGCCATCGGTGACTTGAAGAGTCTGCCCGAGGCCAACTACAGGCAATTGATGCAAGCCATCGCCGACACGAGCCACAACACCCGCATGACCTTGACCTTAGCCTTGAGCTATTCCGGTCGTTGGGATCTCACGCAGGCTATGCGCCGCATGGCAGAGGATGTCGCACAAGGCAAGCTGCAACCCGATGCCGTCAACGATACTTTGATTTCGTCCTACCTCTCTACGGCTGGCATGCCCGACCCCGAGCTGCTCATCCGCACCAGCGGCGAGGAGCGCATCAGCAACTTCCTGCTGTGGCAGTTGGCTTATTCCGAATTGTATTTCACCCCCAAATATTGGCCCGACTTCCGCAAGGCCGACCTTTACGAGGCGATTTTGAACTATCAGCATCGTGAGCGCCGCTTTGGGAAGACCAGCGAGCAAGTGACCAAAAAATGACTGTTAGACCTATGCGAATGAGATATATACCCATAATGCTGTTTCTCGTAGTGGCCCTTGGCTTCGGGAACAGTGCCTTCGCCCAAATCCAAATCGGCGACGATCTCTCGGAAATCGATTACGGCCATCCCAAGAAATATGAGATTGGTGGTGTCGTTGTCGAGGGCGCCAAGTATGTCGACGGCTCGATGCTGAGCATGATTGCCAATTTGAGGGTGGGTGAGACCATCTCTATCCCGGGTGATGAAATCTCGAATGGCATACGTAAGATTTGGGAACAAGGGCTTTTTGAGGACGTGGCCATCAACGCCACCGACTTTGTGGGTGACAAGGTATTTCTGCAAATCGTCATCAAGGAGAAACCGCGCGTGTCGAAGTTCTCGTTCAAGGGCATCAAGAAAAGCGAGGCTGACGACATCCGCAATAAGATTAATCTGTCGCGCGGCGACATTGCCACCGAGCACCTGCTGACCAAGACTACTCGCATTATTGAGGACTTCTATTTCGAAAAAGGCTTCCTCAATGTGGATATCGACATCCAACAGATTCCCGACACCCTCCGTGAGAACTACATCGACATGGTCATTAACGTCAACAAGGGCGAGAAGGTGAAGATTGGCAAAATCAATGTGATTGGTAATGAAAATCTTTCAGAGGGCCAGGTGATGTTGGCGATGAAAGAGACCAAGCAGCGCGGTCATTTCGACCCCTTGGATCCTATCGGGCCATTGTTTGTGAATACCATTGCTGACATTTTCACCCTGCATCCCATGAGAGCCCTCAACGGCGTGGAGGAGTATTTCTACGACAACTACCGCCCCCGTATCATGAAAGGCTCGAAATACATCGAGAAAAACTACGAGGACGACAAGAAGCACATCATCGAGAAATACAATGCCAAAGGCTATCGTGATGCGCGCATTATCAGCGACTCGGTGTATCGCATTGACGAGACCAACCTCGGCATCGACATCGTCGTTGATGAAGGTAACAAGTACCACTACCGCAACATCACCTGGACGGGTAACACCAAGTATACCGCAGAGACCCTCAACTCCGTTTTGGGCATCAAGAAAGGCGACGTATATAATAAGGAGTTACTCGAAAAGAACCTGAATTATAGCGAGACCAACCTCGACGTCAGTTCGTTGTATATGGACGATGGTTACCTCTTCTTCCGTGTCGACCCTGTGGAAGTGGCTGTCGAGAACGATTCCATCGACCTGGAAATCCGCATCACCGAAGGCAAGCAGGCCCGCATCAGCAACGTGACGCTTTCGGGCAATACAAAGACTTACGACCATGTGGTGTTGCGTGAGTTGTACACGCGTCCTGGACAGCTGTTTAGCCGTAGCGACGTGGTGCGCTCCGTGCGTGAATTGGCCACCCTTGGCTTCTTCAACCAGGAGTCCATCAATCCTGATGTGCAACCCAATCCTTCAGACAACACCGTCGACATCAACTACTCCGTCGAGGAGGCTGCCGCTGACCAAATCCGCTTTTCGGCGGGTTTCGCCGCGGGCTACCTGATGCTGGAAGCTGGTTTGCAGTTCTCCAACTTCTCGATGCGCAATCTCTTTAACAAAAAAGCGTGGAGGCCTTTGCCGATGGGTGATGGACAGAAGCTCTCGCTGAATGTGACCACCTTGGGCCGTTACTTCATCCAATACGGTATTTCGTTCACCGAGCCTTGGCTGGGAGGCCGTAAGCCCAATGCACTCTCGGTGTCGTTTTACCAGTCGTTCTACACCAACAACAAGTCAAGGAAAGATGACGATTACGGCTACTTCCATATAACGGGTGCTGGTGTCGGCTTTGGCCGCCGCTTGACTTGGCCAGATGACTATTTTGCATTGAATCAAGGCATAAACTTCAAGCGTTACAGCCTCCACAATTACACTAACTATTTGAACGTGGGCGATGGTAATGGCAGGTTCAACTTGATTAGTTATTCTATCGTGCTGTCGCGCAACTCGGTGAGCCAGCCCATCTATCCGCGTAGCGGTTCTGAGTTCCAGTTGGGTCTTGAAATCACGCCGCCGTATTCCCTGTTTAGCAACAAGGACTACTCGACCATGTCGGATAACGATAAATACAAGTGGATTGAGATGCACCGCTGGACCTTCAAGGCGACATGGTTCACCGAACTCTACGAAAAACTCGTGTTGATGACCCGCGTGCGCTTCGGTTATCTGGGCCATTACAACAGCCAAATCGGTCCTACACCCTTCCACCGCTACTTCCTTGGTGGCGATGGTTTGAGTAACTATTCGTTCGACAGCCGCGAGCTGGTCGGTATGCGTGGTTATGCCAACAACTCGTTGACGCCTAACTTCTACAGCGGTGCCACCAGTGGTGGTGACATAATGACGAAATACACCTTGGAGTTGCGTTATCCGCTCTCGTTGAATCCGCAGGCCACCATCTATGTCTTGACCTTCCTCGAAGCCGGTAACTGCTGGCTCGGGTTCAAGAACTTCAACCCCTTTGACGTGAAACGCTCGGCAGGTCTCGGCGTGCGCATCTACTTGCCCATGTTCGGCTTGCTCGGTCTCGACTGGGGCTACGGCTTCGACAATGTCTATGGCACCACGGGCAATAACCATAGTCAGTTCCACTTCTCTATCGGTGGCTCTATTGATTAGTTGAGGGAGGTTCCCCTTCGGGGAATGGAGGTGATCGTCGAGGATATCAATGCGGCGGCAAGAGAGGCTACAATTTAGTAATAGGTTGGTGCCGCCGCTGACAGAAAATAAAAGCCTCTCCATTCCCCGAAGGGGAAACTTTTGGAACGATTATTGATAAAAGCAAGAAGAAACAACAACACAATAATACAATGAAAGCATTTAAAACCTTGATTTTGACCGCTGCCTTGGTTTGTGGCGGCATCATGACTGCCAATGCGCAGCTTGGCGGTGGACAAAAAATCGTGTATGTCGATTCCGAATACATCATGGAAAACATTCCGGAATACGGCGATGCCCAGCAAGAACTGAACGCCCTTTCGTCAAGATGGCAAAACGAAGTGAAAGCTATTTACGATAAGGTGTCGGAGATGTATAGCAAGTACCAGACTGAGATGCTGCTCCTTTCCGAAGATCAGAAGCGCGCCCGCGAGCAAGCCATCGTCGACAAGGAACAGGAAGCCAAGAACTTGCAAATGCAGTACTTCGGCGCCGAAGGCCAGCTCTATCAAAAACGTACTGAGTTGATTCAACCTATCCAAGAGAAGGTCTACACTGCTATGAAGGAAGTGGCCCAAGCCAAGAACTACGCCTTCATCCTTGATTTGGCTTCAGGGACTTCCATCCTCTACGCCAACGATAGGAACGACGTCAGCGACGAGGTGCTCGACCAACTCGGCAATGTGATGCAAACCGTGCGCCGTGAAGACCGTCGTAAGGCTTCGCAAGGCAACATGGGAGGCACTACCGGTGGCGCTTCCAATAACAAAGGCAACAGTGGTAAAACCGTTAAACCCAAGAAATAAAGGATTGTTAGACGGATGAACGCAAATTATTTGTATCTTTGCGGCTCAAATGTCAGATAATTTGGAGTTAAATTATTAAAAGTCAATAAAATGAAAAGAGTATTCAAAGTTTTGTTTTTGGGTGTTGCCCTCTTCGTGATGAGCGGAGTGGCTCAGGCCCAAGTGAAGATTGCTCATGTCAACACGGCTGAAGTTCTCGACGCCATGCCCGATAAGGCCAAGGCCGAGAAGGACTTGGAGAAGTACTACGGTGAACTCCAGACCCAGCTCCAAAACATGGCCAAGGAGTATCAAACCAAGCTGCAGGACTACGAAGCCAACCAGGCTACGATGTCGAATCTGGTGAAGCAGTCGAAGGAAAAGGAAATCGTCGACCTCCAGACACGCATCCAGCAGTTCCAAGCCAGTGCTGAGCAGGAATTTGAAGGCAAGCGCGCTGAATTACTCGCTCCCATCTTGGAAAAGATCCAAAACGCCATCAACGCTGTGGGTAAGGAAAAGGGTTATACCTATATCCTCGACCTCGCCACGGGCGCTGCCGTCTACGTTGGTACTGATGCCGTCGACTGCACCCCGGCTGTGAAAACCAAGTTGGGCATCAAGTAAGACAGAGCTATTGTGCTATGAAAAACGGTCAACCCATCGGTTGGCCGTTTTTTGTTTGCTGTAGCTCTTGGATTTGGCAAGAAGACGGAAATAAAAAGACTAATCTTCCAAACGTATTTCCTTGCCATTTGAGAGGATGTAAATGGCGATTTGTGCATTCTCCCGCCCGAATTGGATGGCTTGCGACAGTGAGTCTTCGGGGAAGATGCGGACGCTGTCGAAATAATAGCGGCCTGTTTCCGTGTCAAGCCAGCCTCCGACGTGGTGCCCATGGGATTGGGCATGGCTGACGACAAAGTCGAGGTCGGCGCGGTCGTGGCGGTCTTGCGTTGCCACATACGCCACGACAACACCTTCTTTCGGCGCTTCCCAAGTGATGATGTTCATCGTGAAACCGTCGGGATGCGTTTGGCTGAAAACCCAAATGCTGTCGGCCAAGGTCGTGGTGGTCGCTGTTGTTGTCCATATAGGACATGTAGCCTGACGCGTTGGGCCGCAGGCGACAAGAGCGAGCAAGAACAGCCAGAGGAAATATTTCTTTTTCGTTCGCTTATTCAATAACATTCGATGGTCATTGTATATTCTCGCGCTTGACTTTGGCGAAGCGCAGCAGCTTTATTATGCCCAGAGGCTTGTGGTCGTCTTTCTTGGCGAGGTTGAGGTATAGCCCGAACTTCTTCAGAACTGGTATCTTGAAGGTCTCGACGAACTCGATGAGGGTGCCGTCAGGGTCTTCCACGTAGGTGAAATGTCCGTTGGCATCGCCCATGCCGAAGTCGGCACCGCTGTCGCACACGAAAGGATGTCCCATCGCCTCAGCCTCTTTCTTGATGGCATCCATGTTGCGCACGTCGAAGCATAGGTGGATGAAGCCTGGGTCGCCCCAATAGCGTCCTTCGTATAGTTTCTTGCCAGGACCGTCGACACTCTGGATGAGCTCAAGGTACGAGGTGCCCATGAGACTGCTCAGAGGCCCTTCGATGGGTTTGGAACGCTCGAGGATGACGCGACGCAACGTGTTTTTGCCGCCTTCGAGGGCTTCAAGGTCTTCGAATCCCCCCGTCTGGTCGAGAACCACCTTGTCGTACCCCAACAGTTTGGTGTAGAAAGGCAAGGAACGGTTGATGTCGCTGACACCGATGACGGCGCCGTTGGCACCGCCCGTCAACAACGTCTTGTCGTCGATGAAGACATAGTCGTCCTGCTCGATTTGGAAGAGGTTGCCGTAGAGGTCTTTCATGAAAAACTGTCGCTGACCAGTGGGCGAGGTGCTGATTCTGCTGATGATGTCAAGGCCTTTATTAACAAAGGTGTTGTACGCCACCTCGATGTCGGGGGTCTTCACCTTGGCGATAAGGATGCCGAGGTCGCCCAGTTTGACGGGCTCTTTCAGGTGGTTGAGATCACGGCCTTTGGGTTGCCAGATTTCGAAGCCACCACCGCCACGGATGTTGACGGCGATGCCCGAACGACGGGGCTGGGGTTTGCCTCCCGTGTAGGGGAGCATGCGCTCGGCTACGCCTTCGTCGTCGACGATTTTGATCTGGAAGCCGAAGTTGTCGTAGTACCATCTCCAGGCTTGGACGAAGTTGTCGACTCCGATGCCCACTTGCTGTATGCCGCAGATGATTTTCTGTTTCATAGGTTTATTGAATTATGGTTTTTGAAAGGAGTTTCCCTTCGGGAATGGAGAACTGCTTTTTATTTTACAGCGGCGGCTTAGAGTGTCTAGTGTTTATTAGTTCTTCATGCCGCCGCTGGGAACATGAAGGTGAATCTCCATTCCCCGCAGGGGAATCCCTTTAAGTAGCTGATATTTTCTTCGATAATTTATAGTATAAGGGTAAGCACCATTTGTGAATGTGTGCCATTAATAATTCAGTTTTTCCAATCAGTTTTCTGTGTTTCTGCCTTTTGATGGCGCGTACGGCGATGGCGCCGCACTTGTCCACATCGAGGCCGTTGGCCTGCCCAGCATCCATCTTGGCGTGGGCGGTGCCGTCACCATGTAGGGCGCTCTTGCTGATTTGCGTGTTGATGCGTCCTGGGATGAGGAAGGTGACACCGATATTGTCGTATTCCAGCTCCAAAGACTCGTAGAACCCGAACAAAGCATGCTTGGCGGCGCAGTAGGCCGAACGCAGCGGGAAGCCGAACAGGCCCGATAGGGAAGTGGTTACACTGAACTGCACATGCTCCTTGGCGAGAATCATCGCCTTGAACTTCTTCACGAGATATACCCCGCTGAGGAAGTCGATTTTCAGGATTTTCTCATCCACTTTGATGTCGGTGTCGAAGGCCTTTTCGCGTTGCGAGATGCCTGCGTTGAGCACAAAGAGGTCGATGCTCAGGCCTTGTTCCATGACATAGTCATAGAGGCGGTCGATGGAGGCGTAGTCGTCGAGTTGGGTCTCGGTGGCCCATGCCTTCACGCCGTATTGTTCGCACATCGCCTTGGTTTTGTTGAGGTCGTCGATGCCGAGGCCAGTGAGGATGACATGGCAGCCTTCCTGGGCCAGGTGCAGGGCGATGCTCTGCCCAATGCCCGTGCCGCCGCCAGTTACTAATGCCGTTTTATTCTTTAGGTCTAGCATTTCTTGCAGGTTTGTTTTCATTATGGGGTTTCCCCGCGGGAATGGAGAACCGTTTGTTTCGTTTTCAGCGGCGGCTTCAGACACCATTGGGTTTATTGACTCTACAAGCCGCCGTATTATAAAAAGGCTTCATACTCCATTCCAAAAGGGAATCTCCTTTTCAACGCTGCAAAGATAAAAATAATTCCTTCATGTTGGGATAATCAATATATTTACTAATTTTGTGGTCGCAAAAAATGTGTCGTAAGGGCGGACACACGGGTCCGCCCCTACGAACAACAATTAAACGATTAAACAATCAACAATTAAACATATCCAAATGGACATTTTCGAAAGAATATCAAAGGATTCCGGTGGCCCGATTGGGCAGTACCGTGAACGCGCCGACGGTTATTTCGCATTCCCGCGTCTGGAAGGCGAGCTGGGACCGCGCATGGTCTTCAACGGCAGAGAGGTGCTCTGCTGGAGCTTGAACAATTATCTGGGTTTGGCCAACCACCCCGAAATTCGTCGCGTAGATGCCGAAGCCGCCGCCAAATACGGCCTCGCCGCCCCCATGGGCGCCCGTATGATGACAGGTCACACGCGTATGCACGAGCATTTCGAGCATGAGCTGGCCGACTTCGAGAAGAAGGAAGCCGCCTACTTGTTTAACTTCGGCTACCAAGGCATCGTGTCAACCATCGACACCCTGACCAGCCCCCACGATGTCATCGTTTACGACAACGAGGCCCATGCCTGCCTGCTCGACGGCATCCGCTTGCACATCGGCAACAAGTACAAATACCGCCACAACAACATGGAAGACCTCGAGAAGAAGCTGAAGGTCGCTACCGAGGTTGTGGCCAAGACGGGCGGCGGCATCCTCGTCATCACCGAGGGGGTGTACGGCATGACGGGCGCTTTGGGCGACCTCGCCGGCATTGTGGCCTTGAAGAAGAAATACAGCTTCCGTATCCTCATCGACGATGCCCACGGCTTCGGCGTGATGGGTCCCAACGGTCGCGGTACCTCAGAACATTTCGGTGTGATGGACGACATCGATATCTACATCGGTGCCTATGCCAAGGCCATGGCCATCATCGGCGGCTTTGTGGCTGGGCCGAAGTATGTTGTTGAATATCTGCGCTATAACATGCGCTCCCAGATGTATGCCAAGAGCTTGCCACTGGCTATTGTTGAAGGCTGTGAGAAGCGTTTGGAAATCATCCGCAGCGCAGAAGGTGATGCCTTGCGTGCCCAATTGTGGAAGGTGACCCGTGCTTTGCAACAAGGCTTCCGTGACCTGGGCTTCGACATTGGTCCCGCCGAGGCTTGCGTGACACCGGTGCACGTGCAGGGCGACGTGGTGCAAGCCACCAACATCGCCATGGACCTGCGTGAGAACTATAAGATTTTCTGCTCGGTCATCACCTATCCCGTCATTCCCAAGGGCATGATCATCTTCCGCATCATCCCGACGGCAGCCCACACCATGGACGACGTGAATTATACGCTGAAGGCTTTCGCCGAGGTGCGTCAGAAACTCGACAAGGGCTTCTACGATGGTACCGAGGTGCCGAATATGCGCATTGAATAATATTATCGGATAACAATAGGAGAGAGCGATATTTGTCGCTCTCTTTTTGTAATATCGGAATATTTTCCCTATCTTTGCATTTTCGTAATGACGGATAATCACAAAAATAGGATAATATGATACTCATAAAACAAGCAGGTGTTTATGTTAACATCCTGAATTGCAAGCTCAAGAAACATCTTTCTGAGGTGTTCAAGAAGAATGGCGTCAACCTGACGGCGGAGCAATACCTCGTCATGGATACGCTGTGGAACGAGGGCACGCTCACCCAGCAGGCCATTGCCTTCATCATCCAAAAGGACAAGAACTCGGTGACGCAATTCATCGACAATCTGGAGAAAAAAGGCCTTGTCGCGCGCTCCGTTTCCCAAGAAGACCGCCGTGTGAACAACATCGTTGTGACCGAGGCGGGCATGGTACTCAAGGACTCCACCAAGCAGCTCGCCATCGACACGATGAACAAGGCTCTGGAAGGCATTCCAGAAGAGGATGTGCAGACATGCGTAGAAGTGATGAAAAAAGTTTGCGCTAATATTTGACGGTTTTCTGGATTTTTTTTTGTCAATTGGCATGATAATTGGTTGTAAAACTTCGTTATAAACTTGAATCCCATATTTTTGTACCCCAAATTTTCAACGAGATGAACAGAATGACAAGATTTTTGATGGCCCTACTCGCATTGGCTTTGGTCATGCCATCGTGCAACAAAGGTCCGGGCGAAGGCGGCGCTGGCACAATACAAGGCTTCGTGAAGCTGGTGCACCATCCCGATGATGACTTCACCCTGACGCCAGACACCATGTCGGCGGCCAAGACGGATGTCTTCATCGTTTACGGTGACGCTGCTTACTTTGGCGACGATGTGGAAACAGGATCGGATGGCATGTATCAGTTCGAGTATCTCTTGCCAGGCAATTACACGATTTTCTCCTATTCCACTTTGCCTTCGGGCGAGAAGATTGCTGAGAGTGAGACGGTGGAATTGCAACGTGGCGCAACGGTCAATGTGCCAACGATTTACATCCATGACGGCAAGGCCTACGGCACCTCCATCGTCAAGGGGCAGGTGCATGCCACCTTTTATCATAATGGCAGTTACCGTGGCGAGGGCTGGGCATGCGAGCATCGTGTCTATATCCGCAGGGCGGGTGAGGACTTGCCTTTCAACGACACCCGTGTGGGCCCCGACGGCTATTTTGCCTTCCAAAAACTGCAACCAGGCAACTATGAAGTCTTTACCGTCACCGACGACATCAACACGGAGATTCCTGAGTTCATCTTCCAGAGCATCTCGGTGGACGAAGCGGGACAAATCTATACGGTTGAGGAGATGTTTGAGGTGATAATTAATGTGTAGAGAATGCGGAATGCGGAATTATGAATCTTGAAATATGAAAAAAGCCATCAGCCATCAGCAGTCAGCCATCAGCTTGGTTCTCATTAGGCTGATAGCTGATTGCTGAAAGCTGAAAGCTAATATGAAATCTTGAAATCCTTTAATTATGAAAAAACTACTGATATTTTTGGCGTTTGTTGCCCTGAGTCTCGGCACCTTCGCACAATCGGTGTCGGAAAGCACCATCTCCAAGCGTGAAAACCGCAGAGGTATGGTGTTGAAAGAATGGAACACCCCAGCTGGCGACAAGCGCGCCTTCCTTGACCGTAAGACGACCTACGATGAGTTTGGCCGCAAGATTGAGGAAATCGAGTATGCCAGCTACGGACAGAAGTGGCGTGTGGTGTATGAATATCCCGCCAATAGCGACATCACGGCNNCCCATCACGCTCGACGAGATGAGCGGCGTGAAGCTGATGAACCGCATCGACACGAAATATGTGGTGACGGAGACACAGCTGCGCGATATCCTTATGCGCATCCGTGATGCCTACTATGCCCAGGAGGTAGAGGGGAATAGGCTGTCGCCTTATAGCACAGTGTATTACGACACCCCCGACCTGACGATGTACCTCATCCATCACGACCGTCACCTAGTGCGCGACAAGGTGCGCGTGCGTACCTACGTCGATTCCCACCTGACCTTTTGCGAGGTGAAGCACAAAAACAACAAAGGCCGCACGAAGAAAAAACGCATTGAGGTGGAACCCATTCCTAACATCCTTGACAATCCCGAGGCGGTGGCGTTTTTGGCGGAGAGACAGCC